>Ga0123336_10002658_pt1 | contig 15422 bp, 14 predicted proteins | sample SSSSmetaG_FD_96466 | JGI IMG/M metagenome (GOLD analysis project Ga0123336, IMG submission 96466) | Glacier valley bacterial and archeal communities from Borup Fiord, Nunavut, Canada, to study Microbial Dark Matter (Phase II) - ​SSSS metaG | ecosystem: Environmental > Aquatic > Freshwater > Ice... | reverse complement strand
TGAGATGGCTGTCTTCATCGATTTCGAACATGTAGACGGAGACGTGGGGAGGGGCGAGGCGCTCGATCCAGCCGAGGGATTCTTGCCAGGACGCGACGGTTTGACCGGGCAGGCCGGCGATGAGGTCGATGTTGAAATTTTCGATGCCGTGAGAGCGGAGCAGGGCGATATCGCCAGTGACGGTTTCGGCTGTGTGGCGGCGGCCGGTGCGGCGCAGTTCTTCGGTGACGAACGATTGCACGCCCAGCGAGACGCGATTGATTCCCAGGGCGCGCCAGTGGCCAACACGTTCGGGCGTGAGTGTGCCGGGAGCGGCTTCGATGGTGACTTCGCGGAACGCGTAGGGCAGAGCTGCGAAGATGGCGGTGAGGCTTTCCGTGCTCAGGGTGCTGGGCGTTCCGCCGCCGAAATAGAGCGTATCCGGTGTGAAAGGAAGCCGCGCGGATCTGAGCTCCTGCAGGAGCGATTCCGTGTAGCGCTGCTCCGTGGCTGCACCATGCACGCCGGAGGCGAAGTTGCAGAACGTGCACTTCTGGGCGCAGAACGGGTATGAGAGGTAGATACCGGGCACTGGAAAATTCTATGATAACGGTTCTGTCTCGCGCTCATCTCATGAAGGCCGCCGTGTTTGCCATCGCGCTTGTGGCCATTGGCTGGAACATTTGGAATGCGGGCATGGTGACGGGGTACATCGATCCGGTTCGCAGACTGGGTGCGCAGGACGAAGCAGTTTATACGCGCGAGGCGATCCACATGGCGCTTCGTGGCGATTGGATGACCCCAACATTTCTTGATAGATTTGTTTTATTCAAACCGCCGCTGCTGATGTGGCTTTCCGGCCTATCGGTGAAGATGCTGGGCGTGAATTCGGTGGGTGTGAGGCTGCCGGCCATGCTTGCTGGCGCGTTGATTTGTCTGCTGGCATTCGGGATGGCAAAGGGCGCCACGCGATGGGCCGGTTGGGCGGCGGTGTTGCTGTTGGTATCGGACCGGCTGTTCCATACGCTGGCGCGCGCGAACCTGACCGACATTTTATTGTGCGCATGTGTCACCACCTGCTTTGCCGTGTTCGCGCGAGATACGGCCATGCGACAGCAGCGCACGGTTTGGCTGTTCGGCGCCGCGGCGGGCTGCGCGATTCTGACCAAGAGCATTGCGGGTGTGCTGCCGTTTGCCGTGGTGGGGCTGTTCTGGCTGGGCGCTTCCCGGGAGAGCAGGCCGGGGCTGAGACGGATTGCACTCAGCGCGGCCATCGCGGCTGCGATTGCACTGCCGTGGCATGTGTACCAAGCCGCGGTCCATCAGCAATGGTTCTTGGCGGAGTATCTTGGCGTGCAGTTGTTGGCCTTCGGTGGCAAGCCGCCGCAGACCTCGCAGGAAAACCAGATTGTGTTTTATCTTTCGCGGCTCTGGTATGGCGATCCCGAATTGACGCTGCTGAGCGCGATGGCTTTGCCCGCGTGGGGAGTTGCCGTGTGGAAGCGCAAAGACCCGACAGCGCTGCTGCTGGCTTGCTGGCTTACGGTGTTCGCAGCCGCGCTGTTGACATTTCAATACCGAAGCGTGCAGTACATGCTGCCGCTGATTCCGGCGATGGCGCTTGTGGCGGCGTGCTTCCTTCCCGCCTTGAGCAGGCCACTGTCGGTTGCGATTCTCTGCGCGGCGTTCCTGGTGAAGGCCGCCAGCCCGGGTGCTACATGGGGACTACCCTACGTCAGCGGCAACACACTGCCGGTTGCGAAGGCGCTCTCCGCCTATTGTGAAGAGCGCCGCGATACGGAGCTGTTTGTGCTGGACCCCGACGATGAATTCTACTCAGCCGTGCTGCCGTTGAAGCAGGTTCAATACGGGGTTGTGGACCCCGAGGAAAGGAACTTCCGGCTGGAGCCGCACCTGCATTGGCTGGGCGTGATTTTGAGTGTGGCGGAGTTCGAGACGGCAGACCGGAAGGTGTACGCGGAACGGTTGAAAAGTTGGAGCTTGGCTAGTGCGAAGCCGATTGGCACGTCGCTATTCGGACATGATGTAGCGGAGTTTCAACGCTTGGTAACGGCCCGGCCGCAAAGCGATTTTCTGGTGCCGCGCAACTGGTTGAATGCGGAGATGGTGAACGGGCGAGAGTTGCGGATCGCCTCCGAGGGGCGCGTGTTTTTGCTGGCGCCGAAGACCGGGAAGGTAGGGGCGCAAGCTTGGGGCTGCAGGATATAGAACCCCAAAACGCCTTCGCGCCACGCAGCTAACCCACCCCGCCTCATATACCTGGACGGCTATCGGCAGCAAGGGCTTCGGGACAGTCAACTCCGTCTTGAGTGCAGTGTCGTAAGACGCATCAACGGTAGAGGGCGGGACGACTTGTCAAAAGCGCGCGCGGGGCCCGTTCGCCAGATTTATTGCTGCGCGCGAAGCATCGTTCTTATACCACCCAAGCACCCGCAACGCCTGCAGCGTAATCCACCGGCTAGCCTCACCGTCCCTACCCTCGATCTGAAAATAAACGCGGCCAGGATGCGTATTCTCGAGCAACCAACGCCCATCGCCCTGCCGCTTCGACCGGATCAGCTCAATCGCCTCTTCCATCCGCACATCCGGCACTCCCGCCAACCTGAAATATTCCAGCGCTCGCAACACATCGTAATGCCACCGAACCGGAAACGAAAATCGCAGCCAAGATGCATCTACTACGTCCCCAGTGCTCTTCCGCCGAAACAGCTTCCGCTCCAGCAGATACTCCTCGCCCCGCCGCCGCGCTGCAACAGATTGGGCTGATCCGCCGGTTGCGCGCTCATGAGCCAACAAACCTTCCAGCACATTGATCGTAGTCGCGAACGACGAGCGAATCGAACCATTCTCCGCCTCGCAGTTCCACCCGCCATCTTCAAGCTGCTCATTCAGCAGACGGTTAACCAGCCGCTCCATATTCTGACCGAAATAGACGCCCAACGTGACGGTCCTGCCATTAATACACGGCTCCACCTCGCCGCTGAAGAACGGCTGCCCGGCGTGCTCCCAGCGACAATGTTCTCGCACCAGCGCCACTGCCCGAACCACTCGGTCGGACCGCGGGTCGATCCCGAAGTCATACAACAGCTGAAGCGTCGGTAGTGTAGAAATCCAGGGCTGCCCTTCCTTCATGTCCCACGGATACAGGCTCCGCGCCGGAAAGCACGCACCTCCCGCCCACTGGCCGTCGTCCCCCTGAAGCGCCAACAGCCTCGCTCCCCAGCCCTCAGCAGCCGTCCGCGCTCGCTCCGCCGAAACCACCTCGGCTGGCGCATCCACAAGATCGCGCAACACCTGCCAGCGAATCGCAGGGTCCGAATCCAGCAGCCAATCCACTACCGATTTTGTGATCACAGCCGCCTCCAAGTCGTGAAAACCATGATTACGTGTGACCCCTGGCACATCCCGCTAATATCCCGGCGCCATCCCGGCGAACCCAAGCCCCAAAACGCCTTCGCGCCACGCCGCTAACCCCTCCCTGCTACCCTAACCCCATGCTAGGACTCAGCCCGCGCGCCGCCTCATATACCTGGACGGCGTCATTTGTCCTGCTGCTGCTCTATGTCGCGTATCTCATTCGCGGCACGCTCTTCATCCTCACTGTCTCGATCCTCTTCGCCTACCTCCTCTACCCCCTTGTCGATTACCTCAACGGTCACCTCCCCAGCCGCTCCCGCACACCAGCCCTTGCCATCGTCTATCTCACCCTGGTCGGATTGCTTGTCTTCCTCGGCATCGAAGTAGGTTCCCAAGCCGCCGAACAAGCTGCATCGCTTTCCCAGCGCGCCCCGGAATTGCTCGAGAAGCTGAAACAGCAGCCTCCCACCGGCGACCTCCCCACCTCCATCCGCGCTCTCCAACTCACCGTTTTCGGCACAATCCAAAACTACGTCTACAAGCACTACAACGATTTTGTGGCCGCTCTGCCCAAAGTCACCCTCGAAGTCCTCCGCGCTTCCACCAGCCTCATCTATATCGTCATCATCCCCGTCTTAAGCTTCTTCATCCTGAAAGACGGCCGCACCATGCGCGATGAAATCCTTTCCCTCATCGACCCCGGCCACGCCCGCGAACTCGTCGATGAAATCTTTGCCGACGTCCACCTGCTCCTTCTGCAATACATGCGCGCGCTCTTCTCCCTTTGCGCCATCACCTTCGTCACCTTCGCGCTGGTGCTCAGCCTCATGGGCGTGCCGTACGCCATTCTGCTTGCTTCCATCGCCTTCCCGCTGGAATTCATTCCCCTCATCGGTCCGCTCATCGCGGCAGTCGTCATCGTCACCGTTACCGCGCTCGCGGGCGGCGTGCATGTGCTCTGGGTCATACTTTTTCTGTTCGTCTATCGCATGCTGCAGGATTACGTCATCTCTCCGCGATTCATGAGCGCCGGTGTCGAATTGCACCCTTTGCTCGTCATCCTCGGCGTGTTTGCCGGCGAACAGCTTGCCGGAATCCCCGGAACATTTCTCTCAGTCCCTGTTCTTGCGCTTCTGCGCGTAATTTACCGCCGTCTCCGTATCTGGCAATTCTCACGTCGCGATACCCCGCTCGTCAGTTGATGCGCTGGCTTCCACTCATTCTTCTCGCGCTTCCCGCCGTTGCACACATGATGAGCCTCAGCTCCGGTGATGCCGCGCTCGAAGGCACTCACCTTTCGTACACGCTCACCATGCCGCTGTTCGAAGTCGCGCACATCGCGCAGCCCGATCAAGCTCTGCTCGCGCACATCCAGTTCGCCGGGGCCCGCCTGCTCACCCAGGAGTGCCACCCCGACCCCGCTCGCGATTCTTACATCTGTCACGCCTCTTACGAATTCGCCGCGCCCCCCGAAGCGCTCGAAGTCCATTGCACGTTCCCGCAGATCACCGTGCCGAATCATGTGCACCTGCTCCGCGCCACCAACGGCCCGAAGCACGATCAAGCTGTCTTCGATGCCGCCTTCACCTCCGCCACTCTTCGTTTCCGCCCTGCCACGCAAGCCGAACTCGCACTCCGAGAAGCCTCAGGCGCGACTGCTCACGTCTTCACCGGTCTGCTTCCCCTGCTGTTCCTCGTCGCCGTTGCCCTCGCAGCCACAACATGGCGTCAACTCGCCGCGCTCACCGCCCTTTTCCTAATCGCGCAACTCGCGGGGGCACTCATCCCTTATCAGCCTGCACCCCGTTTTCTCGAAGCCGCAGCTGCGCTCGCCGTCTCCTACCTCGCTGTCGAAGTCCTGTTCCTGCCGAATTCCAGCGCCCGGTGGCTCATCATCGCAGTACTCGGCATCGTGCCCGGCCTCGCCCTTGCCGAATACATCCGCCAGTCCGAATCCGGGCTCACCTTTTCCTTCCTCGGCACCGCCGTGGCCGATCTCGCCATCCTCCCGCTTACCGGCGTGCTTGTCTTCCGCTTCCCCCAAAGCAGGCGCATCCTTGCCGCGCTTGCCCTTGCCGCCGGCCTCGGCTGGTTCTTCTTCGTGGTGTCCCGCTAAACTGAATGCTTACTGTGCAAGTGGAATCTCAGAGTGCCAAGCGGTTCTTCGGCCGCCAGGGCACTCTCTCTCAGTGGCACCCGAATTTCGAATACCGCGCGGGGCAGGTGGAAATGGCCGAAGCCGTGGAATCGGCCATCGCGGAACGCAAACACCTCATCGTCGAAGCCGGCACCGGTACCGGCAAAACGCTTGCCTATCTTGTCCCCGCGCTTCTGTCCGGCAAGCGCGTAGTGGTTTCCACCGGCACCAAGAATCTTCAGGAGCAGCTCTTTTATAAAGACATTCCGTTCCTGCAGCAGCACTTCGATCGGCCGCTGAAAGTCAGTTACATGAAGGGTCGCGGCAACTATGCCTGCCGCCAAAAGATTTACGATGCCGAACGCGAAGCCGTCCTCACCGGCCTTGAAGAAGTGGCTGATTTCCAAATCATCCAGGCCTGGGAGAAGACCACTGCATATGGCGATCGCGCCGAGATCAAGTCCCTTCCCGAACACTCCACCGCGTGGGCCCGCGTCGATGCGCGCCGCGAACTTTGCTCCGGCCAGAAGTGTCCGCAATTCGACAGGTGCTTCATCACGGAGATGCACCGCCGCGCCCTCGATAGCGATATCCTCATCGTCAATCACCATCTTTTCTTCGCAGACCTTGCGCTCAAAGATGAAGAGTTCGCCGGTGTGCTTCCCGAATACTGGGCCGTTATCTTCGATGAAGCGCACGAAATTGAAGACATCGCGGGCCAGTACTTCGGCGTCACCGTATCCAGTTACCAGATCGCCGAATTGCGTCGGGATGTAGCCGTGGTCAGCCGCTTGAAAGGCTTCGGCAGTCCCGAACTGGATCGCATTCTGGAGCGTCTGGAAGAGCTTGCCCAGATTTTCTTCGGCACGCTCCCCGGTCTCGAAGGCCGCGCGGCATTCGCTTCCCGCGCCGCTTTGCGCGATGCTGAATATCTTGATTTTTTAGGCGCTATCGAACTGGTTTCTCTCTCGCTCCAACTGGTGAAAGATTCTCCCGAAGAAGTCATCCCACTCTCCCGCCGTGCGCAAGCCATCCACGAAAGCTTGAAGTTCATGGTGGAATCCGAAGACCCTACTTACGTCTATTGGATGGAGAAACGCGGGCGCGGCACGTTCCTCCAGGCTACTCCCATCGATGTTTCCGGCATCCTGGCACAGCGCCTCTTCGAAAAGTTGGATTGCGTCATCCTCACCAGCGCCACCCTCGCCGTCGCCGGCGATTTCAGCTTCATCCAAAAACGGCTTGGCCTCGAATCCTCACGCACGCTTATTGTGCCCGGCCATTTCGATTATCAAAAGCAGGCCCTGCTTTACATCCCGCAGCATCTTCCAGACCCGCGCGATGCTTCCTTCACTAAGCTGGCCAGCGAAGAAATCATCCGTATCCTTGAATTTTCGAAAGGCCGCGCCTTTGTGCTCTTCACCAGCTATGCGCAAATGCGCCTGGTGTATGACCGTGTCTCGCTCAATATCGAATACCCCACGCTGATGCAGGGCACCGGCCCCCGCACCGCGCTGCTTGAAGAATTCAAGAGCACTCCCCATTGCGTCCTCTTCGCCACCTCATCTTTCTGGCAGGGTGTAGACGTCCAGGGCGATCAACTCAGCTGCGTCATTATTGACCGCCTTCCCTTCGCGGTTCCGAACGATCCAGTGGTGGAAGCACGAATTCGCAGCGTCCGCGAAGCCGGTGGCAACCCGTTTTACGATTACCAGATTCCGCAAGCTGCCATCTCTTTAAAGCAAGGCTTCGGCCGCCTCATTCGCGCGCGTTCCGATCGCGGCGTGCTCTCCCTGCTAGATCGCCGTATCACCCACACGCGCTACGGCCAGATTTTCTTCGATAGCCTGCCCGATTACGCCTTCGCGACTAAACTGGAAGCAGTGGAAAGGTTTTTCTCCGATCATGTTTGAAGTCTCCATAGAAGAGGTGTTCCCCGCCGGCCACGCCCTTCGCAACTATCACGGCAAGTGTGAAAACGTGCATGGCCACAACTATCGCGTGCGCGTCACAGTGGAAGGTCCCGAGCTCGATTCGACGGGCCTGCTGCTGGATTTCGCGGAGCTGAAGCGTCTGGTGCGCGCGGTGAAAGACCGGCTCGATCATCAGTTCCTGAATGACCTGCCCCCGTTCACAGAGCTCAATCCTTCGGCGGAAAACATCGCCAAATATTTCCACGATCAAATTCAGCCGCACACTGCCGCGAAGTTGACGGAAATCAAGCTGTGGGAGACCGATGTGGCGTGCGCCACTTACAAGCCCTCTCCCCGCAACTGAACCGGCAAAGTGCGCATCCTGATCGCCACCTTCGGTTCCCTCGGAGATACCTATCCATACTTGGCGATAGCCGAAAAACTCACTCAACAGGGTGCCGAAATCACCTTCGTCACCAGCGTCGTTCATCGGGCTCTCATTGAAACCTCGGGGTTTCAATTCCGTCCCATGCGCCCGGAGCTGAAGCCCGATCCCGAAATGTTTCGCCGCCTGATGGATGAGTTTCGTGGCGGACGTTACCTGCTTAGCAAAATCCTCTTTCCGGCCATCCGCGACAGCTACCGGGATGTGATGGCGGCTATCCCCGGCCATGACTTGCTAGTAACGCAAGTGGCAGCCTTCGCCGGGCCGCTCGCGGCGCGCTCGACGGGTATTCCGTGGGTCTCAACCGTACTTGCGCCGTTAAGCTTCTTTTCGCGCGCCGACCCCTCCGTGCTCGCGTCCCCACTTATCGGCCTGCGTCGCCGATCGGTTGCCCTCACACGAATGTTCAATAGTCTTGCCAAGCGCTCGACGGAACGTTCCACTCTCGCCGTCAGGCAGTTAGCCGGCGAATTGGGCTTGAGCGATTCAGGCAATCCCATCTTCGAAGGGCAGCACTCCCCCACGCGCGTCCTCGCACTCTTCTCCCGCCACTTCGCCGCCCCGCAACCCGATTGGCCCTCCGGCACTGTCGCCACCGGCTTTCCGCTCCGTGCTCCCGCACCCGTCACGCCCGCCGTTGAAGATTTTCTCGCCGCCGGTCCCGCGCCCGTTGTCTTCACATTGGGTTCGTCCGCCGTTTTCTCACCAGGCAAATTCTTCCAGATCGCGCAGCAGCTTCGCCAGCGCGTCCTGCTCCTCGCCGGCCCGGAAGCGGCGCAAATCCCTCGCACCAAAGATGTGCTGGCAATCGACTACGCCCCGCATTCCGCTGTCTTTCCGCACGCATTGGCCATCGTGCATCAGAGCGGCATCGGCACCATGTCGGAAGCTCTCCGCTCCGGCCGCCCCTCTCTCATCGTTCCTTTTGCCTACGATCAGCCCGACAATGCCGCGCGCTGCGAACGCCTCGGTGTCGCCCGCGTACTCAGCCGCCGAGCGCTCTCGCTGCGCAACCTTCGTCAGGCTCTCGAATCTCTCGCGAATGCCTCGTATTCCATTGCCGCATCCAGCTTGGCCGCGCGTATCCGGCAGGAAGACGGAGCCTCCGAAGCCGCCCGGCTCATCCTCGCCGTATCATGACGTTACTCTGCCCCGTGCGCGATTGCCATCTTCCCCTCACGCGCGAACCGGGCCGCCTTATCTGCCCCAAAGGCCACTCGTTCGACCGCGCCAAAAGCGGCTATTTCAACCTGCTGCAGCCTCAGGAACGCCGCTCCAAGCTGCCCGGCGACACCGCCCGAGCCGTCGCCGCAAGGCGCAGGCTGCATGACCGGGGAGTCACCGCGCCCCTGCTTCAATCGCTCCTCGAATTCGCTCAGCCCGAAGGAAACGTTCTCGACGTAGGCTGCGGCGAGGGCTTTTATTTGGCTTCGTTCCCGCAAATTCACGGGTACGGCGTCGACATCTCCACCCCCGCCATCGAGGCCGCCGCACGCCGCCACCCCGACTGCGAATGGATTGTCGCCAATGCCGACCGCTTCATCCCCTATGCCGACCAGAGCTTCGACACACTCCTCTCCATCACGGCAAGAATGAACCCACCCGAGTTCCGGCGCGTCCTGAAGCCGCACGGCAACCTGTTAATAGCGATTCCCGCTCCGGAAGACCTGATCGAATTGCGAGGCCGTGGCAAAGACCGCGCAGCGCGAACAGCAGCTGAATTCGCGCCCTATTTCGGCGAGCCCACATACCACCGCGCCACTACAACAGCCGATTTAGATTCCGAAGCTGTCGGCGATGTGCTCCACTCCATCTACCGCCCCTTGCGCTCCGGACCGCCTCGCGCCATGAGCCTCACGTTCAGCTTGGACTTTCTACTCTTTCGCAAGATCCACATGCCATAATGTACAAGTCGAGTACTAGCGGGAGTCACACTGGCGCGCGTCGCGACACTAGCTTTCAGAGACTATATACCGCTGTGGAAAAGGTAGGCTGCTGAACCGTGCTTTGCCCGACTTGCCAAACTGAAAATTCCGATGACGTGCGGGATTGCAGGGCTTGCAGCAATTCGCTTGGCGAACCGCCCGATTACGATCAGACGCAGGTTCTTCATCGCGATCTGTTAATCGATTTTCGGGATGAGCCCACCGCTGAGATGATGCCGCTGGCATACGATCGCGACCGGTCCTCGCTCGAGCTGAAGCCGCTTTCCGATTTCGGACCCCGTTACCGCATCGAATCGCTCCTCGGCCAGGGCGGCATGGGCAAGGTATATCGCGCGCTTGATCGTGAATTGAACCGTTCTGTCGCGCTCAAACTAGTGCGCCCGGAACTGGCCATCGATCCCCAATCCATGGCGCGCTTTCGCCAGGAATTGCTCCTCGCCAGCAAAGTTTCCCATCGCAACATCCTTCGCATCCACGATCTGGGCGACGTCGATGGGGTCAAGTTCATTTCCATGGCGCTGGTTGACGGTCTGGACCTGCATGATCTGATCGCCAAGACCGGAGCGCTGCCGAACGCCCGCGCTTTGAACATTGCGCTGCAGCTTTGTAGCGCGCTCGATGCCGCGCATTCCGAAAACGTGATCCACCGCGACCTGAAGCCGCGCAACATTTTGCTGGACAACTCCGATCATGTCTTCGTAATGGATTTCGGTCTGGCGAAATCGATGGAACTGGAAGCCGCGTCCATGACGCGCACCGGAGACTTCATCGGGACGCCGCTCTATATGTCGCCCGAACAAATCGAATCGAAGCCGGTCGATCATCGCAGCGATATCTATTCTCTCGGTCTGATTCTTCATGAGATCGTGACCGGCGATCTGCCTTTCGCAGGACGCTCTTCCGTCCAGGTGATGCATTCGCGCATGACCACGGCGCCGAAAGATCCCAAAGCGCTTGCACCGGATCTTCCGCACTATTTTGCGGCGGTAATTGCCAAGTGTCTGATTCTCGATCCGCAGCAGCGCTATCAACATGCTTCCGAGATCCGCCGCGATCTGGAAGCCGGCATTGCTCCCAAGCGCCCACTGCTGGCGCGCGTTCCCAAGCCGAACCGCACCTGGGGCATCGTGGCCGCGGCGATGGCTCTGGCGATTGTGGGAACACTCGCGGTGCCGGCGTTTCGCGAGAAGTTGTTGCCCGTGAAAGCAGTCGAAGAGGCACCAGCCCGCCCCGCGTTCTACATGGCTATTTTGCCTTTCAGGCCATTGGGCGATGTCGCGGAACTGAAGTACCAGGCGGAAGGTGTTGTGGACTCTTTGAATTCAAAACTGTTTCCTTTGAAGCAGGTGAATCTTGCTTGCCGCGGAGAGTAGCCCGGTTCCCAAGAGTGCGATGGCGCAAGAAGAAAATAAGATAAATCTGCCCATTTGTGTAAGGTTACAGTGAAAAAGGTTATTGGGCAACGATAGGGATGGTCACAGCGCTTGCACTGGAATATTGAAGGACACTGTATTGACCACACCCAGGCGCTGAAATTGAATCCATACTTTGTAGCGAGTGGCACGCGCGAAAAACACGTCGAACTGCACGGTTCCCGTGCCATCGGCTAGGGAAGGATGTTCATGCACGGTATCGATCAGATCTTCGCTCACCATCAGCATGTGGGCCCACGCGCCCAGGTAACGCTGCTGTCCGTCTTGAGGAGAAAGATCGAAAAACAACAAATTTTTTCGGCCCGGCACGGGCTTTTCCATGCGGAGCGAAACACTCAGATTCACGGAGCGCTGCGCCGCCAAATCCGGCGTCAGAATTGCCAAGGAATCGCTGAAGCCGCCTTTCCAACCGGCGGTGCTCACTAGCGTTTCGCCCAACTGGGGCACACCGCCGCGTGGGTAAAAATCCGCAACCAGTTTGTAAACTCCGTCGCGTGGCAAGACGGTCTTGTGGGAAAAACCCTTGCCGTCAGCGAAAGGGTGCTCGTGAGTGAAATATTGCAAGTCGGCCGAGATCACAAACAGGTGAAGCAATTTCTCATGCATCACTTCAAACTCGCTGACACCCGGAACTTCGATGCGGATGGCCAGCGGCACGCGTGAAGGAATGTTGGGCGGATCGAAAGAAAAGCGCACCGGGTACTCGTGAAAATCCGGTGTGTGTTCCACCAGTTTCATCCCGCATTTGGGGCATCGTCCCGGGAGGGCGCGGCGAATGTCCGGATCCATGGGACAGGTGTACTCAGCCGGCGTCTGCGCCCGCAGAAGTCCAGACGCCAGCAGGAGAGCTGCCGCCCTGCGAGTCACGCGGTTGCCCGGGGCTGAAACGGCCAAACCGCAGTGGTGGTGTATCCGCCATCCACCGCGATGATCTGGCCGGTGATGTAGTCAGAGCCCTTGCTCGAAAGAAACACGGCAAGCGGTGCGATGTCGTCAGGCGACCCCATGCGAGGATTTGCCTGCGCGCCTGCGAGCCACTCCGCCATCTCAGGCGCTTGCCACATATCGCGGTTCAGATCGGTCAGGATGAACCCAGGCGCGATGCAATTCACCTGGATGTTATGGCGTCCCCACTCCGCCGCGGTCGCTTTAGTGAGACCGCCGAGCGCCGCTTTGGTGATTGCGTACACGCTCAAGTAAGGGATGCCGAGCAGGCTCATCAGGCTACCGATATAAATGATTTTGCCGCCCTTGCCCGCCGCGATCATCTTGGCGCCCACCAACTGAGTCAACTCCACAATGCCGTGCAGATTCGTCTGCAGGATGTGGTTGTACTCGTCCTTCGTATATTGCTCAAAGCGCTTGCGGATGTTGGTACCCGCTACGTTGATCAGGATGTCCACGGGACCCACCGAATCGGCGCATTTCCGGATGGATTCACTGCTGGTGAAATCGAGCTTCACGCAACTGGCCGACATGCCAGATTCATTCAGAGCCTGCGCTTCGTTCTCCAGAGCCGATTCGCTTCGGGCGGCCAGGATGGTGCGAGCCCCCGCTTTCGCAACCGCTTTCGCGATCGCCAAACCAATTCCGCGGCTCGCCCCCGCAACCAGCGCCCGCTTGCCTGTCAAAGAAAAAGGTGTCAAACCCTATAGTAGAAAGAACCGTGATGAAATTCAAAATTGCAGTGATTGCCGGAGATGGGGTTGGGCAGGAAGTGATACCAGCCGGTAAACGGGTGCTGGACCGTCTTGCCGAGTTCGAATGGGCCGATCTGCCGTGGGGCTCTGAGCTTTACTTCAGCAAAGGGCACATGGCTCCGCCCGATTTTCTGGACACGCTGGCCGGGTTCGACGCCATTTTCCTGGGCGCTGTGGGGAGCCCTGAAATTCCCGATCACGTGACTTTAAACGGGCTGCTGCTTCCTATCAGGCGACGCTTCGACCAGTACGCGAATATCAGGCCCGCCATTCTGTACCCCGGCGTGCGTTCGCCGCTTGCCCTGCGCAAAAACGAAGCCATTGACATGGTGGTGGTGCGCGAGAACACCGAAGGGGAGTATGCCCAAATCGGCGGGTTCGTTTACCAACATCAGCCAGATGAAGTAGCCGTGCAAACCAGTGTGTTCACACGCCGGGGGTGTGATCGGATTATTCGGTATGCCTTTGAACTTGCACGCCGACGGAGCCGCAAGCGCGTCGCCTCCATAACTAAAAGTAACGCACAGGGATTTTCCATGGTCCTTTGGGACAGGGCTTTTGCCGCAGTCGCGGAGGAATATCCCGACATAGCAACTGAATCGCTACTCATTGATGCTGCTGCCATGAATTTTATTCGCAGGCCGGAGTCATTCGATGTGGTTGTCGCTTCAAACCTGTTTGGCGATATTCTTAGCGATATTTCAGCCATTTTGGTAGGCAGCATGGGGCTCGCACCAAGCGCTAATCTGGACCCAAGCCGCCGCGGACCCTCTATGTTCGAGCCGGTCCATGGGAGCGCGCCGGATATCGCGGGGAAGGGAATTGTGAACCCGATGGCAACATTTCTGTGCGCGGCGCAAATGTTGGACCACTTGGGATTAGACCCAGAGGCACAGCACCTTCACACAGCCATCAGAAACACTTTGGCGGACCCTGCGAACCATACGGCCGACCTGGGCGGCACGGCGTCAACGGAAAAGGTTACCGGGGCCGTGCTCGCCCAACTGTAAACGCCTGCCTAACTAAACGGTGCGTCCGCGAGTGATCAGGCGGTAGACAAACAGCAACAGAATTGCGCCGACCACTGACAGGAGAAAGCCCGCCGAATCGCCTTCGGCGTAAAGTCCTAAGGCCCTGCCGATAAACGTCGCCACAATCGCGCCCGCGATCCCGATCAGGATCGTGATAAAGAATCCACCCGGATCACGCCCGGGCATCAAGAGTTTCGCCACCGCTCCCACCACCAATCCAATCAGAATCGTCCAGATAAAATGCATACATCCTCCTGGCGGGTCACCATTGCAAGTTCCACGCCAATGGCAATAGAATGGCAGCGTTGACCCCTAAAATTCTTGCAGCCGGCCTTTTTGCCGTCATAGTTTGCGCACAAACGCCTCCAGCGGCGCGACCAACGGGCGGATTTGTGAGACCACCGGCGTATCCTCCCCATCCGCAAGCTCCAGCCGACGTGCTGGAACGAGGCAAAGCGCTTTACGGCGTGAACTGCAATTTCTGCCACGGTTCCGATGCGCGTGGCGGAGAGGGTGGCCCAAACCTGCTGCGCTCAGAGTTGGTGTTGAACGATGCCGCCGGCGAAAATATTACGGCGATTATTCGTAATGGCCGGCCTGACCAGGGCATGCCGAAATTTGGGTTTACCGATCGGCAGATCTCCGATGTCGCCGCTTACCTGCATAACTTCAAAGTGGGCGGGTATGACATATCGCGGATGACTCCGCTTACCATCCTGGTGGGCGATGCAAAGGCAGGCGAAGCGGCCTTCGGCGCAAAGTGCGCCTCCTGTCACTCTGTTAGCGGCGATTTGAAAGGGTTGGGGACACGAATTTCGGACCCCAAGATTTTGCAGAACACCTGGCTGATGCCTGGGGGCGGCGGGCGGGGACCTAGGCCGGGCGGAGCGGCACAACTCACTAAGGTGCCCCCCACCACGGTGACGGTTACTTCCCGTTCCGGAGTAAAAACCGAAGGCGTTCTGGCCCGGATCGATGACTTTATTGTGATCTTGACGCTGGCTGACGGCACGCAACGGACCTTCCGGCGGGAAGGCGCGGTACCGACGGTGGAGCTACACGATCCACTGCAACCTCATAAAGAGTTACTCCCCACCTATACAGACACAGAAATTCACGATCTTACTTCTTACTTGGTGACTGTCAAATGAATCGGATTTTCGTCCTTAGCGCGCTGGCTGCTCTGTTTGCCTCGGGTGCCTCCGGGCAGGCGCTGGACCCGTCAGTCTTGACAAAGCCACTCGGCGATTCCTGGCCCACTTACTCCGGAGACTATTCCGGCAAGCGCTACAGCTCACTTACTCAAATCAACCAGAGCAATGTCAAGAATCTAACCCTGGCATGGACCTCAAGAGTAACGCCCGGAGCGGGAGCGCCTGAGCGTGGCTTCGGCTTTGGCGGTGGTTCCCCCACCATCGTTGGCGGAGAAGGTACGGGCGAAACTGGTGGCGGAGGATTCG
>Ga0123336_10002648_pt1 | contig 15447 bp, 8 predicted proteins | sample SSSSmetaG_FD_96466 | JGI IMG/M metagenome (GOLD analysis project Ga0123336, IMG submission 96466) | Glacier valley bacterial and archeal communities from Borup Fiord, Nunavut, Canada, to study Microbial Dark Matter (Phase II) - ​SSSS metaG | ecosystem: Environmental > Aquatic > Freshwater > Ice... | reverse complement strand
ATCATCCCCAGTGAAGTCAGTCCGGGTTTAACCTGGTGGAGATAATCGAAATAAGGATATATAGGAGATACAATATCGATATAATACTTTCTTTCGGGCCTGGGTCCCACTAGGCTCATAGTGCCAATGAGTACATTGAATAACTGTGGTAACTCATCTAATTTCCACGTCCGCATGGTTCTGCCCCAATTAGTGACCCGATTGTCATTTACAAAAGACAACGTTGGCCCGTTTTGCTCGGCGCCCTCAACCATACTTCTGAATTTATATATAATAAAAGGGACTCCTTTGAAACCAAGTCTTTCCTGGAAATAAAATACAGGCCCTCTCGAATCTAGTTTTACTCTTATGGCGACATAGATCATTAAGGGGAATAAGCATATCAATCCTGAAAGAGCCGCGACAATATCAACCGCGCGTTTAATATTTTTCTGCCAGAGAAGCGCAGCTTCCTTCTTTACTAAAAGCCTTTCACTGCAACCTGATAATAATTTACGATAATTATATGCTACGAAAGATGAATTGCCTGGCATAACAATTTGATTTAGACCCTTTTTCGTATGTATTTATTTTGGATGAATATAGGCATTAGTAACATGTCAATCCCACATCGACCTTTTTTGTTATTAGCCGTCAACTATCGGCAGTCAGCAATTCAAAGTGATATATACTTTCCTCCTGATAACTGAAAGCTGACGGCAATTTTTTTTAAGACATTCGATGATTGAAATGACACTGGTCTTTCTCAACGAAAACATTCGCTTACAAATTACCAAATATTAAATGTTCAATACTAGTAAATACTGGTGTTTTCAGATAGATATTCTGAACGTAATTATTACAATGTAGGATGTGAAGACAAGTCCCAATAATCAACTATACACCTGAACATCTTACTTATTTCTTCTAATGTTGAAGGTTTCAAAAAATAACCCTGTATAGAGGACTGATAAGCTTTTGAGATATGATTGATATTTCCGGAGGTGGAAAAAAATAAGAACGGAATGGCTTTTGAGGCCAATGATGGATTAAGGTTTAATTCATGGCGCAGCTCGAATCCATCCATCTGCGGCATATTAATATCACACAAAATAAGAAATACTTTCTCGTTACTTTTATGCATAAATTTCAAGAACTCCGAAGGTTCTTCAAAAAGTAAAATTTCATTTCTTACACCTAGCGATTTAAGTACTGTTTTATATAATTCTAAATCTTCTCTATCATCGTCTACTATAATAATAGGTCCATTATTTTGCATAGGTGCCGGTTTAGTTTAAGCAGTAACTAAGATATGTAATTAATAAATAAAGGGAGTAATTATTAATGATTAATATGTATCAATCAACTGTTACTGAGTTCCGTTTGTGAATTTTACCAATTTTATAATTGAGATTATACTAAATAAAAATATAACATTTGCAGAAAGACACTTACTCTTCGTGGCTTTGCGTATTCGTGGCAAAAAAACAATAACCGCCAGAGCACTAAGTAATAAAGCATCAAACTATAATCTTAATCTATTTTCCTATGGGGAGACTAATCATTATATCTAACCGGCTGCCATTTTCGATTGATAAAAAAGATGATCCGGTAAAATTACGCCCGAGTTCCGGAGGGCTGGTATCTGCGCTTAACAGCTATTTTGAACAAGCACACACTGACCATAACAACTTTACAGGTAAGATGTGGATTGGCAGCGCCGACTTTACACCCCAGGAATGGGAACAAATAACCCCTTCTTCTAAAAATACAAATTTTATGATAGAACCGGTTTTTGTAGAACCGGAATTGTATGCTGCCTTTTACAACGGATTTTCCAACTCTACTTTGTGGCCACTGTTTCATTATTTTCCTTCACTGGTAGAATTTAAGAAGGATAACTTTACAGCTTACGAAAAGGTGAATACGCTTTTCTGTGATAAATTGTTGTCGGTAATGAATGAAGATGACACCGTGTGGATTCATGATTACCAGCTAATGCTGCTACCCGAGATGATCAGAAAAATTAAACCTAAAGCTACCGTTGGCTTTTTTCTTCATATCCCTTTTCCTTCCTACGAAATTTTTCGGCTGCTCCCCACAAAATGGAAAAAAAGTTTATTGCAGGGAGTGCTTGGGTCAGACCTTGTTGGGTTTCACACCCATGATTATGCCCAGCATTTTATCCAGTCAGCTAAAATGCTGTTAGGCATCGACCACCAATTCAACAAACTGCAATTCAATAATCACCTGGTTAAAGTGGATCTGTTTCCGATCGGTATTGATTTTGAAAAATTTACCCATGCAGCAAATAATCCCGACATACTGGCTTTGAAAGAAACAATCAAGATAACGTACGCTGAGAAAAAAATTATTTTTTCTGTAGACAGGATGGATTATTCAAAGGGACTGATGTACCGGTTAAACGGGTTTGAAGAATTTTTGGATACCTACACCGAATGGAAAGAAAAAGTTGTATTTATTATAAGCGTAGTACCATCACGCGATGAGATACCTGCTTATATTGAGCGTAAAAAACAGATCGAAGAAAAGATCAGCGATATCAACGGCAGGTTGTCAACATTGAAATGGCAACCCATCATTTACCGCTATGGCCACACTGCATTTGAAGAGCTGTGTGCATTGTACCAGGCTGCAGCTGTTGCATTGATTACTCCGTTAAGAGACGGAATGAATCTTGTTGCGAAGGAATATGTTGCCAGTTGCGCATCACAGGAAGGAGTTTTAATTTTAAGTGAACTCACGGGAGCAGCCAGTGAATTGAATGAAGCTATACTGGTAAACCCAACCGATTCCGGTGAAGTGGCTAACGCCATACAATATGCGTTAACCATGTCGCCGGTAGAACAAAAGCACCGCATGTCGCTGATGCAGAAAAGACTAAAAGATTATGATATCTTCAAATGGGTAGATGATTTCCTGGAACAACTGAACGATACAAAAGAAGAACAGCATCAACTTTCGGTAAAACTGCTGGACCTCTCCACTATGCAGAAGATAATTGAGCAATATTATGACGCATCTAAGAGGTCTATACTGCTGGATTATGATGGCACCCTTGCTCCGTTTACCCGGATACCATCACTGGCCATGCCACAGGAGGAACTGCTTAACGTGCTGCAACAGCTAACCGGTGATTCAAAAAATGAAGTGACGATCATCAGTGGCCGCGACGCTGATACTTTAGACAACTGGCTCGGTGATCTTCCTTTACACCTCGTGGCGGAACACGGCGCTTTTATAAAATTAAAAGGTGGAGAATGGGAGCAGCAAAGCACTATACTGCCTGAATGGAAAGACCAGATAAGACCTATTCTCCAATTATTCGTTACACGATGCGCCGGCTCTTTTATAGAAGAGAAGAGAAACACCATGGTATGGCATTACCGCAATACACATCCTGATCTTGGCTTTATGAGATCACGTGAGCTGATGAACAACCTTTTGCAGTTAACCGCCAACAGCGCCTTGCAGGTTATAGATGGCAATAAGGTGCTGGAGGTAAGGTTAAAAGGATTTGATAAAGGCATTACCGCCCTCAAACTGATAAAAGCCGAAGAGCCCGATTTTATATTATGCATGGGTGATGATACTACCGATGAAGATATGTTCAAGGTTTTAAAAGGCAAAGCTTTCACTATTAAAATCGGATTGGGTGCAACGGCAGCGGATCACAATATACGCTCGCAGCAAAGTGTATTGCCTATACTATCAAAATTATTAATACCACAAAATAAAGAATCGGATGTCCATTCATAAATACAATATGGGTGTAATAGGTAATTGTTCTTACATCGCTTATATCAATATGCATGCTGATGTAAAATGGATGTGCCTGCCAAAATTCGACAGTAGTTTTATTTTCGGATCATTGCTTGATGAAGAGAAGGGTGGCCATTTTTTTATCCAGCCGGCTACCGATCTTTATCAAAGCCGTCAGTATTATCTTCCTAATACAAATATTCTTTGCACAGAGTTTAGTACCGCTGAATCAAGGTTTCGGGTAATTGACTGTGCGCCCAGGATGACCATTCATGAACGTCAGTTTAAACCGCTGATGCTGGTACGCAAAATAGAACTGATAAGTGGTGACCCGGTGATAAAAATTTGTTGCAGGCCTACCGGCGATTACGGTAAGATAGTGCCTGATGTTGTTACTGGCAGTAACCATATCCGTTACCTGAACCTTACCGCCCAGGTACGGGTGACTACCGACGTACCATTAAATTACGTGTTACAGGAACAGGGTTTTATCCTTGACCAGGACAGGTATATAATCCTCACCTTTGGTGAACCAATGGAGGCTCCATTGCAGGAGACAGCCGAAGAGTTTATTCGTAAGACTACTTTTTACTGGCAAAATTGGGTTAAGAGCAGTTATGTGCCCAGTATCTACCAGGATGAAATTATCCGTTCCGCGCTGATATTAAAATTACATCAGTATGAAGATACAGGCGCTATCATAGCTTCGGGTACTACCAGTCTGCCTGAGTTCCAGGAAAGCTCCCGAAACTGGGATTATCGTTTCTTCTGGTTTCGCGATGCTCATTACACCCTGAAAGCATATAACCAGATAGGTCACTTCGATGAACTTGAAAAATATTTTGATTTTGTTCAAAACATCATCAGTAATTCAGGTGATTCTTTACAACCGCTGTATTCCATTACCGGTGAAAATCAGATAGAAGAGATTGAACTGGATCTTGCAGGTTATTTAAATAATAAGCCGGTAAGAATTGGTAACAAGGCTTACATACAAATTCAAAATGATGTTTATGGTCAGGTGCTGGTGAGCCTGCTGCCTTTGTACATAGATAAACGATTGACCTTCCCTAAAAAGAAAAGTTTTAAACGAATGGTACCCTGGCTGCTCGACCAGATTGAAAGAACAATACGGGCCGAAGATGCGGGGCTGTGGGAATTTAGAAATTACAAACAGGTACATACTTACACACTGTTGTTCCATTGGGCCGGCGCTATGGCGGCTTATAAAATAGCGAAAGAGTTTGGCGATGAACCACTGATGATGCAGGCTGAAAAACTCGCAGCCGAAGCTACCATGCTGCTGGAACACTGCTACGACCCAGAGCGAAAAGTGTACACCCAGGCACTCGGGACTACCCACCTGGATGCAAGTACGCTGATGATGGTCACCATGGGTTACCTCGATCATAATTCACAGAAAGCTAAAGATCATATAGCCGCACTGGAAAAAGAATTGATGGGTGACCAGGGATTGTTTTACCGGTATAAACATTCGGATGATTTTGGTTTGCCGGAAACTACTTTCCTGGTATGTGCTTTTTGGTATGTAGATGCGCTGGCTTGTGTGGGAAGAGTGAACGATGCCAGTAAAGTACTCGATCAATTATTACAGCACGGTAATCACTTAGGTATCTTTAGTGAAGATGTTGGACTGGATGGATCGCAGTGGGGCAATTTCCCTCAGACTTACAGTCATGTAGGACTGATCAACGCAGCTTTTCGCATCGCGAAAAAATCTGATACCATCGATTTTTTGTGAAGAGGCATGCGCACAATATCAGGCAACCATATTCTTTGCTGCCTTTCATATTATTTTTCTTTGCTGCATGTTTCCTCGTTACCCTGCTGCTTACGATCAAAGAAGGCGTATTTTTTTCCGGTGATGCAGGACTGAAATTTTTGATGGTAAAACAAATAGCCGGTGGAGGAAGCTATACTACCTTAAACCTTGAAGCTCCGTTGTGGGTCAGCAAGATCTGGTCCCGGGGTTTCTATCCTTTCAAAGCGCCTTTTGTATATGACTCCCCGCAGGGTAAAGTGATTTCTTTTCCGCCTGCGTTCCAATGGTTGACTTCCTACCTGTATAAATATGCTGGATTTAAAGGAATATATATTGTTCCCTTTCTTAGTTTAACGGCAATGTGGCTATGGTTTATTTTTTTTATGAAAAAGACAGGAGTTAAACCGTTGGTGATTTCGGTAGCGTTTATATTACTTGCCTTTTGTTCTCCCTTAACTATTTATGGCGCGCTTTATTGGGAACACAGCTTATCGATACTGTTGTCTTTTAGCGCGATCGTTTTTTTGTTGCTTAAGCGTGTATCGGATTTTTATGCTGTATTATCGGGATTGATGACTGGCATGTCGGTTTGGTTAAGACCTGAAATGTTACTGTTGTGTTTGTTGCTGGTGATGATTATTCTATTTAATAATTTAAAAGAAAAGAATAAAGCCAATATTATATTCATAGCCTCTTTGCTTACCGGAGTGCTGGCATATCTTATATTCAATAGTCTGGTGTATGGAATTATCCTTGGTCAACACAGTGTTCAACTGTCGGCACCGGAAGGTTTCAGAAAATATTTAATGGATAAGATGATTATTTTATTTCACCTTAACGGAAGACTCCTTCTTTATTTTCCACTGACAGGGCTTTTCTATGGAATTATCTTTTATCTTTCTGGAAAAAGAATTACACTTCCGCTAATAGTCAGGCAACTAACGGTGATCATTACGCTGTTCTTACTGATTGCTCCTTTAGCTTTGCCCAATGCAGGCGGTAAGCAATGGGGTCCCCGGTATTTTTTGAATGTTATACCTGTGATAATTATGCTGAGCGTTGTTGTAATGGAGCATGGTTTGATTAAATTTAATAAGTGGCTCTTATTGATACTGATACCTGTTGCAGCTTATAGCATGTATTTAAATGTTTACCTCGCGCGGCGCACGCTGAAGCGGGATTATGCATACAGGGTAAAACCCGGACTGGATTTTTTAAAGAAACAAAGCTGCGATGTATTGGTGGTACAAAATCAATTTATCGCGCAGGAATATGCAGCATTGTTTGATACAAAGAAAATTTTCCTTGCTGAAGATCAGCAAAGTTTCAATATGCTCATGAAATTGTTACAGGATGAAGGGATAACAAAAATTATCTTCATGTCGCATGATGCCGGCTTTAAAAGATTGCCTGAAAATTTGATTAGCGGTAATAGTATACTAAAAAAGATAGGGGATTATTATTTCGCTGAGTATGATATAAAGTAAAATCTCAAGGCAAAGTGTTTCAGGCGAAGGCATTTAATTTTTCATAACAATCGTTTCGGAAAGTTTCACTTCATACCTCATACCTCCATATCTCTAAAATGCTATCCCTATATTAATATAAGTCATCAGCTGTCTTGACTGATCACAGTACATGGCACTCAACTCTAGCGGCCCAAGTGCAAAGTTATAAGCGAACGTCAATGAGTAGCCGGAAAGAAAATCAGGAATATTCTGTACCGTGCTTTTAGTGATGAAATTATTAAACAGGCCGTTTGCTCTTCCAATGAAATAGGTACCTGCGAATAACTGGTATCTCAAGCCCAGTTGAAGGCTTGCTACACTGGGTGAGTAGAGCGTGCCTTCTTTTAAACCGGCGAATGTTACCTGGTTGCGAAACAGCGCGTTGAGTCCGCCGATCGGGAACTCATTCATGATATGCTGCTTATAATTAAAATTAATACCCGTTTGTGCTTGTAGCAAAAAGGTGGCGCGGCTGGTAACCGGGGCATAAGCTTCCATATTAACTAATATGCGCCGGTATTGATTATACCTGAAACCAATAGAATCCGTGTTGCTGATCGGCTTACCATTCCGTAACAAAACGATGTCAGGATCCTGCTTAAACACCTGGTCATATTCAACATCCAGTTTAACACCGGTCTTAGGATAAATGGTCCTTTCGAGGGAATTGTGGGTAAGGAAAATGTAGGCAGTTGAAAAATTATTTTTCCCTTTTATGTCGAGATCAGAGGTGATGGAAGGATAATATCGAATTCTTTCATAACGTGCTCCGCCGCCAATTGTAAAAATCCGGTTAGCAGAAAATTGAAGCCTGGTTTCAACATTTGAATAGTTCTGGTAGTAGACACCCTCTTCTTTAAAATTATTGTAAGTAGTAAACTTTAATCTTTCCGTTTGTGTTGAAACGAGGAAAGCGAACTTTTTCATCCTGCCAAGGTATTGCAGGTGTTCAGCGCGTAGCCTGAGATTCTCGCCAAGATTAATTGTTACCAGATCCCTGCTGCCCGGCAGTATAAAATTTCTGCTAGTTAGATTTGCAATGATGCTGATGCCTCCAAATTCATTATAGTGTATCCCTAACTTTGCAAATGTGAGCGGATTTTCAATGACATCGAAAACAATCTTTTTTGTTGAGTCGCTTTGTTCAATCAGTGAATACACAATACGGCTATAGTAACGTGTGCCAAAAGCTTTACGTACCATGTTGGAAAGATCTTCCGGGCTGTAATATTTATCGGTAAGAAAATCCATCGTATGAACAAAGAAATCTTTAGTAGTGTGCTCCAGTCCGTTAACTTCCACTGAAGATATAATTGATTTAATCACTGATGGTAACCTGTTCTTAAGTATGACCTGTTTGCCATAGATCGCGTCAAGAGAGTCGGCAAGTTTTTTAAATACGGGGTACATACGCCTGCCTTCTTCCAGACCTGCCTTTATAATTTCCACCGACTGATTAAAATTTCCTAATGCATATTTCTCCAGATGCACCGGGATATAAATATTACAAAGCGGGACTTCATTTTTCCTGTCATCGGCTTCGCGAAAAAACGCTATCTGCAATAATATCTGCAATGCGTTAAAAACTTTTTTGCCCGGAAAGAGCCCCGTGGCAACATTGCTGCCGATGACATAATCGGCACCCATTTCCCTAACGTCGCGTACCGGAAAATTTCTGACGATGCCACCGTCAACAACTTTTTTACCTTCATAATCAACAGCTGTAAAAACGGAGGGAATAGCAATACTTGACCGTATTGCCGTAACAATTTCGCCGTGATCCATTACAACGGCTTCACCATTACTGACATTGGTGCCAATACATTTAAAAGGAATGCTGAATTTGGAAAAATCTTTTATACCCGATACAGGAGCAAACAACTCTGCGAGGTTGAGCCAGAGCTCCTGGCCTTCCAGCAAACCACTTGGCAAAATGAAATGATGGTTCACCCATGGAAGTTCTACAGTATATTTTCCGTACTCCTCCTTTTCTTCCATGATGATGCTCCTGAGAGACGATTGGTTGGTAATGAGTATATCCCAATCAGTTTTACGTGCTAATTTCTCAATAGAATCGGCGGAATAACCAATCGCATACAACCCGCCAATAATACTGCCCATACTGGTTCCGGTTAGATAATCTATTTTAAGTCCCGCCGAATCAATAGCTTTTAAAATACCGATATGAGCAAGACCCTTTGCAGTGCCACCGCTAAGTGTAAGTCCGATTTTCGGACGGCCCGTCACTTGTTGGGAATAGCTGGATTGAGAAAAAATTATAAATGCATACAAGCAAACGCGGCGAAACATTTTTATTGATAATAGATGATGATTAATTATTAAAGAAAAATATTTAATTGTTAAAAATGGTTACCTGTAATACTTCGCAAACAGGTAACCGCTATTCGTTGATCATACCTATTAACTATTAAGCATTCCTTCCAACTTTACTATCTCTTCGAAAACCTGTTCATACTGTATGTTAAGCTTCTTCAATTCTTCAGAAGCTTTTTTAAACTCATTTTCAGTATTACCGAATTTTTTTGCATCTGAATATATCTCTGAATTGGTAAGTGCCGACTCTGCCTTATTTCTTTGCATTGTCAATGAAACGATTTGCTCCTCCAGTTGCTGAAACAGGCGTTGCTGTTTTTGAAGATCTTTTTTTACTTCCTTATTGATGCTGGTATTTTTCTGTTGGGGAACAGGTTTGTAGGCTGTTTTTTCCTGGTTATTTTTACTGCCTTTTTCCGGTTGACTTTTGTTGTTAGGCTGTAGTAAAACTTCAGCAGCCTTGCGTGCTTTTAGTTCAACCGCTCTTCTTTCTTTCCACTCGACCCATTCCGCATAAGTACCTTTGAATTCCCTGATCTTTTGTTCATCGATCTCCCAGATCTTGTTAGCGGTTTTTGAAATAAAGTAACGGTCATGGCTAACCAGTATAAGACTTCCTTCATACTTATTTAATGCTTCGATCAACAGTTCACAGGAATGTATGTCGAGGTGATTGGTAGGTTCATCCAGCATAAGGAAGTTTGCTTTACTAACAATCGTTTTTGCCAATGCTACGCGTGCCTTCTCTCCACCACTCAGCACTTTAACTTTTTTCTCCACATCATCACCGCTGAAAAGAAAACAGCCGAGAAGTGTTCTCAGCTCCATTTCGGTTTTCTGACTGCCGCATAATTTCATTTCGTCAAGAACGGTATTGTTACCGTTCAATGCCTCCATCTGGTGCTGGGCATAAAAACTTTCATCTACGTTATGGCCCCATTTACGTTCACCCTCAAAAGTTTCTGCACCGGCAATTATTCTGAGCAGGGTAGATTTACCTTTACCGTTCGCGCCTATCAGCGCTATTTTATCACCCCTGTCGATTTCCGCTGAAGCATGGTCAACGATATTGATATTACCAAAGTGTTTGCTTACATCTTTTAACGTCACCAGTGTTCTTCCCGGAGTTTTATCAACCTGGAAGTTGATTTTAATATTAGGCCTTTCAATTTCAACATCTTCAATGCGGTCAAGCCGGTCGAGTCGTTTTACCACACTTTGAGCGGCGGCGGCTTTACTGGCTTTCGCTTTAAATCTTTCAATAAATCTTTCCTGCTGACGGATATAATCCTGCTGATTTTCATAAGCACGTTGCTGCAATTCTACCCTTTGTGATTTTTCACTTTCGTAAAAATCATAGTTGCCGATATAGAAATGCAGTTCTTTCTGGTAAAGCTCCACTATCTTGGTCACCATCCTGTTCAGGAAAAATTTATCGTGCGACACAATTACTACGGAACCCCTGAAATGAAGCAGGTATTTCTCGAGCCATTCGATTGAAGGGAGGTCGAGGTGATTGGTAGGCTCATCAAGGAGCAGCAGATCAGGTTGCTGAAGAATCATCTTTGCAAGCAACACGCGCATTCTCCAGCCGCCGCTAAATTCTTTAAAGGGACGATCCAGGTCAGCGTTGGCGAAACCCAGACCCTGAAGCACTTCTTCTGTTTTATGATGGATGTTGTAACCATCGAGCAAATCCATCTCGTGCAGTTTATCGCTGTATTCGTGGAGTAATTTTTCGTCTGAAGTCGCTTCCAATTCTTTGCCTATTCTTTCGATGTCTTCTTCCAGTTTCAATACTTTTTCAAAAGCGCCCATCGCCACGCGCAGGATAGAATCACCTGATTCGTAACTTAAAAGATCCTGGTGGAGATAGCCGATGGTTGTTTCACGACCCTTTTCCACGCTGCCTTCAGAAGGCAGGTACTGGCCGACAAAAACTTTTAGCAGGGTAGATTTTCCCGTCCCATTATATCCTATCAAACCAATGCGCTCATTGGGCTGAATATGCCAGGTTGCATCTCTGACAATGGTCCTTGCGCCAAACTCAAACGTAACATCTTGTAATCCAACTAACATAGTACTGAATAAATCTGTTTATAATAGCGGCAAAAATACCATAAACCTGCCTGATTCCAATTATCCGTTACCTTTGCAAAAATTTATTTTTTAAAATCAAAGTTAAAAAGCAGCCTGGTATTGGTTTTCATTTAGCAGGAGATCATAGCCAGTGTTTACTAAACGGATCCGATGATTTGTTAACTGCTATTAAGTTTTTAAAGTGATATACCAATGAAAAATTTACTAATGATAGTGCTATGTGCAGCATTTTTTAATTCCTGCAGCGAGACGGAAAAGAAAACAGCGGACACATCCGCCAGTTCCTTTTCCAGAGCTGACTCAAAGAATTCTGCCGCGTTTAATGACTCATTCCAAAAGATACTTGTTGCTTATTATGCGTTGAAAGATGCAATGGTTGAAGCCGATACAATTAAAGCCAATGCGGCTTCCCGCCAATTGGCTGTTGTTGCCGATAGTCTGAAAATTATGGAGATCAAAAATGATTCTACGGGTAATATAAAAGAAACTGCAAAAAATTATACAGGCACCATCAATGGCTCTGCCTTAGGACTTGCAGGTGAGACGGACTATCTCCAAAAGAAAAAAGAGTTTAAGATGATTTCCGACGCCATGTACGATCTTGCTCAAGCGGTAAAGTATGACCGGGAAAAAATTTATCACCAGCATTGTCCAATGGCAATCAACGATACCGATGAAGCTTACTGGCTGAGTAATTCAAGCACCATTGTAAATCCTTACCTCGGTAAAAAACATCCTAAGTACAAAAAGGCGATGGTAGAATGTGGCGATGTTGCTGATTCGCTGGATTTTTCAAAGTGATAATCAGCTATTGGCAATGTAGCTTTCAGTGGCGATTGTATTGTTAGCCGTGTTTCCCACTGGCATACCTGCTAATAAACATTTATGCAGTATTGTAGTTATAGATCAAAGTTTCCGGCAGATTGCCTTTATCAAGTCCTTTGTATGCGAAAGAGTGTCCCAAAAATTTGCGGTGTTGTATTATTTATCCTTGCCGCGGCGAATACTTTTGCACAAAATAAATTTACTTTAAGTGGTTATGCAAAAGATTCCCTGACCGGTGAAACCCTTATCGGCGCTACATTAACGATTAATGGCACCGGCAAAGGTGTAAACAGCAACCAATATGGATTTTACTCAGTAACGCTGCCCGAAGGAAACTACAATGTTACCTGCACTTTTATTGGTTACCGGGTTCAACAGGCCGGTATCAATCTAAATAAAAGCCAGTCTCACAACTTTTTTATGCCACCTGACGTCGTTTCGGGGGAAGAAGTAGTGGTATCTTCCAAACGGCGGGATGCGAATGTGAAGAGTGCGCAGATGGGTAAGATCAATCTTTCTATCAACCAGATAAAATCGATCCCGGTACTGTTAGGCGAAGTTGATATTTTGAAAACGCTTCAGTTGCTTCCAGGTGTTCGTAATGCAGGGGAGGGCAACGCCGGATTTTATGTTCGTGGAGGCGGCCCTGATCAAAATCTTATCATGCTTGATGACGCAGTTGTATATAATTCCGGTCATCTCTTTGGCTTCTTTTCAATTTTTAACGCAGATGCTATTAAAAATGTTTCGCTTATAAAAGGCGGCATGCCGGCGCAATACGGGGGACGCCTGTCTTCGGTGCTGGATGTTGCCATGAAAGAAGGGAACGACAATAAATTCCAGGTTGATGGCGGCATCGGATTGATAGCCTCCAGGTTTTCTGTCCAGGGGCCTCTGAAAAAGAACAAAGCATCTTTTATAATCTCCTCCCGTAGAACTTACATAGACGCGCTGGTAAAACCGTTTGTAAAGAGTAACAGTCAGTTTTATGGATCAGGGTATTATTTTTATGACCTGAACACAAAGGTCAATTATGTTTTTTCAGAAAAAGACAGGCTGTACATGAGCGGATATTTCGGAAGGGATGTTTTTGATTTTAAAAACAGCCGCCGATCTTTCAGCGCTAATATCCCCTGGGGAAATTCTACCGCTACTGTAAGATGGAACCATGTATTCAGCCGGAAATTGTTCGCTAATACTTCAATGGTGTACAACGATTATAAATTTGCTTTTAATGCAAGTCAGAATGGTCTTGACTTTGGACTGGCTTCCGGTATCAGGGATTATACCGCTAAAGTTGATTTCGATTATTACCCCGCACCTCAACATAAAATTAAATTCGGCGGTCTTTATACCTATCATAAATTTACTCCTAATGTTTTATCGGGCCGCCAGGACAGTACTATATTCAAACCTAACAACGACGGGACAAAATACGCCCACGAATCTGCTCTTTATTTGCAGGACGATTGGGAAGTAAGTGATAAGATACTGATAAACGGGGGACTTCGTTACAGCAACTTCAACCAGACAGGTCCTTATACGGTATTCGCAAGAGATGCCAATGGCAACAAGCTGGATAGTACTGCATACTCCCGAGGTAAAAGTATTAGAGCTTATGGTGGATTAGAACCACGTGCCACTATCCGATACTCACTTAATGATGTGTCATCCCTTAAAGCTTCTGTAACCCGCAATCTTCAATTTATTCACCTGGTTAGTAACGCCGGTTCTACTTTGCCGACGGATCTCTGGGTACCCAGTACCTACAGGGTAAAGCCACAAATCAGCTGGCAGTATTCAGCCGGCTATTTTCGCAATTTTAATGATAATATGTTTGAGACTTCAGTCGAACTCTACTATAAAAACATGCGTAACCAAATTGAATATGCTGAAGGATATACACCTTCCCTAAGAGATCCCGAAGATCAATTTGTTTTTGGCAAAGGCTGGAGCTATGGCGCTGAATTTTTTATCAACAAAAAAAAGGGACGGTTTACAGGATGGCTGGGCTATACTCTTTCCTATACCTGGCGACAATTTCCGCAACTTAACGGTGGCGAAAAATTTCCGGCTAAATATGACCGTCGCCACGATTTATCATTAGTGGGTATGTACGACCTGAATAAAAAATGGAAAGTATCTGCGGTATTTATTTATGGCACAGGCAATGCTACAACTTTGCCGGTGAAATTCTATATCCTCAATGGGATACTTACACAGGAGTACAGTAAGATTGATCAGTACCGCCTGGCTGCTTACCATCGTTTAGACCTGGCTGCAACTTATACCCCCGTCCAAAAAAAGAAAAAGCTGTTGAAGAGTAGTTGGGTATTTAGCATTTACAATACTTACAGCCGGTTGAATCCTTATTTTGTATATTTTGATCAGGTAGGAAGCCCTTACAATAATACCCTTCAAGTATCGGCGAAGCAGGTTTCGCTTTTTCCAATCATACCTTCTGTGACGTGGAATTTTACTTTTTGATAATATCTTTTTTAAAAATAGAGACTACAAAAGGAGGAAACAAGGAGAATAAGGAAGGTCTCAGCATTCATTGAATTGCCTGCCTCTTTGTTTAAAAGGTAAGTTTATTTAGCAGATTTATCGGGTCCGGCCGTAATTTTTGAGAGCTTGAGCTCTGTCTTCTTTTGAACGGAACTTATGGTTGAAGTATCGGGCTTGTGAATACTTGCCAGTGTTGGCGCAATAACAAGGGATACAATAGACATCAGCTTGATAAGAATATTCATTGAAGGACCGGAAGTATCTTTAAAAGGATCACCGATAGTATCGCCGGTAACAGCAGCTTTATGGGGATCTGAACCCTTCTTATATATCTGACCATTTATCTCAACCCCTTTTTCGAAAGATTTTTTAGCGTTGTCCCATGCGCCACCGGCATTGTTCTGGAACATACCCATCAATACACCACTCACTGTAGCTCCGGCAAGAAATCCGCCCAGCGCTTCCGGTCCTAAAAGAAAACCAATAATTAATGGAGACAGGATTGTAATAGCGCCTGGCAACATCATCTTTTTTAAAGATGCTTCTGTTGATATCGCTACGCATTTATCGTATTCAGGTTTACCGGTACCTTCCATGATGCCGGGTATAGTGCGAAACTGTCGTCTT
>Ga0123336_10002647_pt1 | contig 15456 bp, 13 predicted proteins | sample SSSSmetaG_FD_96466 | JGI IMG/M metagenome (GOLD analysis project Ga0123336, IMG submission 96466) | Glacier valley bacterial and archeal communities from Borup Fiord, Nunavut, Canada, to study Microbial Dark Matter (Phase II) - ​SSSS metaG | ecosystem: Environmental > Aquatic > Freshwater > Ice... | reverse complement strand
GGCGACGAGGTAATCCGTACCAGCCTGCCGCCCGAAATGCCACCCGGCGACCTGAGCGATGACGCCGCGCGCAAGCTGCTCGAAGACAAAGAAAAGGGGCCGGACACGCTCGGCACGGACCCGCAAACGGGGTTGCCGATCTTCGTCCTGAACGGGCGTTACGGTCCCTATGTGCAGCTTGGCGAGGCGAAAAGCAAGGACGACAAGCCCAAACGCTCATCGCTGCTCAAGGGCATGACGCCCGAAACACTCACGCTGCAAACCGCGCTCGGTCTGCTCGCGCTGCCGCGCAATCTCGGCAGCGACCCCGCAACGGGTGAGGCAATCGAGGCCGGGGTCGGGCGGCTGGGTCCCTTCGTCAAGCGCGGCTCGGAGTTCCGTTCGCTGGCCGCTAGCGACGACGTGCTGACGGTTGGCCTCGACCGTGCGCTAGAACTCTTTGCGCAGCCGAAAAGCGCGCGCGGTGCAGGACGCAGAGCCGCGCCTGCCGCACTGCGCGACCTCGGACCACACCCGACGGAAGGCAACGCGGTTCGCATCCTGAGCGGGCGCTACGGTCCCTATATCAAATATGGCGAACTGAACGTTACGCTGCCGAAGGGCATTCCGGTCGAAGTGGTGACGATGGATCAGGCCGTCGCGCTCATCGCTGAAAAAGCCGCGCAGGGCGGCACGAAGAAAAAGCGTCCTGCCGCGCGCAAGGTTACACCAAAAGCGGCCAAGCCGCCCGCAGAAGCGCCCGCAGCGAAGGCGACTAAAGCGCCCGCCAAGAAGAAGGTTGCGGTCAAGCGTCCGGCGGCGCGCAAAAAAGCGGGCTGACAGCTATCGGTTTTGTACATCCAGTACGAGCGCTCCGCGTCCGACAGCGGTAACGAGCGCGCCGCATGAACAATTCGATAGCACATCGCCCGTGAACAGGACGCGCTCTTCGGTCCCATTGGAAATCCACGCGCCGCCCGCCGCGACGCGCACCACCGCGATTTGCGTGGGTAGGCGCAACGTGCGCCCTGTATCCAGAGTGATGCGGTAATCGGAAAGCGTGCGGATCAGCGCTGCGTTAGGAGCCGTGGTGAACATAGCTTGTGACCTCGATGTGTTCAATTTATGCATTATAGGAGTCTAGAGACATCAAGTACAGCGATCTTTCGATTGGCACGGTCTCCGGACGCGGGTTGGCGCGTTGTGTACCCCGTCGCGATGAATTTTGAAGATTGCGAACGCCATTTTTGGCGTCCCTACATCTGAATCACACTTGCGTTGCATGTCTTGCGGAACTCACGCGGGAGCCACGCTACAGCCTCGGCGGTACTCGTCTGTGCGAGATACTCCAACCCGATGTAGCCTGCGTAGCCTGTGTCTTCGATTGCGCGGAAAATTGCCGGGAAGTTCAGCTCACCCGTTCCCGGTTGATGACGCCCCGGCACATCCGCAACCTGAATATGCGCGATGTCGCCAATGTGCGCGCGGATAGTTTCTATAATGTCGCCTTCGGTACGCTGCATGTGATAGACATCGTATTGCAGCTTGAGGTTCGGCCTATCCACGCGCCTGAGCTGCTCCAGCGCAAGGGCGGTTGCGGGGAAAAGAAAGCCCGGTATATCCTTGCGGTTGAGCGCCTCAAGCGTGAGCGTCACATCATAGGATGCAGCTAATGCACAAAGTTCGTGATGCGCGCGCGTCGCCTCGGTAAGCATCGCCTCGCGCGTCAACCCCGCAATGGTGGTCCCGCCCAGCACATGCACCAGTGGACAGGGCAGCACGTCGGCAAGGTCGAGCGCAAACTCGAAGTTTTCGAGCAGATACTTCGCTTTAGCCGGATTGCCGAGGAAGCCGCGCTCCCCCGCCGCGAGGTCGCCGCCATCGGCATTGAACAGCGCGACCGTAACACCTGCCGCTCGCTGCGCTCTCACAAGGTCGTCGAGGTCCACACCGCGCGGCCACAAGAACTCGACCGCCGCGAAGCCGAGGTCCGCTGCGGCCTGAAAACGGTCCAGAAAGGGGTATTCAAGCAGCAGCGTGGAGAGATTGATTGACCATTTGATCATCGTGAAAGGCTCATCCGGCGAAGAACTTTTGCTTTGGACCGAGGTGGAACTGCACGGTCTTGATCACGGTGAATTCTTCCATGCCGACGCGCCCCAATTCGCGCCCGTGACCGCTCTCGCGCATCCCGCCGAAGGGCAGTTCGGACGCGATGTTCAGATAGGTGTTGACCCAGATCGTGCCGGATCGTACTGCGCGCGTCATATAGAACGCGGTATCGATGTCCTGCGTCCAAATCGCCGCGCCGAGTCCATAGCTGGTCCCATTCGCGATCCGCACAGCGTCTTCCTTGTCCCTGAATGGGATCGCCGCCACCACCGGACCGAATATCTCTTCCTGCGCGATCCGCATCCCCGGCTGCACGGCGTCGAAAATTGTGGGCGGGAAGAAGTAGCCGTGATCATAGGGCGCACCGTGCAGCGCTTCGCCGCCCGTCAGGACGCGCGCGCCTTCCTGCTTCCCGATTTGCACGTACCCGGTGACCCGCTTCAACTGTTCGCGGCTGACCAGCGGACCCAACTGCGTTTCGCGCTGCGTCGGATCGCCGACCCGTATTTCTTTCGTCCTTGCGACCAGCCGCGCCATGAATTCATCGTAAATAGATGCCTGCACCAGCAGCCGCGAACCCGTTAGGCAGCTTTGCCCGGTCTGGTAGAAGCTGGCGAAGATTGCCGCCTCGACCGCTTCTTCGAGATCGGCATCCGCGAAGATGATGTTGGGTGACTTGCCGCCAAGTTCGAGCAGCACCTTTTTCATGTTGCCGGAAGCGGCCTGTAGCACCTTGCGGCCTACTTCGGTGGACCCCGTGAAGGTAATCAGGTCCACATCGCGATGCGCAGTCAGCGCCGCGCCCGCCGTTTCGCCGAGTCCCGTAACCACGTTGTAGACGCCATCCGGCAACCCCGCTTCCTGAAAGATGCGCGCGGCTTCAAGCGCGGTCGCCGAGGTGAGTTCGGAAGGTTTCGCGACGGCAGTGCAGCCCACCGCAAGCGCCCAGGGCAACTTCTGGCAGAGGATCGCAATTGGAAAGTTCCAGGGGACGATCATCCCGACGACGCCAATTGGTTCGCGCATGTTCATCGCGTACAGGTCTTTGCCCATGTCGAACGAGTCACCGCGCATATCGCGCGCCAGCCCCGCGCAGAACTCGATCATATCCGCAGTGCCTTCGATTTCACCTTCGGCGCTCGCGATGGGTTTGCCGACCTCGCGGCTTTCCAGCGCGGCAAGGTGCGCCTTTTCCGTGCGGATGCCCTGTGCCATTTTGTACAGGATGCGCGAGCGCTGCCCCGGCGTCATGCGCGGCCAGGGTCCCTCATCGAAGGCACGCCGCGCCGCTGCCACCGCGCGATCAATTTCGGCTGCGCCACCCGCCGGGTAAACGCTCAGGGGTTGCCCTGTCGCGGGGTCTTCGCGCGCTATCGTCTCGCCGGATGCGGCTGCGCTCCATGCGCCATCGATGAACATTTGATACTCAGTCGGCGCAAGCGTTGTAGGAGCAGTCATCATGTGTATTCCTCAATCCCTCTAAGTTTCGTAATCGCGCGTGCAAGCGCCTGTTCGTCACCCACGTTGCCGGGGAAGATCACGTAGATCAACCCCGGAAAGCGGCTCTCCACGCCCGTTTTCCAGACCGGGACGCCCGGCAGGAGCTGCCCCAATACGGTCGCCCGCTGGATGTTCAACCCGGCTGTCGCGATGTCCGATGATGTGATCCCACCTTTGGCAATAATCCAGCGCGGGCGCGTCTTCAAGGCGCGGCAGATTTCGACCAGCGCTGCGGAGATGCGCTCCCCGATGTGCAGGTTTGCGGCTTGCGCCTCACTCTTGATCAATCCGCGGCTGGTGAAGAGCAGCGCGTCCTGTCGATTTGTCAACGCAGCGTCCAAAGTTTCGACCGCAACCCGGATCGCGTCCCCACGTGCGTTCTCATCCAGCAGCGCCGCCGCATCGATTTCGACCGAGACGATGCCGGGGAGCGCCTGCGCCGCCGCGATCTGTGCGCTGCTCTTCGAGACATACGACCCAGCGATGATCAGCCCCGGACCCGGTGGCTCGTGCTGCATGGCGGCTTGCATTTCCTGCGCGGTCAATGGGTCACGCGCTGCCAGCCCCGCGCGCACTCGAACATAGGACGCGGCGCTCCGAACGAGGAACACCTTACCATGACGCTCCGCGATGAGCTGTGCTGCGACAAATACTTCGAGGTCGCGCTCCGAGGCCGCATTGACAATCACATACTGCGCAGATTTGACTTCGTTTAGCCACCACCCTAAGCTTTCAATGTCACCGCTCCGTAACTCCTCTATCGGCACAGAGAAGACCGGATATGCAAGCTGATTCCGCGCGTGCTGCTCGCGAATCCATGCGGGCAGGTTCGACTCCGTGTAGCCGAAATACGCATCGCGCGCGAATTCGGTCTGCGCGGCAGGGACGAGCGTATCCTTCTCCGCGACGTAGTGCGTATCGCCAATCGTATACCGACCACCCGCGAGGAAAAACGGCACGACGATGATCCCATCTATCCCGTAGGGAAGTTCATCCTGTATCGCTTCCAGTTCCGCGACGAAATGCCCGCGCAATGTCGAGTCGCTGCGGCTGATGATTTGATAGCATCTGCCTGTCTGATCCTGTGCAGCGCGCAGGTTCACCATGATCTCGCGGATGCGTGCTTCCGCACGTTCGCGCGTCAGGCTGCGCGTGTTGGTGAGGATGTAGACCAGCGGCGAGGGATCGCGCAGTTCAGCGGCCAGTGCTTCGACCGACCACACGGTAAGCACGGGCGTATCGTAGACGGTTTGCGTTCCGGTCGGGTCATCATCCAGCACAACCAGTTTACAGTGTTCGTAGCGGACCCGTTCCGCGATCTGCGGCATCAGATCAGTCGGATACTCTGGTGGGAGCGCGGCGAGCGTCGCCTGCTTCGGCAGCATCGCGCTACCCCGCGACCGTAGCGAGGCCGATCCGCTGTGCGAGCGCCGCCACGCCATCGCGCGGGCTGGCAAGGATTGGGACGCGGCGCGCTGGCGAATCGGCGGGCAGCGCATCCACGACGCGCGCCATCGATGCCTGCGCCAGCACAATCACATCGACCTTGCCCGCAAGCTGTTCCAGCCCTTCCGTGACAATCCGATCCGCTGTCGCGCCGTCGCCCGCCGTGACCGCCTCAAACGCGCCCGCGCAAAGCTGTGGCACGATCTCGACTGCGCCGCGTCCTTCCGCGCAGGCACGCACCAGCGCCGCCGTGGGTTCTAGCGTGGTCGCAAGCGTGGCCGCGACGCCGATGCGACCGTTGGTTGTAAGCGCGATTTCGACAGCACGTTCGGCCATCGGCTGATCGACGCGCAAGACCGGGATGCTGACGAAAGGCCGCGCGGCTTCGACCGCCGCGCCGACCGATGAACACGTCACCATGACGGCATCCGCGCCCGCTTCCTGCGCGAGTTCAATCAGCGTCGCGAGGCGGTGCGCGGTTTGTGGCTGCAAGTGTCCGGCGCGGATCGTGTTTTGCAGCAGGCTTTCATCGACCATATTGAAGATGTCCACGCCTGGCAGCAACTCGTCGGTGAGCTTCTTGAAAGTCGGTACGAGGCCGCTCACGGTATGGATCAGCGCAACCCGCGTCATAGGTTCAACCCTTCGATTGCCTCGCCCGCGCCGGACGGCCAGCGCGCGACGACATCCGACCACAGTTCCGCGAGCGCATCCACGTTGAACGCAGGCGACTGTGCCAGCGCGAATAGTTCACGTTCCAGCGTTTCGATCTTCTCACAGCGCGCGGCGAGGTCCATCAACTCGATCTGCGGCGGTATGAGCAAGACGCCATGTACATCGGCGTGGAGCAGGTCGCCCGTGCGGATCGTCAAGCCACCGACACGCACCGCGCCGCCATAATCAACGAAATGCCCGTAGGCGTGTGAGACCAGCACACACGACGCGAAAAATTGAAAATCGTAGTTCTGCGCTTCCGGCAGATCGCGCACGCCGCCCGATGTCACCGTGCCAATGCAGCCCAGCGCGCGATGCACATTCACGTTCACTTCGCCCCACATCGCGCCGACTGGCTTGTGATCGAGGTCTTGCTGCACCGCGAGTTTCGGTCCCGGCTGGTCCGCGACGAACTTCCAGTAATCACGCGGGACGACCGACGGACGCGCGGCGCTTGGTGGCTGATCGCACAGAATTCGCGCGGTAACAGCGTAGCCGACGCGCACGCCCTTATCCGGCAAAATCGCGCGGATTTCCGGTCCCATAAAGCCTTCGTTATTCGGGATCGTGCCGTAGGTTTCGAGCGCGTTTGCGACGGTCGGCGTGCTGTAACGCTGGATCGCCGCGAGTTGTTCAAGCGAATGTCGAGCCATGGTTGCCTTTCAGAATGCGCAGGGTGAGCGCCATCAGGATTTTTGCGAATGAGTCCAGTTCATCCAGTCGCACATGCTCGCCCGGCGTGTGGCAGACCGTGAAATCGCCCGGTCCGAAGTTGAGCGCCGGGATGCTTTTATCCACGATGAAGTTACGAACATCGCTGCCGTAGGGCGGTCCCCAGATGCCCGGATCATACCCCAGCACGGATGCAGCCGCCTCGCGTGCCATCCCGACCAGCGGGTGATCGGCGGCGATTTCGGCGGGTTCATTATCGCGCAGGAACGTCATTTCATAGCGAAAATCGGAGTCGGCGGCGGCGCAGCGATCCAATATTTCACGAAGTTCTGCCGCGACCTGCGTGGTACGCTCGCCTGGCAGCATCCGGCGGTCGATCACGAACTCGCACGCGGCGGGGATGTGGTTGTGCTTCTCGCCCGCGCGCACTTCCGTCACTGCGCACGCCCGCCGCCGCAACAGTGGATGCGACTGCTCATGTATCTGGTCGTGGTACGCTTCCAGCGCCGCGATGACCTTCCCGAATTTGGCCGCCGGGTTGATATAGTGATCGACCAGCCCGCAGTGTTCAGGGCTACCGTAGATCGTGACGGTATGCCACGCCACGCCGCGCGTTGCGGGCGCAATGCGCAGGTTCGTCGGTTCCAGCACAAGCGCGTAGTCGCTGGCATATTCCGGCTTGGTCAACAGGGTACGGGTCCCCGGCTCGGCCAGTTCTTCGCCCATCACCGCCTGAAACATGAGCGAACCATCCAGCTTTACATCCTTGAGCGCCTTCAGGGTCAACATCGCGGTCGCAAGCTGCGCCTTCATATCCGCCGTGCCGAGTCCCCACAGCGCCCCATCGTGAACCGTCGCCGCGAATGGTGGAAACGGCCATTTCGAGAGGTCGCCTTCCGGCACGGTATCGATATGGCCGTTAAGCGTGAGCGTCGGACCACCCGCGCCGCGCACCCACGCGACGACCTGCGGACGCTGCGGGTTCGGCTCCGGGACGAGCGCGACCTCGATACCCCAGCCCGCGAGCGTGCGCGCGATGAACTGCGCGCACTCCTTTTCCTCGCCGGGCGGGTTGCGGGTCGGGAAGGCGACCAGATCGCGCGTCAGAGCGATTATCGCGTCGAGAGTCGGTGCGATTGGCGTCATGCGGTCGCGAAGCGATCCTCGGCGGCGAACAGCACACGGTCCAGCTTGTCGATAGCCTGATCGATTTCCTCACGCTTGATGACCAGCGGCGGCGCGAAGCACAGACGGTTGTAATAGGGACCGGAACTGATGCACATCAGCCCTTCGTTCGCGAGCGTCTGGTGCATCCACGCGGTTTCGTTGTCGGCGGGTTCCTTGGTGATGCGGTTGCGCACCAGTTCGATGCTCAACCATAGTCCCTTACCGTTGTAGTGGCCGATCAGCGGGTGACGGTCGGCAAGGTCACGCAGCCCGTCAAGGAAGTATTCGCCCTTCTCCGCAGCCTGCTCCACGATGTGATCGCGCTCGAAAATATCCAGCACCTTCACGCCGCCCGCGCACGCCGCCGGGTAGCCCGTAAAGGTCGAGGAATGTGCGCCGGGTCCCCACGAATCCATGATCTCCGCACGCCCGGTCACCATTGAGATTGGGAGGCCGTTGCTGATCGATTTGGCGAGCATGATCAAATCCGGTTCGAGTCCGGCGTGTTCGCTCGCCCACATCTTGCCCGTGCGCCCCATCCCGGTTTGCACCTCGTCGATGGCGAGCAGAATATCGAACTCGCGGCACAGCTTCTGCAATTCCTGCAAATATTCCATCGGCGGGATCATATAGCCGCCTGAACTCTGAAAGGGTTCAATCAGGAAGGCCGCGACGTTGTTGATCCCGGCGCGCGGGTTGCGGAACGGCGACTCCTTATTGGTGAACTGGTCGCGAAGCTGTTTCGCGCAGAAGATGTCACAAGACGGATATTCCTTGCCCCACGGACAGCGATAGCAGAATGGAAACGGCAGGCGCGTGATCCCCGCATCCGCTGCGCCAATCGGGTTGTTGTACGCGATCATAAACGCTTTGCTGGTGAGTGCCTGCGCCAGCGCGGTGCGTCCGTGATAATCGCCCGTGTGCGTGATGATCATCGGCTTGCCGGTGTACCAGCGCGCGAGTTTGACCGCGACTTCCACCGCCTCGCCACCCGTCACCGCAAAGAATACTTTCTTCTCGAAGTTGCCGGGATGCTTCTCGGACATGCGGCGCGCGAGTTCGCTGCGCACACGCATCGGCAGCTCCGCAAACTGCGTAATCTTGTTCATCTGGTCGAAGACGGCCTGATTGACTTCTGCGTTGCCATGCCCCAGCCCGTTGACCGCAAACCCGGCGTGACAATCTATATATTCCTTACCATCGACATCCCACAGCTTCGCGCCCTCGCCACGCTCAAACACGGGCGGGATCGCGAACAGCGCAAAATCAAGATGTCCGGTCGATTCATAATCGAGCGTTTCATCTAAAACAGCTTTTGATTTCGGACCGACGCTGCTTTTGGCGACGCGCTCCTTCAAAGCTTCTTTTGAACCGCGCATCTTGGCGCGGTCGGCGAGTATCCGGTCTTCGTAAGACGAGGCCATGAGATTTCCTTGTGATTGGCTCAAATTATCGTAGGTGAAAACAAGTCGATACTTATTTCGGTGAACAAATTATGTACTGCTACCGTCTTCGGCAGCTTCCAAAACGCGCATCTTCCCGACCAGCAGTTCGCCCGCCTCGCGGATATGGTCGCGTACTGAAGTTTCGGCGCGTGCAACGTCTCCACTTTGCACCGCGTCCCAGATCGGCTGATGCGTTTCCGCTTCAGTCTTCAGGTCGGTGTGATATAGCTTGGTGAACATGATGAAGCGGCGCGTCTGGATGCGCAGCCCGGCCAGCGCGTTCAGGAGCATTTCATGCCCGCAGTGACTGCACAGCGAGCGGTGAAACTCCATATCGGCTTCGATCAGGTGCAGTGGGCTGCCCTGCCGCGCCAGTGTATAGAGCTGTTGAAACTGCGCGTGCAGCGTATCGAGCAGCGCGCGGGTATATAGCCCCTGTTCCATCGTGAGCCGCACCGCGTAGGATTCGAGCGTCATGCGCAGCGTGTAGATTTCCCATGCCTTATGAGCGGTGAGCAGCGTTACGACCGCGCCGCGATGCGGGACCATATCGATCAGGCCGCGATCCTGGAGCAACCGCAAGCCCTCGCGCAGTGTACTTCGTGACACCTCAAGCTGCTCACACATGCGGCTTTCGACAATCGGCGTACCGGGTGGCATGTCCCCGCGCGCAATTGCCTCTTCTATCGTGCTGGCAACCGTGGTTGCGAGCGAGGGCGGCCTCTCCATATTGATCACAATTTCGGCGCTGTCCGATGAACTCGTCATAGCGTTTTGCACATTTCATCTGAATTGTCAGATTGTCCGACAATCAATTGCATTCATATACAGTAGATCAGGAATGGTACGCTGTCAAGATGCTCGTCCGCTGCTGCCGAATTGCACCAGTTTTTCATGGACTACACGCTGCATTGCGTCCTGCGCCGCGCGCAACAAATCAAGCAGGTCCGGCGTTTGCGCCGCTTGCAAGCGAAGCACGTCGAGATACGCAGCGCGAACTTCGGTATTCACGTTGAATTTGCACACACCGCCTGCGATTGCGCTATCCAGCATAGCGGCAGGCAACCCGGAAGCACCATGCAGCACGAGCGGCACAGCGACACGTGCGCGGATTGCCTCCAGACGGGCGAAATCGAGGTGCGGCGGCGTGCGGTATATACCGTGTACGTTCCCGATGCAGACCGCCAGCGCGTCAACCCCGGTCTGCGCGATGAACAGCAGCGCGTCGTCCGGGTCGGTCAGCTTCGCTTCATATTCCGCGATAGTCAGACCGTCCTCGGTCCCAGCGAGGCGACCCAACTCCGCTTCGAGCACCGCGCCGTGTGCGTGCGCGAGGTCGGCAGCCTGCCGCGTCTGCGCGATGTTTTCCGCGAGTGGTAGATGCGAGCCATCGAACATCACCGAGCGCACGCCTTGCTCCAACACCCAGCCGATCTCATCCAATGCCGAGCAGTGATCGAGATGCACCGCTGCCGGGATTGCGGCATCGGCGACCCCGGCAAGACACAGCGCGAGCAGCGGCAGCCCGCCAAAGCGCAGCGCGGTCGAATGTACCTGCAAGATGACGGGGCTACGCGCGGCTTCCGCAGCAGCAAGCACTGCCCGCGCGCCTTCGAGGTTGTAGACATTGAAGCCGCCGACTGCGTAGTGACCGCCTGCCGCATCCGCGAGCAGTGATTTTACAGAAGTTTGCATCGTTATCTCAGCCTGAATTCACGACAAAAAACGAGATGCCGACGGATCACGCGGAATCCATTGTTTTCATAAATCCGCGCCGGACCCGTATCGCTTTCGTAATCCGCGCCCATCGCGACCGAGCGCACACCCGCGCCATACAATGCGCGCAGCCCCGCTTTGGTCAGCGCGTCACCCAGCCCACGCCGCCGCCAGCGTGGACGCACGCCGACCCATCGGAAGGCTCCCTGTGTGCCATGTGCAGTGGTATAGCAGAAACCCGCGATTTCGTCCGTCTGTGTGTCCCACGCGATCAGGTTCAATTCCGGCGCATAGGTGGGTTGCGCGACGGTGTATTCCCAGAGCGCGGCAGGCCAGACCATCTGTCCCCAGTGATCCGCGAACGCATCTGCATAGGCGGCGTACCATGCTTGCTCATCGACGCCCCTGCGCGACGCTCGTATAGCGATACCCGCAACGGGCGAGGGTGGCGCGACGAGCGGCAGCGAGTCGAGTTCCAGCGTGACGAGCAGGCGGTTGTAGTGTAAATCGAGCGACTCGATCAGGCGCAACATGTCCGTATCGTTATCGTCGATACGTAGCTGGAAAATGAAGCCGTCTTCGCCCTGTTGCCGCGAGATTTCCTCGGCTGTTTGCCACAAGCGGGGAATGAGTGCCGATCCGAGCGCTGCGACATGTGCGGGGTGCAGCGCAAGCGACCCTTCCTGAATAGGGAGCGGGTCGGAACGTTTGTCGCGCGTGCGGAAGCGCCCGAAGCCGACGATTTGGCCGTCTTCAGTACGCGCAACGAGACCGCGTTGGGCGATCTCCGTCCCCGGCTCCTCGAACTGCTGGCATAGCGACTCCTCGCTCATCATGCGCAAAGGGTCGCCCTGTGCGGCGGCGTTGATCACATCCAAAACGCCCGTGAAATCCGCAGGCTGGTAGCGCGCGATGAAGTACGGCACGCTCAACCCGTGCGTTCGACGCGGTAAATCGCGGCTTCGATATATTGCCGCCCTTCTGCATTATAGAGGTGGTAGCCCGTCATCACGCGCCCGTCATCCAGCAGCGTCGAACTCGGATAGCCGATGTGCCAGAGCAGTTCCTTCGCATGAACCACGCGCATCGGGTCCACATCCTTCGCGACACCGACAGGCGTAACCGTGTTCGGATCGTAATCGACAATGCTGAATTCGTCGTCAGCGCTCCAGCGCTCGCCATCCGGTGAGATGGCGATATGCACGCCGAACGGCTGACGGCGGTAGCTGTTGGCTGCGATCACTGTCCCATCTGGCAGCGCGATACAATCCGGGGGATAGCCCCAGATTTTCGTGTTCTTCGGCTGCGACCACGAGACGCCACCATCCTCCGAAACCGTCCAGAACATCAGCCCGCTTGGATAATCCATCTGCTCACCGGGGCGCGCCCGGTGCGGCCAGCGCTGCGTGCGAATCAGGCCGAGCAACCGACCATCCGGTAGGAGCGCCAGACCCGGTTCGTGATGATGCACGATTTCGGCGGGGTCATAGCCCATGGTCCCGAAATATTGCCAGCTTTTGCCCTTGTCTGTTGAGCCGAGGACGAACGCGCGCTCGCGCTCGACGCTGGAAATATCGGGCAGGGTGCGCTGCCAGCGAAAGCCGTGCAGGGGCATCAGCAGCGTGCCATCGGCTAGTTCGACAATCGAGTCGCGGCAGCGCGCGTTGCGCATCGGGGCCCAGTTGACGCGCTCCGGCTTGCTCCAGGTGCGGCCTTTATCGGTCGAACGCGAAAGAAAAACGCCTTCTATTTCCGATTCACCGAAGAACCAATCAATGCGTCCATCCTTCAAGTAGCGCCAGCGGTTGGCGTGGCATAGCAGCGTGCCATCCGCGAGGACCGCAATCGCGCCGCTGTTGTAGCCCCAATCCTCTTCGTAATCCATAATCACGACGCGGCTGGCCGGGTCCCAGGTCTGGCCGTGATCGAGCGAGCGCACGAGGGCAACCGCGCCCGTATCGGTGTGTGCCAGCCCGCGCTGCTCGAAGAACATCCCGACCAGCTCCCCGCCGCCCAGGTTTGCGAGCGAAACTTCCGCGCAGAAATTGTCATTGTCGGTGTAAATGTGAACATGAGAAAGATCGGTGATGCGGTACATTCAAATCCTCTTGTGAAGGCGATCCATTTGTCAGAGTTGACGAAACAATTGACACGCGGTAAAACATATCCTAATGTAGGATTGTCGGACAATTATAGTTGTCGGACAAAAGAACGCAAGATTGTGGTGCGTTGCTACAGGTCCCACTTACAGCTTCAAAGGAGTTTGAATATGTCGGAAAGCAGCAAGTTATCCCGCCGCCGTTTTCTCCAGCTTGGCAGTGCCGCCGCCGCAGGCATGGCGCTCGGCGTGCGGACACCCCTCGCGACAGGGCGTGCCAGCGCCGCGCAGACGCAAACCCTGCGCTTCTGGATTGGCCTCGGAGCCTCACAGGGGGATGCGGTAACGGCCTTCGTCAACCGCGCCACACAGGGCAAGTCCTACAAGGTCACAATTGATAACTTCGGCGATGATGCAGAGACAAAATTTACGGCGGGTGTCGGCGCGAACGATATGCCGGATATGTTCGAGACGGATTACCCGTACATGGGCGGGTTCGTGCTGGGTCTGGACGCGCTCGAACCGCTGGATGACACGCTCAAGGCAGTCAACTATCCGACCGATAAAGTGCTACCGTTCCTGCTCAACCGCATGAAGTTCAACGGCAAGATTTACGCGCTGCCGCACGGCTGGAACTCGTGGGTGCTGTACTACAACCTGACGCACCTCGAAGAAGCCAAACTGCCGACCGACCGCGAGCCAGCCAGCCTTGAAGAGCTGGTCGAATGGTCACAGAAGCTGACAAAAAAAGACGCTTCCGGCAATATCATCCGCTCCGGCTTCCTGAATACGCAGGCACAGGGCATCCTGCCGCTCAACCTGTGGGGCGTCGCGCTCTATCAGTATGGCGGCTCGGTCGTTACGGCGGATGGCAAAAAGACGAACTTCAATAACGAGGCGGGACGCAAGGCCGCGCAATTCGTCCTCGATACGTTCTACAAGTGGAACGTCTCCGACCCGACGGTTGGCAAGCGCTACGACTACTGGCTGACCGGACAAGCCTCGATGTTCTACAGTGGGACGTGGGTTGTCAGCAGTTCGCTTGAGCAGAAAGGCTTGCGCTTCAAAACCTCGCTCTTCCCGAAGATCGGGGACAAGCGCGCCGTACAATACGAGTACAGCGGCCTCGTCGTGCCAAAGGGCAAGAGCGACGCGACTAAAAAAGCGGTCGGCGAAATCTACAAGTATTTCGCGGATAACGCAGGTGAGTTCGCGGTTCTTTCCTCGCAACTGCCACTCACGACCGAGGGGTTGGCCTATGAGAAGTATGCCAAATCGGACACGCACAAGTATTTCGCGCCTTCCGAACAAGGTGGCGAATTCGCGTTCTGGGATGTCGCGCACCCGCAAAGCGCCGATTTCGCGGTATATACCGGAAACGGCCTGCTCAAGCGCGAACTCGACAAAATCTGGGCGAAGCAGGCGACCGTCGATGAGATTTTGAACAGCGTCGATAAGCAGCTTCAAAAGATTTTGGACGAAACACCCGCCGTCGCTACGGTCTAAATCCGCAGCTCTGTAGATGCTACGCAGTTGATCAAACCGGACGCCAAGAATGGCGTCCCTACGCAGACGGCGCGTTTTGTAGGGACGGCATTCTTGCCGTCCGTAAGCCTAGATCGCGTTCAACTGCGTAACGTCTACTCTGTATAGTAGCCGGGATAGCCACTCTATCCCGGCTTCCCCAATCGAGGAGCCTGCCGGGTGGCGACATTCACACCAATTACAGTTGCACCAAAAATCAGAGAAGCCAGCGGTCAAACCGTTGGGCGGCAGCAATCCGGGTGGCGCGCATGGTTGTTTCTCATGCCGTTTCTGGTCCTATTCTTGATCTTTCGTGTTTATCCCTTTATTCTGGGAGTGTGGACGAGCTTCACTAACGCAAAAATCGCGCGACCCGTTGATAAGTTTGTGGGGCTGGATAACTACGTCCGCGCGCTTGCCTCAGAGGATGTGCTGCACGCTTTCAGCAATACGGCACGCTACGCGCTGATTGTGGTCCCGCTGACGTTCGTGATCAGCCTCGCGATGGCGTTGCATGTCAGCCGCAAACTACCCGGCCACACGTTGAGCCGCGTGATGTTCTTCGCGCCCTATGTGCTGTCGGTATCCGTCGTCGCGGTCATCTGGGAATGGATGTTGCAACCGCAGTATGGCATCGTGAACTGGTATCTGGGTATGGTCGGGCTACCGAGCCGCGCGGCGTGGTTCGCGGACCGCAGTCTCGTCTTGCCATCCATCGCATTTGTAACGGCGTGGTGGACCGCCGGGTTCAGCATGGTCATTTTTCTGGCGGCGCTGCAAGACATCCCCGGCGAACTGCTTGAAGCGGCGAAAATCGACGGCGCGAACGTCGCGCAATCCTTTTTGCGGATTACCTTTCCGCTGCTACGCCCCGCGTCGAGTCTGGTCCTGACGCTCACGATTATCGACGCCTTCCGCGTCTTCAGCCTGATGTACATCATCACGCAGGGTGGGCCAACCGAGTCGAGTACGTCCGTCGTGCTTTCAATTTTCCGTGAAGGCTTCACCTACTTCAATCTTGGCTATGCGGCGGCGATTGGCGTGCTGTTGTTCCTCGTAATCCTCGTGGTGACGGTGGTTCGC
>Ga0123336_10002644_pt1 | contig 15463 bp, 17 predicted proteins | sample SSSSmetaG_FD_96466 | JGI IMG/M metagenome (GOLD analysis project Ga0123336, IMG submission 96466) | Glacier valley bacterial and archeal communities from Borup Fiord, Nunavut, Canada, to study Microbial Dark Matter (Phase II) - ​SSSS metaG | ecosystem: Environmental > Aquatic > Freshwater > Ice... | reverse complement strand
TTGCCCTCGGTCGAGGTGAACGAGCTCGTGTTGCGCGCGGTGAACGTGAACTTCGAGAGGTACTCGAACACGCCATAGCCGTGACCCTTGTAGGTCGCGACCATCGCGAGCTGGTGGTTACCCGGCGAGATCGGGCCGGTGAAGATGTCGAACGACTTCGTCTTGTAGAGGTTCTCGCCGCTGTCGTCGGTCCGCGCGAACACCTGCGTGCCGTCGAGCGTGTACGTCAGCTTGACGAGATGGAACGAGCTGCCCATCTCGTTGTCGTGCGAGATCAGCGCCTGCGCTCCGACACCACCGCCGAGCATTTGCTCCTTGAGCGTCTGGACGCGCGCCTTTAACTGCCACGCGCGCTCTTTGAGCGCCTGCGTGCGCTGCTCGAGCCGGCGCATGCGCACGGCCGTCGGCATGTCTTCGGGCTTGACCGAGCTCGGGTCGATCGGCGGCTCGGCCGCGGATCCCGAACCTGCGCCGGCGGGGAGCGGTGCAGCAGCAGAACCAGATCCGGATCCAGTTGCGGCAACAGGGGTCGGCGTCTTCGCGGCGGGTGCTGGAGTCTTCGCCGCTGGCGTGGTTCCACCAGCAACAGCAACCGCAGCTAGCAGCAGCGATGACAGAACGACGACGTTCGAAAATGCTCGCATAGATCTCCAGCCGACTCTTTCGGCCACTGGCGTGCCCTCTTTGCGACAGGCGCTCCTGCCACAATTCCTTTTAGGAATGAAGCGGTTGTAACACCCGGCTAGGGGTGGTTCAAGCTGACGCGCCCGAGATGGAAAGGTCGAATTACTTCCGGTCGGGCCGGTTGGGGTGAAGCTTGGCCCAGATCGCTTCGAGTACGGCGGGCACGCCCTCACCCGTCGCGGCCGACATGGCGAGTAACGTCACACCCTGAGTAGCAAACTCGGCCTGGATCTCGGGGATGTCCTTCGGGTCGATCGCATCACACTTGTTCAGCACGACGATCTGCGGCTTGTCCGCGAGATCCGGAGCGTAGCTAACAAGCTCGCGATTGATCACGCCGAAGTCGTCGAACGGTGACCGATCGGGGCCGGTGGTGAACGTGGCTTCGACGATGTGGACGAGGACCCGGCAGCGCTCGACGTGGCGCAAGAACTGGTGGCCGAGACCGGCGCCTTCTGAAGCACCTTCGATGAGGCCCGGGATGTCGGCGACGATGAACGTTCGCTCGCCACCCGCGATCCGGACCACACCCAGGTTCGGGGTCAGGGTCGTGAATGGATAGTCCGCGATCTTCGGCCGCGCCCGCGAGATCGCCGCGATGAACGTCGACTTGCCGACACTCGGATAACCGAGCAGGCCAACATCGGCGAGCAGCTTGAGCTCGAGCCGGACCGTACGCTTCTCGCCGATCGTGCCCGGCTCGGCATGCGTGGGTGCTTGGTTCCACGGCGTAGCGAAGTGGCGATTGCCTTTGCCACCGATGCCGCCCTTGGCGATCACGTAGGTCGCGCCATCGCTATCGAGATCGACGATGAGGTCGTCCTGTTCGTAGACGACGGTGCCGATCGGAACCCGGATCGTGATGTCGCCCCCGGCGTGGCCGTACTGATCTTTATTGCGACCGTCTTCGCCACGATCGGCCTTGAAGTGGCGCTTGAACTTGAAGTCGAGCAGCGACGCCATGTGGAAATCAGCGACGAGGTGAATGCTGCCGCCGTCACCTCCATCGCCACCGGACGGACCGCCGTGCGGCACGTTGTCCTCGCGGCGCATGGCGGCGGAGCCATTGCCGCCATCCCCCGCTTTGAGCTCGATAACCGCTTCGTCGATGAACGTCATGGGAGGGAACTTCCGCGAACCTGGCGCGGGTATATACCAGGCTGTGAGCTGGCTGGCCGCCTGGATGCGCGCAGTGATCGTGCCGTCGGTGCGGCGAGCCCTGCCGGTCTGGATCGGAGCGGGCATCGTCGGCGCCGTGATTTTTGGCGGCACGGGAATGGCGCCGCGTGATCTGACCCAGTTAGCGCTGCGCACCCCGGGCCTGGCCCTCGGGCTGGGGCTGGCCTGGCTGCTCTTGTTCGTGCCCGTGGCGCGGCTGCTGGTGCGAGATGACGAGACGCGATTTCTGAGGTCGCTTCCGTTTCCGCAATGGGCGCCGAGGTTGATCGCGGCGGGTGCGCTGGTGGCTCTGCAAGTGCCGTGGTTGATATTGTGGCTCGTTGGAGAAGGCGGGTTCGGCGGCGCACTCGCGCTCGCCCTCACGCCGATCATCGCGGTGCTCGCGCTGGTGCGAGGCAGGCCGCCGCGCGGCGTGCCCGTGTGGCGTGGACCGATCACGGCGCTGCTCGGCGTGTACGCGCGTGCGCTGCGGCGGCGCGCGCGTGATGCGCTGCTTCGTGCGGCAGGGTTGGCGCTGGTGGCCGGTGGTGCCGCCGGCTTGTTCGTTCGCAATAACGGGCTCGCACCGGCCGATGCGAGCGTGTTGGCCGCGTCGGTGATCGCGGTGGTGCTCGTACCCGGCTGGGCGGGCACGCTGCTGCCGCTCTGCGAGGTGCACGGCCAGGCGCGTTGGTTGGCGAGCTCGCTCGGCGCGAGTGATCGGATGCGCGTGGGCGTGCTCGGCACGGCGATCGGCATGGTTTACGTCGGCGCGATGGTGATCGCCGTCGCGATCGCCGCAGTCGTGGTGGGTGAGCTAGCGGTTGCGCTGGTGCTCGTGCCGGTCGGCGTGGGCACGGCGCTCGGGCTCGCGCTGGTGGTCACGCGCGGCGTGGTCTGGGCGGAGGCGAGCGTGACACCTGCAGCGAAAGTGGTGCTCGCGAGCATGGTGGCCTCGGCGCTCGCGGTGGTGATGCTGGGCTGGTTCGGAGCCGTAGGGGTCGTAGCCCTCGTAACATTTGGATTGGCAGCCGTCCCTGTTGGCGGACGTGAGTCCGCGGAGTTGGCGAGCGTAAAGTGAGTGCCCCCTTTTTGCCGTCCCTCCTCCTGGAGGATCTGGTCGTGAAGCGCGGCGGCCGCACGATCATCGCGAAGCTCGGGCTCTCGGTCGCAGCCGGCGAGGTGGTTGGCATCGTCGGCAAGAATGGCGGCGGGAAGTCGACGTTGCTGATGGCGATCGCGGGCGTGCTCGCACCGACCGAAGGGCGGATCATGATCGCGGGCGCGAACGTGTGGGGATCGAGCACCCAGCGGCGCGCGAGCCGGCGCGCACTCGGTTACGTGCCCGAGAATGCGGACCCGCCGGGGTTCTTGCTCGGCGGCGAGCTGTGGGCGATGTGCGCCGCGAGCCGCGGCGTCGCCGGGCCGAGCGACGCGCTGGTGGAAGCCATGGGGCTCGACGAGCTACGTGATGTGGCGATCGAGCGGATGTCGCTCGGCCAGCGCCGACGCGCGTGCATCGCCGGGGCCCTGCTAGGTCCGCCGACGCTGCTCGTGCTCGACGAGCCCGACAACGGACTCGACGCGAAGCGCCTGACTGTGCTCGGCGACCTCGTGTCGGGTCACTGCGCCGAAAATAACAGTGCGATCGTAGCAACCCACGACCGCGATCTGCTCACGCGCATCGCCGCGCGTATCGTCGAGATTTAGTGGTTACGCTGCAGCGGCGACAGCCGGAGCCGCCGCGCCGACGGGATAGACCGCGACGCGTTGCTTCGTCTTGCCGTAGCGCTCGAACTTCACGATCCCGCCACACTTGGCGAACAGCGTGAAGTCGCGGCCGATGCCTACGTTCTCACCGGCGTGGAACTTGGTCCCAACCTGACGAACGAGCACGGCGCCGCCTTTGACGGTCTCGCCGCCGAAGCGCTTGACGCCGCGCATTTTCGGCTGCGAATCGCGGCCGTTACGAGTCGAACCTTGTCCTTTTTTATGAGCCATGGCGGTACTCCTTACGCGGCTTCGATGGCCGAGATCTTGACCGCCGTGAGGTCCTGACGATGACCATTACGACGGACGTAGTTCTTGCGATGACGCATCTTGAACACGACGAGCTTCTCGCCGCGCGTCTGCTCGACGATCTCTGCCGTGACTTTGGCGCCTGCCACCGTCGGCTTACCGACGGTAACGGTTGCGCCATCGCCGGACGAGACAAGAAGCACTTGGTCGAAGATGATCTTGGCGCCAGTGTCGCCTTCGAGCTTCTCGATCAAGAGGGTCTTGCCGGGTTCGGCCCGATACTGTTTTCCACCCGTTTGGATTACGGCGTACATGACGTAGGTCTCCGCGAAAAAGCGATTACGAATCGCGGACTTTACGGATCTTCACGCGAAGGTCAAGTACCGCTTACCGACCAAGTCGTTTGTGCAATAGATCCGAGGTGATCACGGGGTTCGCGCGGCCCTGGGTCAGCTTCATGACCTGGCCGACGAAGAATCCGAACAGGCCATCCTTGCCCGCGGCGAAGGCTTCGGCCTGCTTGGCGTTGGCCGCCACGACCTGTTCGACGATCTCCCAGAGCGCCGCCTCGTCGCTGATCTGCTGGACGCCTCGCCTCTCGACGATCGCCGCCGGCGCCTCGCCGGTCTTGTAGGACTCCTCGAAGATCTCCTTGCCGATCTTGCCGCTGATCGTGCCGTTCTCGACGAGGACGACGAGATCCGAGAGGGTCGTTGCCGACATCGGCGTTCCGTCGATCGTCTTGCCATCGGCGTTGAGCGCGCCGAGCAGCTCGCTCAGCATCCAGTTCGCGAGCGTGCGGCCCGAGGCCTGTCCCGGGTGGGCCTGCTCGGCGGCGTCGAAGTAATCCGCGAGCGTGCGCTCGGAGATCAGGGTACGCGCGTCGTCCGGTGAGAGGCCATGCTGCTTGATGTAACGCTCGAAGCGCTGGGTCGGCAGCTCCGGCAGGGATTTCAAGATCGAGCCCATCAGAGCGCCATCCACGACGAGTGGCGGGAGATCCGGATCGGGGAAGTAGCGGTAGTCCTCGGCGGTCTCTTTGGACCGCATCGGAGCCGACGCGCCGAGGTCGGCGTCCCACAGGCGGGTCTCCTGGATGATCCGCTCCCCGGTCTCGAGCAGGCGAATCTGGCGCGCGATCTCGTGCTCGATCGCGTTCTGCACGAACCGAAACGAGTTGATGTTCTTGAGCTCGGTGCGCGTACCGAGCCGGTCCTCGCCGCGCCGACGAACCGACACGTTCGCATCGCAGCGCATCTGACCCTTCTCCATGTCGGCCTCGGAGATCGCGAGCCAGCGGACCAGGCGATGCAGCGAGCGCATGAACTCGGCCGCTTCTTCCGAGGAGTGCATCACCGGCGCCGAGACGACCTCGACGAGCGCGACGCCCGCGCGATTGAGATCGACATGCGAGAACGCGCCGACGTGGGTGTTCTTCCCGGCATCCTCCTCGAGGTGGATGCGCGTGAGCGGCACGCGATGGATCTGGCCGTTGACGATCAGATTCATGTGGCCGTCTTCGCAGAGCGGCTCGTCGTACTGCGAGATCTGGTAGCCCTTCGGCTGATCCGGATAGAAGTAGTGCTTGCGCGTGAACCGGCAGCGCGCACGGATCTTCGATTCGGTCGCGACGCCGAGCAGGAGTGCGAGCTCGAGCGCGTGCTGGTTGAATTGCGGCAGCGTGCCCGGCATGCCCAGGACGAGTGGATCGGTGAGCGAGTTCGGCGAGGCGCCGAACTTCACGGCCGAGGACGAAAATGCCTTGGACTTCGTCGCGAGCTGGACGTGGACCTCGAGGCCGATCACGGGTTCCCAGTTCTCGAGCAGCTCGTCGAGGTTGCTCATGCGGGCACGCCTCCTGGGCGACGCGCGCCGAGACCGACCACGGCCTCGATCACTCCGCCAGTGCGCAGGAGCGTGGCCTCGTCGAGCGGCTTGCCGAGGAGCTGCACGCCGATCGGCAGGCCATCGATGGTGATGCCGCACGGCACGCTCATGCCGGGAATCCCGGCGAGGTTGCACGACAGCGTGAACACGTCACCGAGATACATCTCGAGCGGCGAGGCCTTCGAGTTGAACCGGAACGCCGCGGTCGGCGTGGTCGGTGTGAGGATCACGTCGACGTGCTGGAATGCGTTGTCAAAATCGCGCTTGATCAGTGTGCGGATCTGCTGCGCCTTCTTGTAGTACGCGGCGTAATAGCCCGAGCGTAGCGCGTACGTGCCGAGCATGATCCGGCGCTTGACCTCGGGGCCGAAGCCCTGCCCGCGCGACCTCGCGTAGAGGTCGTACAAGTTCTTCGCGCCGGCGGCGGCCTTACCAAACCGGATGCCGTCGTAGCGCGCGAGGTTCGAGGAGGCCTCGGCCGGCGCCACGATGTAGTAAGCGGCGAGCGCGTGCGCGGTGTTCGGCAACGAGATCTCGACAAGGATCGCGCCGCGTTCGACGAGCGCCTGCTTGGTCTTTTCGATCGCCGCACGGACCTCGTCGTCGATCGTGCCTTCGAAATATTCGTGTGGGACGCCGACGCGGAGACCCTTCACATCGCCGGTGAGCGCGTCCGTGTACTTCGGCACCGGCGCGTCGAGCGAGGTCGAATCGCGCGGGTCGACCCCGGCGATCACCTCGAGCATCAGCGCCGCATCGCGCACGGTGCGCGTGAGCGGCCCGACCTGATCGAGCGAGCTCGCGAACGCGACGACGCCCCAGCGCGAGACTCGCCCGTAGGTCGGCTTGAACCCGACGCAGCCGCAGAACGCCGCGGGCTGGCGCAGCGAGCCACCGGTATCGGTGCCGAGGCTCGCGGCACACAAGCCCGCCGCGACCGCCGCCGCCGAACCGCCCGACGAGCCGCCCGGCACGCGCGAGGTGTCCCAGGGATTCTTGGTTTTTTTGTAGGCGCTGCGCTCGGTCGAGCTGCCCATCCCGAACTCGTCACAGTTCACCTTGCCGAGGATGATCGCGCCCGCTGCGCGCAGCTTCTCGACGACCGTGCCGTCGTACGGCGGGATCCAGCCCTCGAGGATCTTCGAGCCCGCGGTGGTCACCGTGCCCTTGGTGACGAGCATGTCCTTGAGCGCGATCGGCACGCCGGCGAGGGGCCCGAGCGGCTGGTTTGCGGCGCGCGCCTGATCGATTTCCTGCGCGGCCCTGCGCGCCTCGTCGCTCGAGACCACGAGGTACGCACCGATCTCGCGATCGATGTTCGCGATCCGCGCGAGATAGTGATCGACGATGCGCGAGGCGGTGAGCTCGCCCGAGGCGACCTTCGCCGCGGTCTCGGTGGCGGAGAGCCACTGGGTCGGCGGGCTCACGCATCACCGCCATTGATGATCGCGGGTACGAGAAACGTATCGCCTTCGCGCGCAGGCGCGCCCCTGAGTGCATCACTCGCGGGTAGCGACGGCGCGGGCTCGTCGCTGCGCAGGCGCAGGTCCATCGGCACCGCGTGGGTCATCGCTGGCACGCCTTCGGTCTCGACGGTGGCGAGCGCCAAGAAGTGATCGAGGATCTTGCCGAGATCGTCCTGCATCCGAGCCGATTCGTCGGGCTCGAGGTGCAAGCGTGCGAGCATCGCGATCTCGTCGACCTCTTTGCGCGTCAGGGTCGGCACGGCTTACTCCGGTAGTGGCTGAGGTTGCAGCTCCGGCCGGCCGCCCATGCGTCCCGCGAGCTCTGCGCCCATCTTGAGGTACTCGTCGGCGATGCGGCCGGCGTTGTTGACGTCGCCCTTTTCGATCGCGGCGATCAATTCGCGATGATGTTTGCGCACCTGATCCTGCGGGCCCGCGAGGTTCGCGAGCAGCGGCATGAAGCCGCGCACGCCGTCGCGGACGGTGTTGATCAAGAGCAGCATCACCTGGTTGCCGCACATCGCGGCGACCGCGACGTAGAACTCGAAATCGAGATCGAACAGCTCGGCCGCGTTCGTGGTCTGGTCGGCCTTGTCGGCGAGCGAGCGCAGCCGGATGGTGCCGTCTTTCTGGCCGCGCGCCGCGGCGAGGCGAGCGATCTCGCGACCCATGATGCGACGAAATTCGAGGAGGTCGCGGATCAGCTCCGGCTTGCCACCGGCGAGCGGCAGAAGGTGCTGGACCAGCTCGATGCCGCCGGTCTCCATGAAGTTCTGGACCCGCGTGCCATCGCCCTGGCGAATCCGCACGAGGCCGAGGTGCTCGAGCTTCTTCAAGGCTTCGCGCAGCGACGCGCGGTTGACCCGCAGGCGCTTCGAAAGCTCGCGCTCCGGCGGCAGCTTGGAGCCGGGCGGATACTGGCCGTTGAGGATCAGCGACCGAAGCTGCTCGGCGATTTCTTCAGCAACGCGCTGCTTCTCGACCGGCTTGAGCATTCCTCGGTGTAAAGGGTAACTCAAGGTCACTCCAAGTAGAATAGCTTGAGGCCCAACCTCTGCGCGTGTTACGGCTGCCAGGTGGGTGCGGTTTCGGGTCAGCCAGCGACGGGCGAGAGCATATGCGTGCTGCTCGTCGAAGCGGGACAACCGAGCGATATCTTCGACGTCGTCGAGCTCACCGAGACCACGCTTCTGGCGCGCTCGCCGTTCTTGTTCGAGATCGGCGAGGAGCTCAAGCTGCGGATCGAGCGCGCTGGATCGATCAGCGATGCCACCGCGCGGATCAAGAACCACCGCGCCGATGGCGTGAGCGAGCTCGAGCTCCTCGACCAGAGCGAGCCGCGTCGCGTGGTCAGCGGCTGATGCAGGTCGCCGAGCTCGACGAGGTCCACTACGACCTCGAGATCGACGGCGAGCTCGCGCGGGAACAACTCGCGCGACGGGTGTGGGAGAGCAAAGGCTGGGCGACCGTCGCGATCGCGTATCGCGAGCGAGACACCGCCAGTGCATGGAAGCCACCAAAGCTCGCGCTCCTCCGGTTTCGCCGCGTTCACGAGACCTGGCAACGCCAGGCTCAGATCACCCTGAGCGGTGCCGAAGCAAGCGCGCTCGCCGGCGAGGTCGCCAGCTGGTTCACCGCCGCCGCGCCCGACCAAGACTGATCTCGAACGACGACGCCCAACTCACCGGGATGATCGAAGTTGCTGCTACGTGTCAGTCGTTACGACTAGCGCTTCTTGAGACGCGCTTCGAGGACGCGGACTTCGCTCGACGCTTCGGAGTGGTTCGGCTTGATCCGCATCACTTCGCGGAAGTGCTCGAGCGCTTCACGCTCGCGACCCAAGATACGCTCGACGCGACCGAGATAGAACCGCGCCGTCGGCGATTGCTCGGAGCGCTCGGCCGCACGCTGGAGCTCGGCGCGGGTCTTCGGCGCGAGCGCTTGTTTGTCGGTCGCCGCGGCGAACTTGGTCCACGTGAACAGTGCCTGATACTCGGGCTCCTGTGGCTGGAGCTCGACGGCGGTGGTGAATTCTTTCATCGCGGTTTCGAGTTGCTCGCGTCGCAACGCCATCTCGCCACGGCGAAACGCCTCTTCGGCGTGCATCACACGCATCGCGAGCTCGTCGGCCTTGGCTTCCTCGGCGCGGACCGCGGATTCGCCGCCGCGCGACAACACGGTCATGTACTCGGTGCGCTTGACCGTGTCGTTGAGCACGGCGAACGCGGCATTGATGATCGCCATCAAGCGCTGCGAATCGCGATCGTGAATTCCGAGCGACGCGAGCCGATCGGGGTGGAGCTTGCGGGCGAGCGTGAAGTACGCGGCGCGGATGATTTCGGGTACCGCATCCCGCGCGATGCCGAGGAGGTTGAAGTGATCGGCGTCGCGCTCGACGAGCGCGAGCCGATCGCGGATCAGGTTCTCGGTGTCGATCGTCGCCGCGGTGTTCGTGCGCGAGCGCGATGGTGGCGCGCGGTTCTGGCTAATCGTATTCGAGATCACGGGCCCGCCCGGCGATACGGGGCGCATCGGGGGCAGCGCATCGTCGAGAGTTGGCGCGCGGCCGTAGGCGATGTCCTGCGGGGTCGGCGTGCGACCGGAGATGGTGCGCGCCATCGCCGGGTTGTTGCCGGTCGAGGTCCGCGAGATCACCGGACTGGTCGGCACACGCGGCACCGCTGGATTACTCGCGGTGGTGGGGCGCGGAGCTCTTGTCGGAGCACGCGGCACGACGGGGTTGCTGCCGGTCGTCGGGCGCGGCGTGACTGGCTGGCGCGGACCGGCGATGGGCACACGACCGACGGTGGGGGTGCTGGCCGTCGGCGAATTCGGGCGCGGTTGTTCGAACGCCGGGTGCCAGGTCGGCGTCTGGGTGCGTGGCAGCTCGGTGACGAGCGGCGCGCGAATGCTCGTGCCTTCGGGCGGGACCACGTTGACGACGGGCGTGGCTTCCCGGTCGCCCGGGATCACGGTCGCGGCATCTTCATTGATCGCGATCGCGATCGCGATCGCGTGCGGCTTGCGGAACGTCGGCGTGTTCGTGACCGAGCTCGGCCGCGGCGGCAGCATCCCGGCAAACACGCCCCGCGCCGGCGTCGGCATCGAGGCGGGTCGACGAGGGCGGTTCGTCGGAACTTCGGTGGCCGAGGTCTCGCACGCACCATACGAGGCGAGCGCGTAGACGATCGCGCGAACACCACGCTCGCCAACCTCGGGATGCTCGACCGTCATATCGGCGAGGTTCACGCCCGTGATCAGCTTCTGGAGCACCGGCTTGTCGGCCTCGATGAAGCCGAACTGCGGCAGATCGCCGATCGCATCGGGCATCAGCTTGAACCACACGCCGAACAGCGAAAGCTCGGCGGAGAGCCTCGCTTCCGAAAGGTTGCCGCGCGCACCCATGTTGATGATCGCGCGAACATCGAGCTCGCTGCCCGGGATCACGGGAACGCTGATCTGGTCCTCGATCACGAAATCGCCGCGATCGAGCGAGAACGTGCGGGCGGCGCGCTGTGCGACGAGGCGGCGGCGCAACCGTTGCGTTTGCTCGGGCTGGAGGCGTGCGGCTTCGGCTATTACCTCGAGCTCGTCGCGATGGGGCGAAGCGGCGACCCGGCGAGTGATCTCGGAGACCTGCGTCGACGAGATCAGGCCGCCAGTCAGGGCCAAGCGAACCGCGGCGTCGCTCGCCAGGGGCGAGCTCGCACCGACGACCGCGCCCTGCGCGAAGGCGATCCGGTAGGGTTTGCCCTCGGCGGTGATGGTCAGCTGGCCCGAAAGCCCGCGTTTGGCGAGCGCCCCGAGGGTCTGCCCCCACGGCCGATCTGAAACCGACCCTTTGGCGAGGACGGCCATTACCGCTTCCACCACCATCGGGTGAGGTAGGCGGTCGCCGCGACCACGACAAGCAGGGCAACGAGAGTGACCGCGGTCTGGTTTCCTCCAGCATACGCCCACCAGGCCGCGATGACGCTCGCGGGGAAGTCACCCATGCCTAGAGGATGGTCAGGTCCGCGAGTGGAGTCAATCGGTGGGTGGCTGCTACAATCTGACTTGCGTGAGTACCTCGTTTCCTCTCGATGGAGCGCGACTCCGGTTCGCGGGCGATACCAACATCGGGCGCAAGCGCGATCACAACGAGGATTCGATCGCCGTGCCGGAAGCCGGCGAGCGCCTCGCGATCGTCTGTGACGGCATGGGCGGTCATGCTAGCGGCGAGGTGGCAAGTCGACTTGCCGTCGAGCTGATCGTCGATCACTTCACCGAAACCGGGAAGCAGCAGATCCTGACCTGGCCGTACAAGGTCGATCGCGACATGCGCAAAGACGTGAACCGGATGATCACCGGCATCATGTTGGCGAACCTCGAGATCTTCGAGCGATCGCAGCGCGAGCAGCGGTTCAAGGGCATGGGTACGACCTGCGTGGCCCAGTATTTCCTCGACGATCACATGATCATCGGCCACGTTGGCGATAGCCGCTGTTATCGCCAGCGCGGTACCGAGCTCACGCAGCTCACCGAGGATCACTCGCTGATCAACGACTACATTCGAATGAAGCGGGTCACGCCGGAAGAGGCCGAGAACTGGCCGCACAAGAACGTGATCGTCCGCGCGCTCGGGATGAAGGAGAGCGTGCAGGTCGATATCGTCACCGAGAAGCCGCACGTCGGCGACGTTTACTTGCTGTGCTCGGACGGCCTGACCGGCATGCTCAAGGACGATCAGATCGCGCACATCCTGGTGAGCGAGCGGGACCTCGATCGCGCCGTCGAGCGGTTGATCGATGCCGCGAACGAAGAAGGCGGCGTCGATAATATCTCGTGCGTGATCGCACGGGTCGAGGCGCCATGAAGCGGCTCCTGTTGCTCCTCGCGCTGGTCGCGTGCAGCACGCGTGACGAGCGCCACGCACAGAAGCTGCCCGCGCCGCAGATCGCGCCGTTGCCGGCCGTCGAAGTTCAGCGCGGCAAAGATGCGTGTGGAGCGTACGTCGCCAAGGTCTGCGCGTGCACCTCGGACGAAGCGAAGAAGGCGTGCCCGCTCGCGAAAGCATTGCCGCAAGCCCTCCTGATCGCGCTCCAGACCTCGGTGAATCCGTCGACGGATAAGGACAGCGCGATGCGCGCCCAGGTCAACGTGCGCGAGACCGCGAAAGAATGTATCGAGCAGGCAGCGAAGTTGCCGGCGCTCGGCTGTAACTAGATCACGATCGATTCGTCGGCATTCGCGGCGTTCGCGGTGGTGTGAGCCCACACGACGGCGCGTGCGACGTCGCGGTCGACACGGGCGCCCTCGCCTACCACCACGTACGGCCCGACGGTGACGTTCGCGCCGATCACCGCCCCGGCGCAGATCTTCAATGGCTCGACGAGCTTCGCGGTCGGATGGATCCGCGCGGTCGGATCGATGCCGGAGAGCCGGCCCGGTGGATGGCGCAGGTGTGTGCCGGCGAGCAGCGCCCAGTTCGAATCGAGGTAGCGCTCGGGGGTCGAGTGCTCTGCGAAGTAGCCGTTCACGTGCTCGAACGCGAGCACCGGTTCGCCGGCGCGCAGCCACGGCAAGTAGCCCTGGCGAATCGAGTCGGACTCGCCGTCGGGGAGCCGCGCGATGACGGACGGCCGAGTGACGTGCGCACCGCAGAACATGTGCTCGCCATCGCCGAGGATGTTCGAGATCCGGCCATCGGGTTGGACCTCGACCGCGCCCCACGCCTTGGCATCGGGCACGCGGCGCACGACCATCATCGCGATCGGGTTCGTCGCGCGATAGGCCGCGACCAGCCCGGTGAGATCGAGATCGAAGATCAGCTTGCCGTTGATCGAGAGGAACGGCTCGTCGGTATGACCGGGATCGAGGAGCGGCAACGCGTGCTTGAGGCCACCGCCGGTGCCGAGGATGATCGGTTCCTCGATGTACGTGATGCGCGCGCCGTACGCGCGCCCGTCGCCGAGCTCGCGCTGGATCAAGTCACCCTTGTGATGCAGGTTGATCACGATGTCGCGTACTCCGTGGGCGACGAGGTTCGTGAGGCCGTAGCCAAGGATCGGGATGCCGCACACCGGCAACATCGGCTTGGGTCGCTCGCTGCCGAGCTTGCCGAGCCTCGACGAGAGGCCCGCGCACAGAATCATGGCGCGCATGTGCGCCGATGATACCGTCAACCATGCGCGTAGGGCCGCTCGAGCGTGCCGACCTGCCTGCTGCGACCGCGGTGCTCGTGGCGGGGTGCGCGTTCGATCGCGCCGCGGCGGTCGCGGACGAGAAGCTTTTCGGCCCCGGTCCGGTCGGCGACCCGCGCGCGTGGGGCGCGTGGGAGGGCGATGCACTCGTCGGTGTCGCAGCGATCTGCGCGAGGTATTTGAGAGTGCTCGCCGTGATGCCCGAGGCGCGTGCGCGAGGCGTGGGCAGTGCGTTGCTCGCGACGTGCGAGACCACGGCGCGCGACGCTGGCGAACCGCGCTTGCGCGCGCTCGATCAGCCCGGAAATTATCTCGCGCCCGGCATCGATGTCGGCAACGACGAGGCGATCAGCTGGCTCGAGAAGCGCGGCTGGGTCCGTGATGGCGAGCCGCGCGCGAACGTCTCGATCGCGGTGCGCGACAACGCGCGGGTGACGAGAGCACGCGCAGAGGCCGTGGCGGATGCGATGCGCGAGCGGGGCTATGAAGTGCGGCGCGCCCGGGTCGGCGAGACCGCGCTCCTCGACGCGGTCAGCACCGAGTTCGGCGGCGCGTGGCCGTTCGAGGTCGCGGCCGCGCTCCATGATCCGGTCGGCGTCCACGTTGCGATCAAGGATGATGTGTACTGCGCGTTCGCCGCGCACGACGGTAACAATCGAGGCCTGGGTTGGTTTGGACCGACGGGCACGTGGCCCGCGCATCGCGGCCAAGGCCTCGGCGAGGCGCTGCTCCTGGCGTGTCTCGTCGATGTCGCCGAGCATCACGACCGTTGCGAGGTGGCGTGGATCGGGCCGCGTCCATTTTACGAGAAGGCCGCCGGCATCGTCGAGGATCGCGCGTTCGTCGCGATGATCAAGCGGTTCGCATGAAGCTCGCGATGGTGACGGGCTGCCTCCACCTGCCCGTGCGCTGACTAGCGGAGCGGCGGCGGGCCGTACGACACGGCGAACCAGCTCGCGAGGTTCGTCGCGGTCCGGCTCGCGCGATACAGCCGCGGAAAGATCACGCGCGTTGATCTTGTCGTCGACGAGTGGCCGTCCTCGCTCCATCGAGTGAACGTTCACTCGATACTCTTTGTACGCCGGGCGAAAAGGGCCGGTTAACGGCCTTTTTCTACGCGGTCGTCAGGTGCAGCAAGTACTCGACGTTGCCGGCAGGGCCGGTGATCGGCGATTCGACATCTTCGCCAGCGATGAAGTTGTTCGAGGCGGCCCACGTGCGAATCTTGTCGACCGCGCTGCGCCGCACCGCTTGATCTTTGACGACGCCGCCGCGGCCGACCTGATCGCGGCCGACCTCGAACTGCGGCTTGACGAGCACGATGACCGATTTGCCGACCGGCGCGCGCAGGAGCTCCGCCGTCCGCGGTAGCACCAGCGTGAGCGAGATGAACGACACGTCGATCACCGCGAGGTCGCACGCCTCGGGCACGAGCGACAGATCCATGTTGCGGACGTTCTCGCGCTCGAGGACGACCACGCGCTCGTCTTGCCGGATGCTCCACGCGAGCTGGCCGTAGCCGACATCGATCGCGTACACCCGCTTCGCCTCGCGACGGAGCAACAGGTCGGTGAAACCACCCGTCGACGCGCCGATGTCGAGGCACGTGTAGCCCTGCGGATCGATTCCGAACGCACCGAGCCCTTGCACGAGCTTGAGCGCGCCGCGCGACACGTAAGGATGATCCTCCTCCTTGAGCGTGATCTCGAACGACACGTTGACGAGCGAGCCCGGCTTTGCGGCGGGCAGACCATTGATCAACACGACGCCACTCATCACGAGCGCATTCGCGCGATCGCGGCTCGCGGCGAGCCCGCGGTCGACGAGGAGCTTGTCCAACCGCTCTTTGATGACCTTCGGCATTACTTCGTCGACCCGTCCGGCGAGATCCAGCTCGGACCATCCGATGCGTCGGATGCGCTCACGTTCGGGACGAGTGTGGCAGGGCCGAACACGTAGAGGGTGGTAGCGCGAGTCGCGGTGTAGATGTCATAGCCACCGTTGCGATTCGAACGAAAGAAGATCGTCAAACCATTCTCGGTCACCACGGGGTCACCACGGGGTCAC
>Ga0123336_10002641_pt1 | contig 15482 bp, 13 predicted proteins | sample SSSSmetaG_FD_96466 | JGI IMG/M metagenome (GOLD analysis project Ga0123336, IMG submission 96466) | Glacier valley bacterial and archeal communities from Borup Fiord, Nunavut, Canada, to study Microbial Dark Matter (Phase II) - ​SSSS metaG | ecosystem: Environmental > Aquatic > Freshwater > Ice... | reverse complement strand
GAACTTGAACAGGCGGTAGAAGTAGACGGCTCCGCTGCGGCGACTGACCAGTGCGCGGCCCTTGAACTGCGGCTGGGTCGGTGGGTTCTGGCAGAGGCTCTCCGGCACGAGCGTGATGTAGTCAGCAATGGTGCAGCCGCCGCCAGAGGAGACGCGGTAGACCTCGTAGTTGAGGCCGAGCATACTGTCCTCATCGCTGTAGCGCACAACGTCCAGGCTGGCACTACGGTTGGGTGCATCGCCACCTGCGCTGGGACGGCTGATGTTGGTTGTGGGCTGGTCGATGGTGAGGGCTTGCGCTGCTGCGGATGTGGGAACAGCAGGCCGCTGGGTGGCGAGTAGGCCACCCAACGCGATGCTGAGAACGGTGACGATGCTGAGGATGGTGAGGGTTGATCTGGTTTGCAGTTTCACTTGCTTCTCCTGCGGCTGTTCCCTGAGCTTGGCGGGTGAGGGGAGCAGTCGGTTTATGGGTTGATAATCAGCTTGGGCTTAACAGTGTAGCGGTTGCTAATCACCTCCTTTCGTTGGAGAAACAAAAAGCGTCAGCAGCCGAGCAGGGGAGATGTGTACTCTCCCTTGCTGGGTCTGCTGACGCTCATCGAGCTAAAGGCTGCGGCAAGCAAGAGCTTGCATGGGCCTGTCAGTCTTTATGTTGTTGTCAGGTTGCAGCCACGTGGTTGCATTGTGGTAAACTCAAGCAGTCGCTTGACTACTTGCATTGACGAGTACGCGCAGCCGCTTGCGACAGCGGAAGCACTCAGTCTCCAGCATCTTCGGTGGTAGCTTCACCCACAGTGTCGCTAGCACCGGCTCAATGCTGAACAGCAACGTGATACCTTCTATCCAACCTTGTGAGTTGCGAGTCTTGATGCCAACCACATAGTCACAGCCGGGGCTACTGCATCGCCACGTGTCGCGGTCGTCAGCAGCTTTGATCACTTCCTCCACCTGTGCTTTGGTTAGCATCTTTGGCTGGGTACTGCCCTGCTGTGCTTGTTCCATGTCCCCTCATCATTCTATGGCTTTGACTTGGATATGCTTCGTCGCACCTCATGGAATATATTCTACACCATTGGATGAAAATATGCAAGGGCTACATGGTACTTTCTGGGCTGTTTTCCTCTAAACCATTGACTATTTTCACCCACTTGCTGTAAGATTATGCTGTGGGGGAAGCATAAGTGGATGAGCGCAGTGCTGGGCAGGTTATCGTCGCCAATATGACACCTATCCGGCAACAGCTAGGTTATAGCGAGGCCGAGCTTGCTGCTGCGTTGGGTAAGGACAAGAGCTACTTTAACAAGGTGAGACAAGGGTCAGTGCCTGCATGGGATGTTGTGCAACGATTGGCCGACCTGCTGGGGGTGAGCATCGAGACGCTGACCAGAGGTGCGAACAGCAATCCAGCGTTGCCGCTCCCCAGCGTCTACTTCCAGCGGCAGTACAACATCCAGCGGCCTGACTACCTGCAATTCCTTGATGCCGTTGCGCGTCAGGTCAGAGCCGTTGAGGTCAAGGGATCGGGGGAAGCTGCTCCGCCTGCCAGCGAGGAGCAGCAACGCAGTGGACGTACCCCGCTGGCCCAGTTGATGCGCCTGTTTGGGCCGGTGGTAGAGCGAGCCGCTGAGGAGATCGGTGGCTATCAAAGCGGGGTCGAGCAGAACCTACCAGACCCCGAACTTAACCGGCTGATCCGCAACTGGCCGAAGCTGAGTGCCGGGCGCAAGCAACTGATCAGCGGCTTGATCGACCAGCTTGCCAGCCAGACCGATGAGACCTAGCCACGCAAAGCCCGTTGCCGTTGCACTTCTGCTTCCGCTTCTTGCGCCACAGCCTGCCAGTGATCATGGGCGATGCGGGTCGGCTTGGCCGCGAAGTAGACCACGCTGGTTAGCCAACTCCCCACATAGAGCAGCACCGCAAGTATCTGGCCGCGCATCTCTGCGGGGCTGGGTAGCACCGGCGCGGGCCAGTAGCCAACGCTGCTCAGGTATGCGCCCATAGCCAGCAACAGCAGCAGCCATGCTGTCACCAGAAAGAAGCCTCGCCGGTTCAGGAACAAGGTCGCGGTGACGTAGTAGATCGCTAGTACCGCTGTGCTTGGTGAGATCATCCAGCCGCTCGTGGCTGAAGTTGTGTAGAGGGTGGCCGCCATACCCAGCAGCGACGTAACCACGATGAACAGGGTGTAATCTTGCTTGGATCGTAGCAAGGCCCACATGACGCTGGCCGTCGTCAGCACCAGCAGCGGCGTGTAGTTTAGCGTGAAGTTGTGCAGCTTTGCATCAGCACCGCTGGCAAGTGCTACGAAGTAGCTGAAAAGCGTGACCAGCCAGTTGGCTAGCGCACCCCAAAGCAGCAACTCCGACGAGTAGATGCTGTATGAAGGTAGCCAACGAGCCAGCGGGCCGTCATAGTGTGGCGGCAGGGGGCGACCTGTCGGTTCGGGCAGCGGAGGCAGGTCTAGCTCTGCTCTTGCCTCTTGCGCCCGCGTGCGCCAGTTCGCCAGCGAGCGGGCGAGTGCCTGCACGGTGACGTAGCAGGTCAACACGACCCACAGCGGCACGATCAGGGTGTGGTTGAAGGTGTCCAACTGCACGGCTTCAAGGTGCAGGGCGGCAGGCGACGGCCAAAGGCCGACTGCTTGCAGCCAGCTACCAACCAAAAACAAGCCGGTCAGCCACACTACGATCCAGACCAGCCCGCGCCAGTCGAAGAACAACACCGCGCCGACAGGATAGATGACCATTGCCACTGCCACCACCGACAGCAGCCAGCCGGAACTACTCGCCGCCAGATAGAGGGTGACGGCTGAGGCGGCAAGGCAGGCCGACATAATAATTGCCACGTAGTCCTGCTCAATGCGGTATCTGACCCACAAGACCCAAGCAAGCGGACTGGCGATCATCAGCAGGCTGGCAAGCCAGAAGTTAGGCTCCTGATACTTACCTTGCCAGCCAAAGATGATAATTTGTACTATCGAGGCGATTAGGGCCAGAACGATGCCCTGCTGCATGACCGATGGTACAAAGATGCCTCGGCGTGGCACGATGTTTGACCAAATCCGCGCGAGTAGCGGTTTGTTGGAGTACTTTTGCCGTATTGTGTTTGCCAAGTTTTCCCCCTTTTAAGGTTTTTGATAGCCCCTCATTCTACCAATGTGTATAGCAACTGGTCAAGTTTCGCAGGCTAAAAACGGGCAGTCACTGTGGGCAGTTTGTTATAATAACTCGTCGAAGACGAAAGGAGTTCCTAAATTGGCGACTACAAAGACGATTCCGACGATGCACGAACTACCCCTTATTGGCAGCAGCTTTGCTTTCTTGCGCGACATACTTGGCTTCCGGCTGCGGGTGGCGGCGGAGCGACCGGGCGCGGCGATGTACAATGTCGGGCCATATAAGGTAGTCAGCTTTAGCAGCCCGGAGCTTGTACATGAAGTGCTGGTAGACAAAGCCAGCCAGTTTGAGCGGCTGAACAGCTTCCGTTGGCTAACCGAGCCGCTGCTGGGCAACGGCATCCTGACCATAGACAACGCTGGACACCGCCCAGAGAGACGGTTGGTGCAACCAGCCTTCAACCACAAACGAGTTGGCAGCTACGCTGACATCATGGCGACGATTGTAGAAGATAGGGTGGTAGCGTGGCAACCGGGCAGCGTTATAGACGTGCGGCAAGAGATGCTCAACCTGACGATGAGCATCATTGGCAAGGTGCTGTTCGATCTCGACCTACGGGCGCAGGTTGGAGGCATTAGCGAGGCGATCAGCATTGCGCTAACCTACGCCACCAACGCCATGCTGCTACCGATCCCGCTCTCGGTGCCAACCCCTGGCAATCGACGGGTGCTACGAGCGATTGACCAGCTAAACACGACCATAGCTAGCATCATCGCTGAGCGCAGGGCTAGCGGCGAAGATCGCGGTGACATCCTCTCGATGCTGCTTGCCAGTCGGGGTGAGGATGGTGAGCAGATGACTGACCGGCAGTTGCGGGATGAGGTAATGACTCTCTTTATTGCTGGGCATGAGACAACCGCATCCGCTCTGGCCTGGAGCTTCTACCTGCTCGGTCAGTACCCTGGCTATCAAGCCCGCTTGCAGCAAGAAGCGACGAGTACTCTGGCTGGCCGCACGCCGACGCTGGCTGACTTGCCTGCGCTGCCATTCGCCCAGCAGGTGTTCAAGGAGACGATCCGCCTCTACCCGCCGGTACACGTGCTGCCGCGCAACGCCAACACTGAGGTTGAGGTAGGTGGCTACTACATTCCACCGGGAGCGATTGTGGTGCTGGACACCTATGCAATGCAACGGTCAGCCAGCTACTTCCCGCAGCCGCTGCAGTTCAACCCTGACCGCTTCAGTGCAGAGAACGAGCGCACAATCCCGAAGGGCGCGTACCTGCCGTTCGGCTTGGGGCCACGTGGCTGCATCGGTCAGCAGTTTGCCATGCTAGAAGCGCATATGGTGCTGGTGGCGGTCAGCCAACGGGTGGAGCTAAGGCTGCTGCCCGGCCAGCGGGTGCAGCCACAAGCATTGCTGTCGCTAAGACCGAGTAGGGCTATCAGGATGCGGGTAGAAAGGTAGTTGGGTATAGGCTTGTAAGTGACTACTGATCATCACCTTCAGCATAAGTTGGCTCCGGTGTAGGGCTGGGGAAAACCCGTAGTGGCTCCAACTGGCCCAAGTCGGTGTAGCGATTAAAGTCGCTGTAGCTGATGCCACCATTATCCCCGTCATCTTTGTAGTCAATATCCAATTTGTGGATCAGCGGACCGTTAGCCTCATTGCCTACCCAGAAGTGGCATGTCTGCCCAAGACCCTCCTTAAGCTCGTAGTGGCTGACCGTTGTGCTACCCTCCAAACTGCTGTCGAGCAGTACAGGATCGGGAGACGTGGCATTGCTTAGAACCGACTGGTACGTGGAGTTCGCAGCAAAGTAAATGATGTACCCACCGTCATCTACCCGTGTCCATGGCTCACCCGTCCGGCGGATATAACGTTTGCCCGCAAAGAAGGCAAGGTCAGCTTCGCTGATGGGGTTGGCTCCATAGGTGTCTCCGAGGTTGATGTGGTAGCTGCTCAGTTTGTCCATGTTGGCGAACGCTTGCTTGAGTAGCTTCCGCGCTTGCGCTCCCGGTGAGTCGGGTGGGTACGGCAGCGTACGGGTGGTGGTTGGGCCGGGAATGATAGGCAGCAACGCCACTGGGGTACCAGTTGCAGTTTGTGTGGACGAGCCATACAACAAGCCCATGGAGCTGTCTATTGCCAAGCCCTGTCCAGCATCGTCCATGCTCACCCGCCACAGGTTTACGCCCATAGAACCGGTTCCACGTTTGTGGAGTAGGCCGGTCTCTGCTTGCCACTGCTGACCGTTGTAGCGTAGCACAAGTGGATAGTCTATGCAGTCAATTGGACGGTTGGGCAGATTGCATTGGCCCCCCACCAACAATCCATGCTGTGGGTCAGTAAAAGCCAGCACATTGTAGTAGGTTCTGCTGGCTTGCTGGTTGGGTAGAGTGCCTAGCAGAGTTGCAGGCAGAACCTCCTGCCACTTGTTGTCCTTGAAGTGGAGTAGATATGGCCGCAGATCGATGTAGCGGTTAGGGTCACTCTGGTAGTAGCCAACAGCCCATGCTTCGCCCGGTGCAACTACCTTGATGTCGTTGAGGGCTGCATGGCAAAGAATACCGTTAGGACAGGCGGTATCAGGCCACAGCGACCACTTGCCTTGCTGGTAGCGGTAGAGGGCTGGTTGGGCTGGCTCCTGTCTGCCACTGTTAGTACCTAGCACCGCCCAGCCGTCATCAGCCATGATGCTGAGGTTAGTAATGCCGGAACTGCCGTTAATGCCTTGCTCCTCATGCCAGCTACCCGCCTCATAGCGGAGCAGGGACGGATAGCGAGAACAGCAGTTGCTCTGCCTAACCAGAACTTCTCCCGCTACCCATGCTGTTTGCCCATCAGCCGACAGTTGGAGGGCTGTGGGGATGATGTCGGTAACGGGCAGATCACTGCTGTGCCAACCATCATTGTCTTTGTGGTTAAGCTGATTCTGGCCTGTCAGCAACCACACATTATTGTCGCTGGTTGCTGCCATGCCTGCCACCCCTTCACTGAACTGCTGGGTGCTAGTGGTCTGCCACTTACCGTCAACTAGCTCAAGGCGTTTGACCCAGCCAGGCACTTTATTAAGCGAAGTGGGTTGGCCTGCAACCCATGCAGCATGATCGTTGAGCATGACCACGTGCTGTAGTCCGCTGTATGGCTCAATGTCGTTCTGCACCTCAGACCAGACAGAAGCCTGATCCGAGGTAACAGGTAGTTGATCTGGTTGCTGGTTCGAGTTGCAGCCAGCGAGCGTCACGAGCAGCAAAGCCCAAAACATCGTTCTACGCAAGTAGCTCACCTCCATCTTCAGATTAGCTCTAACAATGTAACGAATGGTTCAGAAACAGGTTGCACCCTTTAAGCTTACAACGTTACAGCCTGATTCTCAAGTTAGACTGTGAAGCCCAATCGCACCACCTGCCCGTAAATACCCGCCAGCACCGCTGCAATCCGCCCACCCCACCGCTCGGCCAGCACCAACGGCACGCTGCCGCACGGTTGGCGCAGCAGCCATGTGTTGTCGTCACGACCAATCAGACGCACCTGCGCCAGCCAGCTATGCCAGAGATGGTCGCCAACCAGTTTCCGCAAGTCGTCGGCAGCGGCTAGCCACACGCTCTGCATCCACGGTGTTACTGGCTCATGTGCTGGTGGCTCGCTGACTGATTTTAGCATAGCTGGCTGCTCATCCGCTGGAGCGTTGGCAGCATCGGCGAAGTTGATCGGCTCGTCACCGGGACGCGGGTGTTCAAAGTGCAGACTGAGGTCTGCACCCATGTGGATGAGCAGCAGTTCGCGTAGCAGCGACTCGTAGCAGGCGGCCTGTTCAAGCGAGACGCGGCTAGGTACCACCAACAACGCGGTATGTGCATCAGGACAGGCTAGGAACGCATCCTTGAAGCACAGGTAGTACGCTTCGTCGTGGTCAGTCTCCAACCGGTCACACACGGCTAGCCAGAGTTCCAGCGTCGGCTGGTCTACGCCGTAGCGAGCCAACAAACGCATAGCTTCTTCCTCTTGCCGCTTGCGTTCGACAGCCGCGTACTCTGCCAGCCAGCCTTGCGCGACCGGCTGGCTAGAGAGGGGCGGCTCGTCACCAGCCCGCAACTTCGCCAGTACGAACCCAGCAGGGCTGGTTATCCCCTTCGCGGTGTGGGTATACGTGATCCACCCAGTTACGGCTGCTGGGCTGCACTTGAGCGCAAGCTCCTCTGCTACCCTGCGCTGTACGCCGAGACCGATAAGCTGGTGGGCGGTAGCCTGCTGCTCGTTGGACAGGGTAGTCGTCGGTTGAGGGATTTGTGTGCTGGGTACTGGCCCCAAGCGTGACTGCTCGTTCGTCACATCAGCAGAGTCAGAAGCAACAGGCCCAACACCAACAGCCTGTTTGTTTGATTCTTTAATTCTTGAATCATCTCTTTGTATTTGGGTGGCGTGGGTGCCACCCCTGCCGCTTGGGTTAGCCCCGACGTTGGCCGGTTGAGGGGTGGCACCCACGCCACCCCTCCTCTTGGTGGGTATGGCTTCAGGGGTGGCACCCACGCCACCCCTGCTCTGACCTGCGCCGTCAGCTAGCGGCATGGTGTCTGCGCTCAGCCTAGCGTGGCGGTTGGCATCAACCACGATCAGCAGGATATAGGTGTTCGGCTCGTATTGCCCGTGACCTTCCTCGATTTTGAGCAGACCGACGTGGGCGAACTCGCGCACGTAACGATGTATGGTGTCAGCGGAGTAGCCCGCTACCTTGCCGATGTGGGCGTTGCTAGCTTTGACGCGGCTGGGGGTAAACTGGTCGGCGGCGATCTCAGTTAGGGCGACATAGATTGAGCGAGCGGTGCCGAGGCAGAGACCGCTCTTGGTTGGAAAGTGGGTAGGCAGCAGGCGCATGGCGAGGCGTTGCTGCCAATTGAACCCGCCGTTGTCGGCAGCAGTCTTCGTGCTACGCTCCTGGGTGGAGCAGACAAGTTCGCGGATGGTTGTTGTTCGACAAGGTGCTGTGGTGCTAGCGGCTGGCGCGGCGTGTGGTTGGGTGAGCATCGAAAATGGCCCTTTCGTGCTAGCAGCCCGTGCCAATTTAAGGCATAGAGCTACCATACCCCTTGCTTTTACGATCCAGCCGTGCTATAATTGCCCTATTGAAAAGCGCAATAGCAACTCTGAACGCATCCGCAAGGAGCGTCTGTTATGAGGACGAGGAACCACTGAACTTGCTTGGCGGCGGGCAGTGGTTTTTTCGTGTGGCTGGGGGACTGGCCGCCCCCACTGGTCGTTTGGCGCGTTCTCGCGCATTCATTTTATGATGTCTATCATACCCTGTTTGCACCTGACTCTGCAAGAGAAAATGCAACGTTTAGGGTGAAAATATTCTCCTTTATCGTGATCTGCGTTCTCGGCAACGGTGGTTATGTGTGAGGCAGCTCTCATGTGACGGCTAGTTAGCCTCTACCCCTGCATCTACAATGACGAGTAGCCGCTAGCACTAAGCTGGCGGCTGCAACTATAAGAGTCAGCGTGGGGTATGGTGGCAGCGAGTTGCGCCGCGAGGCAATGCTGATTGCAACAAGTTAGTTTATTGCAAATTGCAATAAAGGCAGTCGCCTGTGGGCAAGTTTGCTCTGCCAGTACGACCATATCGGTCGGGGTGTGCATCAGAAATGACCTCTCTGTGCAGGATTCCGCCTGTTTTTAGGCGAAAGCCATATTAAACCCCTTGCGCTGCGAGTCCCAAGTGTGCTATAATGCCCTTGTCAAGAGCAAAAACACTTTTGGACACACCCGCACGGAGTGTCGGTAAGAAGGACGATCTACCCACTGAACGCTGCCAGGCTAAGCCAGTGGGTTTTCGTTTGTCACATCTGCCAGTTTCTCATGGCAGCAGTTGGTGCGTTGTTGGCACCGTAAGTGGTTAGTCTCCTATTGTGTGTTCCTGAATTACGTAACCAGTCTAGTGGCCGTCTGTAAGATCGCGCAGGGTTGCACGCTTCATAGTCTCGAACAGTTCGGTGGAGATGGCAACAAAACCAGGCCGCCCCTTGATCGTGATGACCACTGGCTGCTGGGTGTTCTTTAGCTGGTCGGCGACACCTTCGACGTTGGCGCGAAGCTCGGACGAGGTGATCATCCCCTGCGTCGTGCTGATGTCAAGGTTGGGCCTGCTCTGGCTACTTTCCATGTCTGTCCCCTAAACTAGTCCGTAAACGATCCGGCAGAGTCTCCTACGAGTCTCTAATGCATTATAGGGGCAGTTCGCTGCTTTGTCAATAGGTTTATCCACAATTTTGCCAAGAAAACGCAAAATTGAACCATGTTAGTTGAGAACAGTTACATCGGTGTAAGATGAGAGCTAACGCACTACTCAGGTGGTTATTGCAACTTGCAATAACCTATTGGTGGGGGTGCTGGGTTGCTTGCTCAACTACTTCTCTCAGCCATCGTTAGTCGCTGAACAGTGCATGGTAAATCAGAAGGCTTACAGCCTCTATTACTGTCTCTGCATCTGGTAGCTCTGTCTCAGCCAGCCGCCAGAATAGTAGGCTCAACACCCAAGCCAGCGTATCAATCTCAGGCAACAGCCGTGCGCCTGGTGCTTTTAGCAATATCCGCAGGATGATGGCTAGCTCACCTGCCGTCCAATGCTCAACTTCTTGGTGTAGCCTTCCCAGCGTACTATCTAGCACTGCCGCCTCGTGCCAAGCACGTGACGCTCCAGCATAAGCCCAATCAACTTGCAAGCCTTGCCGCACCAGTTGCTTAATTGCCGTCTCAACCGTGCCGAGATTAGCATTGCCAGCTGTCCTAGTCAGGCTTGCTGCCTCTGCCAGCATTCGCTCCATCAGTACGAGCAAGACCTGTCGCTTCGAGGCGAAGTGTTGATAGAAGCTGCCAACCGCAACTGCTGAGCGTTGAGCAATGTCCTCAATAGAGGTTGCCTCGTAGCCGTGCTGGGCGAACAATTCCAGGGCTGCTTGTAGCAAAGCATCGCGCTTCTGCCGACTACGCTCCTGACGGGCTGGTGGGGGTAGCTGCTCCCCCGCCAGCAAGTTCGGACGCTGAACAGCGGCCTTGTCCTGCGCCTCATGTTCAGTCGGCATCAAGAAACTCCTTAATGTGTTGGGCTAGCACATGGGGCTGATCTTGTGGTACAAAGGCACGTGAACCAGCTACCCACTTCAAGCTCGCCTGTGGGAATGCCTGTTGCAAGCGGCGCGCAAGACTACCTGAGAAGAACAGGTCATCTTTGCCCCAGACAATCAACACTAGCCGGTGGAAGTGGGCGAAGGTAGCGGCGGCGGCCAGCGTATAGCGGTTTGAGACGCTGGCGAGGAAGCGAGCTATGTCTCGTCGTACACCCTTGTCGGTAAGGAAGGATGAGAAGTACGCAGCTAGCAATTCGTTACTCGCAGGCCGGTTAGACACTACCGCCAACAACAAGCGTTGAGCAGAACGCCAGCGGAGAATACGAGCTAGAGCAGCAGTGAAGCGTGTACCCAGCAAGGCCGCCCCCGTGTGTAGTGGCTGGATTAGCCAGGGGAAGAACTGTTCAAAGGCATCGCAGTTGGTCAGTACCAGACGGCTAATGCGTTCAGGGTAGTTGGCTACTACCAGTTGGCAGATCGCGCCACCAGTGTTGTTGCCGACAAGCACGACATCGTGCAAGTCGAGGGTAACCATTATATCGGCAACCAGTTGGGCCACAAAAGGTGGTGTACAGGCGGCAGTTGGTGGCAGCGGAATTGAGTGTGCGCCGAGCGGAAGTTCAGGAACGATGCAGCGAAAATGGGGTGCAAGAGATGGAACCACGTCGCGCCAGAGTGTGCTGCTGGCGAACACACCATGAACAAACAGCAGCGTTGGGCCGCTACCTTGCTCGTAGTAGCGGATGGTGCCTTGTGGGAGGACGATGTGCTGAGGTGAGCCAAGTGGTTGGCTAGTGTTCATGTCGAAGCTCCTTATCGTGAATGCGAATACGGATTCAAATATACTATTATCGGTCTGGGTTGTCAAGGCTGCCGAGTGAGGCTGCCTGGGTTGCTGGCTTGTGCTGCTGCAACGTTGCAGGCAAGTACGTTGCCTGAGCGCGAAGTTTCCACCATTTTATTGCAACTTGCAATAAACCTGCGCCTGAGCATTTAGTTAGCTTGTGCGTTGAGCATTTTGCTGCAACTTGCAATAACCAGCCGCCTCCTGTTCGTTTTGTGTCGCTGGCAAGTTGCTGGGTTTTGTGATAGAATTACTTAGTAGAAATGAACACAGCAGGATGTTTTATGCCATTTTATGCAGAATTGTTGCTTTCTCTGCGCTTTTCATGTATAATAGCAACAGCCCCCGACGAGGAGGTTTCGATGCCGGAGGAGAACAGACAGGCTGATGACCGGCGCACCACTGTCAGCGCAAGCGGCAGGGTGATTAAAGCTCTGGACGGCCCACTAGCCAGTGAGTACGAGCGGCGCATCGGGTCGCCGCCCAATACCAGAACGCCGGTACTTGATTTGATGATGACTCTCGCGTTGGAGCGACTGGCTCAAATCGAGCGCGAGCAGGAAGACCGGAAGGAGTAGCACGTGACGATGCTCAAACAATCTGAACCGCCGGTCTACACCACCACTGGCAAGGCTGTATCTGCCCGCAGAATCGCCATTGCTAGTACAAAGGGTGGCGTGGGTAAGACGACCACGACGATCAATCTGGCGATGGCACTGGCCGCCCAGCAGCAGCGCGTACTAGTCGTGGACAATGACCCGCAGGCCAGTGCGACGTTGCTCTACAACCTGCTGCTCGTGCCAGAGAACGGCAAGCTGATGCTGCTTGACCCCTCGGCCAGTATGTACGAAGTATACAACCGGCAGGCTGAGGAGATGCAGGGCCGTGTGTTGCACGTGGTAGCGACGATCAGCGAACGCTGGCGTGATGAGAGTGGGCAGCGCGTTGAACTTAGTGTTGACTTCGCACCGTCGCACATCGCATTGGCTAATCTTGACCTCAAGCTAGGCGGCGCGACCGAGCGGGAGCGGATGCTGCTCCGCGCCTTGCCTGACGAAGACTTGCAGGACTACGACTACGTACTGTTTGACTGTCGCCCCGATCTTGGCCTATTGACGATCAACGCTTTCGCTGCCGCCGATTACGTGCTGATCCCCACCATCCCCGATGTGGCGGCACTGGCGGCCATGACCTACACGGTGGACGCGATTAGTAAGGTGCAGGCTAGCCTCAACAAGCGGCTGCGGCTGCTGGGTTGGCTGGCGACTCACTGGCATGGTCAGGCTGACGAACAGGGCGCAGTGGACGACTACATTGCCATGCGCCCGCAGCTTGCCGACTACTTCTTTGCCAACAAGCTATGGGATCATGCTAGCCTCTACAAGCGGGCGCAGGGTTCGCTGCCGCTAAATCTGCCCAGCCGCACTATGTTTGGCTACAGCCAGGCGGCGAAGGTGCGTGAGGTGCAGGAGGAGTATCTGGCGGTAGCAGACGAAGTACAGGAACGCGTCGTCGCCTTTGAGCGCAGCCGTCAGGAAGCGCGGGCGCAAAGGAGGAACTACTGATGCCAAGCAGAGCGGAGTTGAAGCGAAGGGATCGGGCTAGCGCGGGCAGTCTGGCAAACACGGTTAGTGCAGGCCTGCTCGACATCTCCGAAGCGGCCAGTGATGCTGGTAAGCCGCTGGATGTGCCAGTAGCGCAGATACAGCCCGACCTCGATCAGCCGCGCCGCGACCAAGCCGACTTCAACCGCGAGTCGCTAAGGGGGTTGGCGGCCAGCATCCGTGAACATGGTCTGTTGCAGCCCATCGTCGTCTGGCAAGCTGGCGACGGTGACTATCGGCTGGTGGCTGGGGAGCGGCGGCTGCGGGCGGTGCGAGATGTGTTGCAGCAGCCGACCATCCCGGTGCTGTTGTTGCGTGAACCGCCCCACGACCGTCGGGTGGTGCAGATCATTGAGAACCGGCAACGGCGTGGTCTATCTGACTACGACCTCTCCGTTGCTCTGCTACAAGAGCTAGAGGAGAGGCAGACTCGCCGCGAAGGTGAACGAGCAGACAACCCTACACTCAGTCGCTACACGCAAGCAGAACTAGCCGCTACGCTAGGCGAGGATATAACCGACATCAGCCGCCGTATACAAGTCGCCCGCTTTGTGCGTGAGAATGCTGATCAGCCACAGATTGTGGCCTTCCGACGTGGTGAGATTGCGTTCGACACCATGCTTGAGGCAGCGCGAGAGGTTAGTCGAGAGCGAGGTGAGAGCCGGGGTCGCAAGTCAGAGGCCGAACGTGCTAACCTTGCCACCACGCCGCGCAACGGCCAACAGCTCGGCATCAGCAATGGATCTGGCAACAATGGCCCAAATGAAGCGCACACTAGCATTGGGCGGAACACTCCCGCCTCGGTGCTAAGCACACAGCCTACTGCCAACCCACTACAGCCAGCCGTAGCTACACTGCGTCAGCAGATCATGTTCATGGGCAACTACGTTGGCTATCCAGAGCTAACTGCGTTGGTGGCCGAACTACGAAGGGTGGTTCCGTCTCACCCTTCGTCCAAAGCTAGCCGCGAGGAGCTGCACGAGGCTGACGAGTTCGCGCAAGAAGTTGCGCTACTAGCGGCCAAGGTAGTAACAGGCTATGGCGGTTGACGAGCAAACAACAAACGAGCGAGGGTAGCCATGCAACAAAGGGCAATACCACTAACCGCTGATGAGATCAAGCGGATGGCAGCGGTTGGCAAGGAGAGCCAGACGGTTGAGTTTAAGCAGCAGGGAGAGAATCAGACCGACATTGGGGAGTTGCTGATCTCATTTGCCAACGCCGAAGGCGGCATCATTCTGGTTGGGGTAGATGACAAAGGTCGTATTGTCGGCTGCACTGACCAGTCTGGTCTTAAGAAGAAGCTGATAGCAGCCGCCCGGATGTGCCGCCCACCGTTGGAACTGCTAATGGATTACTACTTTGTGGATGTAGATGGCAAGGAAGTACTAGCTGTCCACGTACCAGCCCGCCACGATTCGGTGTACTCCTACAGCAACAGGTTTCGCATCCGACGTGGCGACCGCAACGAGTACATTGACGGCATCGAGTTGACGCAGATGGCACGGGCGCGAGGCGGCAACGACTTTGAACAGACGGTGCTGCCCGAACTCAGCCTTGACGACATTGACCCGCTGGCTATCGAGGCTCTTAAGCAAGGGCGCGCAAAGCTCGGTGGGCTGAATGGTGTTGGTGGTACTGACACTGCTTCTTTGGGCGACGACATAGATATGCTGATCAGGCTGGGTGCAGTGGTCAGCGAGCGGGGCAAGATCGTTCCAACTGTGGCTGGGGTGTTGGCATTGGGCCGGGACACGCAGGCCGCAGTGCCGCAGGCCGTGGTGCTGCTGGCTCGCTACGAGGGTAAGTCAGCAACACGGATTCTTGATCGTCAGTTTGCAATCGGCAACGTCCCGCAGCAGGTAGATTCCGTCATGGCCTTTGTTGCGCGCAATACTACGACGGCGGCGAAAGTTGTCGGCCTCTACCGCGAAGACATACCGCAATATCCAGTAGAAGCAATCCGTGAAGCCGTCGCCAACGCACTCTCCCACCGCAGTTACTACGACCCTGCTTACCGAGTGCAGGTCAACATCTTCACGGATCGAATAGAGGTAGTTAGTCCGGGTGGAGTGTTGCCGGGCGTTGAGCTTAGGGACTTTCGCGGTTATGCCCGACGTAACCCCAACCTTGCCTTCATACTCAGTTGGATGCGGGTGGTGGAAAGCTGGGGAACGGGACTGGCCCGAATGCGCGATGAGATGGCGAAGGTTGGTCTGCCCGATCCAGCCTTCACCACAAACGACTTCAGCGTAACTGTGACTCTTTATGGCCGCAACGCACAAGTTCCCGGCCAGATTGTAGACCCTCAAGCTGTCACCCGACCGCCCTTGCCACCTCACTACGACGCTCTAAAGCTGAAGGCACGCCAAGCAGACTTGATCTACAGTCTTCTACAATCAGGCGGTGGTACAATCAGCCCTCGCATCTACCGCGACCGCTATAGCATCTCCGAGCAACAAGCTAACGAAGACCTTGTTATGCTGATGAACATGGGTGTACTTGGCCGCACAGGCAAGGCTCGTGCCACTCGCTACTTCCTGCTTGAGCAGGAGACGGGCAGCGAACCAACCAGAGAACCGACAAATGAGCTAGATATTGAATGAATCCTGTATTATCCTCTCCTAGCCACAGGATACCACAGGATAATACAGGATTCCTCAGCAGCTTGTAGTGCGATGAGAGAATCCTGTATTATCCTCTCCTAACCACAGGATACCACAGGATTCTCTATCAGGCTGAGGTCGCGGGTCGGAGCTATGCGTAACAAACGCCTTGCGTTCCG
>Ga0123336_10002639_pt1 | contig 15485 bp, 14 predicted proteins | sample SSSSmetaG_FD_96466 | JGI IMG/M metagenome (GOLD analysis project Ga0123336, IMG submission 96466) | Glacier valley bacterial and archeal communities from Borup Fiord, Nunavut, Canada, to study Microbial Dark Matter (Phase II) - ​SSSS metaG | ecosystem: Environmental > Aquatic > Freshwater > Ice... | reverse complement strand
CGGACAATCTCGCTCGTCGCATCCTTCGACCCGTCGTCGAGGACGATCACCTCGAGCCGGACGTCCCGGCTGGCGAGGACGCGACGAACCGACGCCTCGATCACCTTCGCCTCGTCGAACGCCGGGATCAGCACCGATACGAACCGCTCGGGATCGATCGGCGGACGGACGACGCCCGCTTCGCGCCGCGCCTGCCACAGGGCGAGCGCCGACAGCGTCAGTGCGCGGCCGATGCCGAGCGTGATCGCGACCGCGAACAGCCACTTCAGCCCGACGATGAACACGTCGATCAGGTCGAACAGGAACAGGTCGGTCTTCGACGCCGCAAGCTGGTCGGGCGACAGCGCGGGCATCACCTGTGCGCTGGTCAGTCCGACGAGTTCCGACACCGGCACGAAGCGGTAGCCGCGCGCGCGCAGCTCGTCGATCAGCTGGGGCAGCGCGGCGATCGTCTGCGTGCGGTCGCCGCCGCCGTCGTGGAGCAGGATGACGTTGCCGCTGCGCTCGGTCGTCGATCCCTCCACCCCGTCGATCGTCGTCTGGATGATGCTCGCGACGCCCGGCCGCCGCCAGTCGGCGGGATCGACGTGGAGGCCGACCGTCAGATAGCCAAGCGCCTGCGCCACAGTGACCGGGTCGATCTCGTCGGCCGTCGTCGGCTCGGCGTCGCCGAAGTACGGCGCGCGGAACAGTGTCATTGACCGGCCGGTGAACGCCTCGAACAGCCGCTGGTTGGCGTTGAGCTCGAGCCGTGTCGAGCGCGCGGTCGACTGGCCGAGGTTGGGGTGCGTGTAGGTGTGGTTGCCGACCTCGTGCCCCTCGGCGAGCTCGCGGCGCAGGATCGCGCGTTCGGGAAGCGTGTTCTCGCCGATGACGAAGAATGTCGCCGGGACCCGCTTCGCCTTTAGAATATCGAGGATCCGAGGCGTGAAGTTCGGGTCGGGTCCGTCGTCGAAGGTCAACGCGATCAGTCCGGGGCGGTAGCCTGCCCGTTCGATGGCATAGGGCAGCGGGAGCTGGACGAAGCGTTGGTCGACGACGAGCCCGCGCGTGTCGACGGTGATCGCGCGGAGGCCGGGCACCGGGGTGGTGCCGACGCGCAGGATCTCGCCCGCGCCCTCGATGTCGACGTTGGTCCCGGCGGGCATCGTCTGGAGGACGCCCGGCGCGACCGGGCCGGCATGGCTGCGGCCGAAGATCTTCCACACCGTCGGGTCCTCGGTCCCGAGCCGCCACAATGCGAAGGCGTTGAATCCCTGTGCGCGCGCCGCGAGCATCTGGTTATGGAGCGAGACCGCGTCGAGCAGCCACACCGTGTGGAGCTCGCCGCCGCTGTCGTAACGATAGGTCAAATTGCCCGAGGCACGGTCGAATGTCGGCATGACGTTCGATTCGTGCGCTGTCAGCAGGGCCTGCTCGACCGACGTCGCGTCGGTCCCCGCCTTCGACCAGTCATAGGCATAATTGCCGAGCGCAACGACGACCTTCGCCGGCGGCAGGCCGCGCGCTGCCCGGGCAAGCGTCGCGACGAACCACGGCTGCGACGCGATCGGACCGGCTTCATGGTCGGGGTCGCTCTCGTCGTAGACCATCAGGAACAGCCGGTCGACGACGGCGGCGTAGGCGCGCAGGTTCCAGTCGGGATCGCCGACCGGGGCGGCCATCGCCAGCCGCCAGCTGTGGCGCGCGCACATCGCGCGGGCTTCCTTGAGGAACGTCAGGTAGTTCGGCTGCGCCGTTGCCGGCAGGCTCTCGAAATCGAAGAACACGCCCTCGACCTTGTCGGCGACGAAGCCCGCCTCGAGATCGGCGAGCAGGCGCGTCCGGGCTGCTGGATTGCCGAGCAGCTGCGCCATGCCGGCCCCGTCCCACTCGCCCTGGATCGCGTTCTGGACCATCGGCACGAGCCGCGGTCGCGCCGTCGCCGCGGCGATGATCGCGCGCCCACGGAGGTCGGGGATGCGGGTAACGACATGGGTGGGCCCCGTCACAGAGACCCACGCCGGGACCAGCCAGTCGACTTCGCCGATGTGGCGCTCGAGACTGGCCGCGCTGGCGTCGTCCCATGGCGCATGGAAGGCGACGGCGAGCGGGGCGCCGACGCGCGGTGCGGGCTTCGCCAGCCACGACGCGCGGCGCAGCGCCTTTCCGACGTCGCGGCGCGTGTCGTGGGCAAGCTGGCCGAGGTCGCGGACCGGCGGCCGCTCGACGGTGAACGGCAGGGGCGCACCCGCGCTGGTCGAGACGATCGACGTGACGAACAGCGTTACGGCAGCCACGATCAGCAGCACGAACGCGGTGACCGCAACCCCGAAGCGCCGCCGCCGCCGTCCGCTGGGGTCGTGGAAGATCGCCCGCTCAGCCATGAAATCCGGTGATGCCCGTGATTGTTACCCGCTCGGGCCACCGCTTAGCGCAACCGACGCGGCCGCGCGATAGTTTCGCAGACGTGCACCGCAGCCGCGGCCGCGCCACCCAAGGAGACGACGATGAGCCTGTTCGGACGCATCATGGACAAGATCTTCCACCACCCGATCGCGGCCGCCGCGACCGCAGCCCCGGTCGCGCCGTCGGCCGCGGGATCGGCCGCGCTCGCCGCATCGCCCGCGGCGAAGGTCCCGGCCGCCCCGGTGGACGTCGGCGCGGTGCTGACCGCGATGGCCAGCGCAGACAGCCATGGCGGCGGCAACTGGCAGACGTCGATCGTCGACCTGCTCAAGCTGCTCGACCTCGACTCGAGCCTCGCAGCGCGCAAGGACCTCGCCGACGAATTGGGCGTCCACGTCGCAGCCGATGGCTCGGCCGAGGAGAACATCGCGCTGCACAAGGCGGTCATGGCGAAGCTCGCGGCGAACGGGGGCAAAGTGCCCGACGCCATGCGCAACTAACACGAACAGGGCCGGGTCATCGCTGACCCGGCCCCTTTAGTCGCTCGAAGCTGTGGCTTAGCGGCGGCCGCTGATCAGCCATCCGATGAGCACGCCAACGGCGATGCCGCCGACCAACGTCGTGATCGGCTGCTCCTGGACGCTGTTGCGCAGGGCTTCGCTTCCCTTCTCGGCGTACTGGCGGCCCTGCTCGCGCGCCTTCTGGACGTACTCGGGGGCATTGTCGGCCCAATCGTTGACCGCGTCCTTGGCCTTGCCGTACGCATCCTCGACCTTCGCCTTGGCGTCGCCATAGGCTTCCTGCGCCTTGCCCTTGGTCTCGTTGAACGCGCCCGACGCCTGGGTCTTGGTGTCGCCGGTGACGTCGCCGAACGCACTCTTCGCCTTGCCGCCGAACTCGTTGAGCGTGCCTTCGACCGTGTCGTTGTTGATCGCCATGATGATCCCTTTCAGATTGAACCGTGACCGGCCCGGCTCGCGCCCGGCCCGCGACAACCCAACGGACCTGCAACGAATTGGTTCACCGCACCATCGCTATTCATCGGCACGAACCTTCGCCCGGCCGGATTTGACCGTCGACCGCACCGTCTTGCCCGTCAGCCGCCGCTCCTTCGATGCCAGCGTCGGCCGTGACGTACGCCGCTTGACGGGCGCGACCGCGGCGGCGGCGATGAGCGCGACCAGGCGTTCACGGGCGTCGACGCGGTTGCGCTCCTGCTCGCGAAAGCGCTGCGCGGTGAGCACCAGCACGCCGTCGTTCGTCAGGCGGCTGCCGGCCAGCTTCATCAGTCGCACCGCGACCGCGTCGGGCAGGCTGCGCGAGCCGCGGACATCGAAGCGCAGCTGGACCGCGGTACTGACCTTGTTGACGTTCTGCCCACCCGGCCCGCTCGCGCGGATGAACGTCTCGACCAGCTCGTCGTCGTCGAGGCTGATTTCGGGAGTGACGACGATCATGGTCCGCGCCTACCGTGCCGCCGTACCGCTGTCACCGGAGCCGTCATGATCGTCGTCCATCATCTCAACGACTCGCGCTCGCAGCGCATCCTGTGGCTGTGCGAGGAGCTCGGTGCCGGGTACGACATCCGCTACTACCAGCGCGACGCGGTGACGAGCCTCGCGCCGCCAGATTTGTCGGCGGTGCACCCGCTCGGCAAGTCGCCGGTGATCGAGGACGGCGACCTGCGCCTCGCCGAGTCGGGCGCGATCGTCGACTATCTGATCCGCGCCCACGGCCACGGTCGCCTCGCGCCTGCGGTCGGCACGCCGGCGCACGAGGCGTACCTCGAGTGGCTCCACTTCGCGGAAGGGTCGGCCATGCTGCCGTTCATGCTCCAGCTGTACACGAGCCGCCTCGGCGCGGCCGCGAGCCCGCTGCAACCGCGCATCGCCGAGCAGATCGGCAGCCACCTCGCCTATTTCGACGCGTGTCTCGGCGATGCCGACTGGCTCGTCGGCGACACGTTGTCGGGAGCCGACATCATGATGTCGTTCGTCGCCGAGATCGCCGCGAACAGTCCCGCCGCCGCGGCCTTCCCACGGATCGCCGCCTACGCGCGGCGGGTGCAGGCGCGTCCTGCGTGGCGCGCCGCACTCGCACGCGGCGGGGCGTACCGCTTCACGCTGCCGGCTCGAGCGAACGACTGAAGCGCCGGGCGAAGCGCGGCCAGAACAGCGTCAGCGCCAGCCCGCCGAGGATCAGCGCACCCGCGGCGAGCTTCCACGGCGGCAGCGGTTCGCCGAGGATCGCAGCCGCCGCGGCCATCCCGAACACCGGCACGAGCAGCGACCACGGCGCGACGATCGCCGCCGGGTAGCGGGTCAGCAGGAACCCCCAGATGCCGTAGCCGAACATCGTGTTGCCGACCGCCTGCCACACGATCGCCGCCCATGTCGTCCAGTCCGCCGCGGCGACGCCTGCCGCCATCGCCGGCCAGCCTTCGCGCCACAGGGCGAGGACGAACAGCGGCGGCACCGCGAACAGGCTCGCCCAAACGACGTAGGCGAGCATGTCGACGCCCGTGCTCCGGCGCTGGACCATGTTGCCGCACGCCCAGCTTAGCGACGCCGCGAGGCACAGCCCGACACCGCCAAGCGACGTCGCGCCGCCGGTGTGGGTCGCGATCACGCCAAGCCCCGCCGCGCCGAGCGTGAGTGCGACGAGCTGCACCCGCTGCAGCCCCTCGCCGCCCAGCCACAGCGCGAGGCCAATCGTCAGGAACACCTGACTCTGCATGAGCAGGCTTGCGAGGCCGGGCGCGATGCTGCCGTTCATCGCGATGAACAGCAGCCCGAATTGGCCCACGCCAATCAGGATGCCATACAGCGCCAGCGTGCGCAGCGGCACCGGCGGCCGCTTGAGGAGGAACACGCCGGGCAGCGCCGCGAGCGTGAAGCGCAACGTCGCGAACAGCAGCGGCGGCAGGTGGCCGAGCGCGAGCTTGATAACGACGAAGTTGGTCCCCCATACCGCGACGACGGCGAGCGCGAGCAGCGCGTGGCGCGGCGTCAGCGCCCCCGTGGATGCGTTCGTGCTCACGCCGTCCGCTGCGGCAGCGCGAGCGTGTGGAGCGCGAGCGCGGCCCCGGCGAGCGCGACCGCCATGACGACCGCCATCGGCCGCGGCGTCCCGTCGTGAAGTGCGCCGGCGATGCTCGCAGCGAGCGCGCCGGTGGCGAACGATGCCGAGCCGATCAGCGCCGACGTCGCGCCGGCACGCAGTGGATCGACGCCGAGCGCGCCCGCCGTTGCGTTAGCCGCGATGAACCCGAAAGACGTCAGCGCCGCGAACAGAAAGGCGAGCACGAGCCACGGTTCGCCGGTGAACGTCGCGGCAACCAGCCCGGCCCCGCCCGCGACCCCGGCGAGCGAGGCGACGCCGAGGATCCGGTCGCTGGCGAAGCGGCCGAGCAGAACCCTGTTGACCTGGCTCGACCCGATGACGCCGACCGCGATGATGGCAAAGGCGAGCGCGAACGCGCGCGGGGTGAAGCCGTACTGGGTAATCAGCAGGTCGGGCGCGCTCGCGATATAGGTGAACAGCGTCGCGCCGTTGAGCGCGCCCGCGAGCAGATAGCCGATCAGCCGCCGCTGGCGCAACAGCGCACCGAACGATGCGACGACGCTTTCCCCCGCCGCCTGCGCTGCGGTCGCCGCCGACCGACTCTCGGTCAGCCGCGTCGTGACCGCGGTGCCGATGATGCATCCTGCGGCGGCGAGGACGGCGAAGATCACCCGCCACGACGCGAACGTCACGAGCCACGCACCGACCGTCGGCGCGATCATCGGCGCGACGCCGAGCACGAGCGTCAGCAGCGAGAAGATGCGCGCTGAATCCTGGTGGTGATAGCGATCGCGGACGACCGCGCGGGCGATCACCTGCCCCGCACACGCCCCGAGCGCCTGGACGAAGCGCCCGACGATCAACCAGCCGATCGTCGGCGCGAAGGCGCAGCCGATCGACGCCGCGATGTAGATCAGGATCCCCGCCAACAGCGCCGGCCGCCGCCCGAAGCGGTCCGACACCGGGCCATAGACGAGCCCGCCCGCCGCCATGCCGACGAAGAACGCCGCCATCGTCGCCTGGACGGTCGCCGCGGTGACTGCGAAGTCCCGGCCAATCGCGGGAAGGGTCGGCAGGTACAGGTCGATCGACAGCGCCCCGATCGCGGTCAGGCTGCCGAGCAGGATGATCGTACCGAGTTTCGGGTGCGCTTCAGGCTGGACGGCATCGTCGTCGTCCACCGATGGGGCGGCTTGCGCGCCGGAGGCAGCGGGGTTAGCGGTCATGGACGTGCCTTAACGGCCAAGGTTGCGCTGCAACAGCGCTTTCGGGGGACTGCGCCATGACCGCGATCAACACTGTGACCGACCTGACACTCGACGGCGACATCGCCGTGCTGACGCTCGACTCGCCGCCGGTCAATGCGCTCTCCGCCGATGTCCGCGACGGGCTGGCCGCGGGCATGGCGGCAGCGATCGCCGACCCGGCCGCGAAGGCCGTCGTGCTGATCTGCGCCGGGCGGACATTCATCGCCGGGGCCGACATCAGCGAGTTCGGCCGCCCGCCGCGGGGCGCCTCGCTCCCCGACGTTCAGGCCGCGATCGAGAACAGCCCCAAGCCGGTCGTCGCCGCGATCCACGGCACCGCGCTCGGCGGCGGGCTCGAGGTCGCGCTGGTCGCGCACTACCGGGTTGCCGTCGCCAGCGCGAAATTCGGGCTGCCTGAGGTCAAGCTCGGCCTCCTCCCCGGGGCTGGCGGGACCCAGCGCCTGCCGCGCGTCGTCGGGGCAAAGACGGCGCTCGAGATGGTGACAACGGGCAAGCAGCTGAACGCCAAGGCGGCGCACGCGAACGGCCTGATTGACGCGGTCGTCGACGACCTGCGCAGCGGCGCGATCGCCTTCGCGCGCGATGTCGTCGCCACGGGCAAACCGCTGAAGCGCGTCCGCGATGCTGCCGTTACCGGAATCGAGCCGGGCATGTTCGACGCCTATCGTACCGCCAACGCCAAGGCGTTCCGCGGCTTCGAGGCCCCCGAGGCGAACATCCAGACGATCGAGGCGGCCGCGACGCTGCCGTTTGACGAGGGGCTGGCGGTCGAGCGCCGCCTGTTCGTGGGCCTCATGTCCGGACTGCAGTCGAAGGCGCAGCGCTACGTGTTCTTCGCCGAGCGGCAGGCGAACAAGGTCGATGGCATCGACGCCAGCGCGCCCCTCCTCCCCGTCGCCAGCGTCGGCATCATCGGCGCGGGCACGATGGGCGGCGGCATCGCGATGAACTTCCTCAACGCCGGGGTGCCGGTGACGATCGTCGAGACCAGGCAGGAAGCGCTCGACCGCGGCGTCGCGACGATCCGCAAGAATTACGAGAATACCGCCGCCAAGGGCCGGATGACGGCGGCCGACGTCGAGGCGCGAATGGCGCTGCTGACCCCGACGCTCGACCTCGAAACGCTCGACGTTGCCGACCTGATCATCGAAGCGGTATTCGAGAATATGGCCATCAAGCGGGAGGTGTTCGGCAAGCTCGACCGCATCGCCAAGCCGCACGCGATCCTCGCGTCGAACACGAGCTACCTCAACGTCGACGAGATCGCCGCTGCGACGTCGCGGCCCGAAAGCGTGCTCGGGCTGCATTTCTTTTCGCCGGCTAACGTCATGCGCCTGCTCGAGGTCGTCCGCGGCGCACAGACGTCACCGCAGGTGCTCGCGACGGCAATGGCAACGGCGAAGTCGATCGGCAAGGTCGCCGTCGTGTCCGGCGTTTGCGACGGCTTCATCGGAAACCGCATGCTCAGCCAGCGCCAGCAACAGGCTACGCAGCTCATTACCGAGGGCGCGCTGCCGGCCGACGTCGATCGCGTGCTGTTCGACTTCGGCTTCCCGATGGGGCCGTTCCAGATGAGCGACCTCGCCGGTCTCGACATCGGCTGGTCGGCGGAGGCGTCGACGGGTGCGACGATCCGCGACCGGCTGTGCGAAGCGGGCCTGCGCGGGCAGAAGAACGGTCGCGGTTTTTACGACTATGACGCCGCGCGGAACCGCAAACCGTCGCCGGTCGCCGAGAAGATCATCCTCGACTTCGCCGCCGAGCGCGGGGTCAATCGCCGCCCCGTCGACGACGCCGAGATCCTCGAACGCTGCCTCTATCCGATGGTCAACGAGGGCGCGAAGATCCTCGAGGAGAAGATGGCGCAGCGCGCGAGCGACATCGATATCGTCTGGATCAACGGGTACGGCTGGCCGGTCTACCGTGGCGGGCCGATGTTCTGGGCCGACAGCGTCGGGCTTTCCAAGATCGTCGACCGGCTGACGCATTACGGCATGGTGCCGGCACCGCTGCTCGTGCGGCTTGCCGCCGAGGGTAAGGGGTTCACAGGCGCGGCGTAAACTTTCCGCGGGGCTGCTGCGTACCTATATACGGGTCCAGTAAAGCCACGAGGGTTCATGTCCATCTCGCGCCGTTCGTTCGTCGGCCTCGCCGCCGTCGCTGTCGCCGTTCCTGCTGCCCGCGCGCTGTCGGGCGCACGGCAGGGCGCGGGCGCGGAGCATTTCGAGGTCGCGCTCAGTGAGGCGCAGTGGCGGGTCAAGCTGTCGCCGGCGGCGTTCCGCGTGCTGCGCCAGGAAGATACCGAGTTGGCGTTCACCTCGCCGCTCAACGATGAACACCGCCGCGGCACCTTTGCCTGCGCCGGCTGCGCGCTGCCGCTGTTCGCGAGCACGACGAAGTTCGACAGCGGCACCGGCTGGCCGAGCTTCTACGCGCCTCTGACGAACGCGGTGCGCACGCGTGACGACGGCTCACTCGGCATCGTGCGGACCGAGGTCCACTGCCACCGCTGCGGCGGGCACCTTGGTCACGTGTTCAACGACGGGCCCAAGCCGACCGGCCTGCGCTATTGCATGAACGGGGCTGCGATGACCTTCGCCGCCGCCCGCGTCTGAGGAGAGAATCGATGAACAAGCGGATCGTCGCCAGCGTCGCTGCCGCCGCGCTCGTTGTCGCCATCGCCGGCCACCCGTCGGGCGCGGCGGAGACGATGCGCGTCGTACCCGCTCCAGCAATCAACATGGCCGCAGCCGACGCGCCCGGCGTCGCCGTGCTCGCCGGTGGATGCTTCTGGGGGCTGGAGGGCGTGTTCGACCATGTTTCGGGGGTGAAGAGTGTCACCTCGGGCTACGCCGGCGGCGGCGCGGCGACGGCGCATTACGAGGTCGTCGGTACCGGCGCGACCGGCCATGCCGAGGCGGTGCGGATCGTATTCGATCCCACGAAGGTCAGCTTCGGGACGCTGCTGCGCATCTATTTCTCGGTCGCGACCGATCCGACGCAGCTGAATCACCAGGAGCCCGACTCAGGGACGCAATATCGGGGCACCGTCTTCGCGCAGAACCCCGCCCAGGCTGAGGCGGTCAAGGCGTACATCGCCCAGCTCAACAGGGCGAAGGCGTATAGCGTTCCTGTGGTCACGACGGTCGAAAGCGGCAAGCAGTTCTACGCGGCCGAGGGCTACCACCAGCACTTCCTCGCGCGGAACCCGACCTACCCGTATATCGTCGTCAACGACCTGCCGAAGGTCGCGGCGCTCAAGCGGCTGTTCCCGGCGCTCTACAAGGGGTGACGCTGCCCTCTCCCGCGTGCGGGAGAGGGCATGGGCTTACGCGCTGACCGCCTCGTTGGCGAATACGCGCACCGGCTCCTTGGTTCCGCCGACAACATCCTTGTCGACGACGACCTCGTCGACCCCGTCCATACCGGGCAGCTCGAACATCGTGTCGAGCAGGATCGACTCCATGATCGATCGCAGCCCACGCGCGCCGGTCCTGCGCTCGATCGCGCGCTTGGCGATCGCTGCGAGCGCGTCGGTGGTGAACGACAGCTTGACGCCCTCCATCTCGAACAGGCGCGCATACTGCTTCGACAGCGCGTTCTTCGGCTCGGTCAGGATCTTGATCAGCGCGCCTTCGTCGAGGTCCTCGAGCGTCGCGATAACCGGGAGGCGGCCGATAAATTCGGGGATCAGGCCGAACTTGAGCAGGTCCTCGGGCTCGCACTGACGCAGCATCGCACCGGTGCGGCGCTCGTCGGGGCCGGCGACGTGCGCGCCGAACCCGATCGACTTGCCCTGGAGCCGGTCGCCGATGATCCGCTCGAGCCCGTTGAAGGCACCGCCGCAGATAAACAGGATATTCGTCGTGTCGACCTGCAGGAACTCCTGCTGCGGATGCTTGCGTCCGCCCTGCGGAGGAACGCTTGCGGTCGTGCCCTCCATGATCTTGAGCAGCGCCTGCTGGACGCCCTCGCCGCTGACGTCGCGGGTAATCGACGGATTGTCGGCCTTGCGGCTGATCTTGTCGATCTCGTCGATATAGACGATGCCGCGCTGCGCCCGCTCGACGTTGTAGTCCGACGCCTGGAGCAACTTGAGGATGATGTTTTCGACATCCTCGCCGACGTAACCCGCCTCGGTCAGCGTCGTCGCGTCGGCCATGGTGAACGGCACGTCGAGGATGCGGGCGAGCGTCTGGGCGAGCAGCGTCTTGCCGCACCCGGTCGGCCCGACGAGCAGGATGTTCGACTTGGCGAGCTCGACCTCGGCCCCCTTCGCCCCGTGGTTCAGCCGCTTGTAATGGTTGTGGACCGCGACCGACAGGACGCGCTTGGCGTGGTTCTGGCCGATCACATAGTCGTCGAGCACCTTGCAGATCTCGCGCGGAGTCGGCACGCCGTCCTTGGTCTTGACCAACGCGGTCTTGGTTTCCTCGCGGATGATGTCGTTGCACAGCTCGACGCACTCGTCGCAGATGAACACCGTCGGGCCGGCGATCAGCTTGCGTACCTCGTGCTGCGACTTGCCGCAGAACGAGCAGTACAGCGTGTTCTTCGAGTCTCCGCCATCCAACTTAGGCATGAGGTTCCTTTCGCGCGACGGTCGCGCATCCTAGCGGGATACCATAGCGCGGCAACCCCGGTAACGCACTCGCCGTCACATTAGCGTCACGGGAGCAACGGGCGATGAACGTCACGCCGCCTTCAGCGTCTCGCCCTCGAGCGGCGTCGGACGCGTCTCGACCACTTCGTCGATCAGGCCAAACACCTTGGCCTCCTCGGCCGACAGGAACTTGTCGCGCTCCATCGCGCGCTCGATGACGTCGAGCGTCTGACCCGTGTGCTTGACGTACAGCTCGTTCATCGCGTGCCGGACGCGGAGGATTTCCTTCGCCTGGATCTCGATGTCGGTCGCCTGGCCCTGTGCCCCGCCCGACGGCTGGTGAACCATGATCCGCGCGTTCTTGAGCGCGGTCCGCATCCCCGGCTCGCCGGCAGCAAGCAGGAAGCTACCCATCGACGCCGCCTGACCGACGCAGACCGTCGCGATCTTGGGCCGGATGTACTGCATCGTGTCGTAGATCGCCATGCCCGCCGTGATCACCCCGCCCGGCGAGTTGATGTACATATTGATGTCCTTCTTCGGGTTTTCCGATTCGAGGAACAGCAACTGGGCAACGATAACCGCGGACATATAGTCCTCGACCTGACCGGTCACGAAGATGATCCGCTCGCGCAGGAGGCGCGAATAGATGTCGAACGAGCGTTCGCCGCGGTTCGACTGCTCGATGACGATCGGCACGAGGCCGGAGATGAGGTCGATATGGTCGCGGGACATGCGGGCTCCGGGTGGCGAGAGGCGTGACGCTAACATCGGCGCGAACGCGGGACGGTTCAAGCCCCACGCCGTGCGGCGGTCAAGCCGCCGGGTCGGCCTCGATTGCCGCCTGCGGCTCGATCGCTGCGACCTCGTCCATGCCGGCGGCGGGATCGACGACCGCCTTGGCCTTCTTCGCCCGCGGCTTCTTCGCTGGAGCCGGAGCTGCGTCGGCGTGGTCATGGTCGTGGTCGCAATCCGGGCCATGAACGTGCTCGACCGGCGTTGCGGCTGCCATGTGGGCACCCGGGGTCTCGTCGTCGCTCTCGATCTCGGCCTGCAGCTCGGCGCGCGTCACCGGCCGCTCGGTAACCGTCGCACGGCCGAGCAGAAAGTCGACGACCTTGTCCTCGTACAGCGGCGCGCGCAGCTGGGCGGCGGCCATCGCATTCTCCTGGAAGTACTTGACGACCTGCGGCTGCTCCTTGGAGTCGTACTTCGCCGCCTCCTGGCCGATCAGGCGGTTCATCTCGGCCTGGGTGACCTGGACGCCGTTGGCCTGCCCGATCTCCGACAGCAGCAGGCCGAGGCGGACGCGACGCTCGGCAATACGGCGGTACTCGGCGCGGTCTTCATCGGTCGTCGCCTCCTCCTCGGCCTCGACCTGCCGCCAGATCGCGTCGAACTCGGCGTCGACCATCGACGACGGGACGGCGAAGTCGTGGGCGCTGGCGAGCGTGTCGAGCAGCTTGCGCTTCATGTGCGTCCGCGTCATCGCGCCGAGCTCGGCGGCTACCTGGTCCTTCAGGATTTCGCGGAGTGCGTCGAGGCTGTCGATGCCGAACTTCTTGGCAAATTCGTCGTCGAGCGCTCCCGCTTCGGGCGTGTCGATGCCGGTTACCGTGACGGCGAACTCGGCCGCCTTGCCTGCCAGATAGGCGACATTGTAGTCGGCCGGGAAGCTGACCTTGACCGTGCGGTGCTCGCCGGCGACCGCACCGACGAGCTGATCCTCGAAGCCGGGGATCAGCTGGCCCGAGCCGATCACGACGCGCATCCCCTCGCCCTTGCCGCCGTCGAAGGCCTCGCCGTCGACGGTGCCGGCAAAGTCGATCGTCAGGCTGTCGCCCGCCGCCGCAGCATGCCCGTCGGGGGCCGGCGTGAAGCTTCGCGCCTGCTCGGCCAAGCGCGCGACGGCGGCGTCGATCTCGGCGTCGCCCGGCTCGACGGTCAGCTTCTCGAGCGCGATGTTGTCGATCTGCGGCGTCTCGATGACCGGCAGCACCTCGACGGCGACGGTGAAGTCAACGTCCTTGCCCGCCGCCGGCGGCGCGGCGAGGTCGATCTGCGGCTGCATCGCGGGGCGCAGGCTGTGCTCGGCGATCAGCTGCTGCATGCTCTCCCGCACCGCCTCCTGCAGCGCATCGTTCATCAATTGCGGGCCGTGCATCTTGCGGACGAGGTTCAGCGGCACCTTGCCGGGGCGGAAGCCGGGCATGCGGACCTGACCCGCGACCTTGCCGAGCTGCGCATCGACCTTGGCGTCGAGCACGGCTGCCGGGATCGAGACGCTGTATTCGCGCTTGAGGCCCTCGTTCAACGTCTCGGCGATACGCATGATCGGTCTTTCTCTAGTGGTGCGGACGGAGGGACTCGAACCCACACATCTTTCGATACTGGTACCTAAAACCAGGGCGTCTACCAATTCCGCCACGCCCGCAGGAAGGCGCGCGCTTATACCAGCGGGGGTCCGCACCGCAAGGTCACGGGTGAAGCCACAGCCTGAGAATGCCGCCGACCGCGCCGACCGTGGCGACGCCAGCCGCCCACAGCCCGACGAACCAGGCCCAGCGGCGCTGCGGCGGGGTCACTGCCAGAAACTCGATGCCAGAAATTTCGATGCCCGGCGACTCAATGGTACCCCTCGTGGCCGACCTTGCCGCGGAACAGCCAGTAGGCATAGGCCGAGTAGGCGAGGATCAGCGGCACCGCCACGGCCGTACCGACCAGCATGAACATCTGGCTCGCCGCCGGCGACGCCGCCTGCCAGATCGTCACCGTACTGGGGACGAGATACGGGAACATGCTGATCCCCAGTCCGACATAACTCAGCAGGAACAGCGCGAGCGTCAGCAGGAATGGCGCGAGCTCCGCCTTGCGCGCCAGCGCGCGGAACAGGCCAAAGCCGGCGAGGCCGACGAGCACCGGCACTGGCGCGGCGTAGTAGAGGCCCGGCGCGCTAAGCCAGCGGTGATAGTAGGCGGTCGTGAGAAACGGTGTCGCCGCACTGACCGCGACCACGGCGACAAGCGTCCCGATCGCGGCGAACCACGCCAGCCGCCGGGCGCGGTCCTGAAGCCCTCCTTCGGTACGCCACACCAGCCAGGTCGCGCCGAGCAGGGCATAGCCGGTGACCACCGCCGCGCCCGTCAGCAGTGTGAACGGGCTGAGCCAGTCCCACCACCCGCCGCCATAGCCACGCCCGGTGACGCGGATCCCCTGGAGAATAGCGCCGAGGATGATACCCTGTGCCGCCCCCGCAACGACCGACCCGCCGGCGAACGCGACGTCCCACAGCCACGGGTGACCGGTCCGCGCGCGATACTCGAACGCCACCCCGCGAAACACGAGGCCGAGCAGCATCAGGATGACCGGCACATACACCGCCGGCATGATGATCGCGTACGCCAGGGGGAACGCCGCGAGCAGCCCGCCGCCGCCGAGGATCAGCCACGTCTCGTTGCCGTCCCATACCGGCGCGATCGAGTTCATCGCCGCGTTGCGGTCGGCACCCTTGGTCAGCGCCGGAAACAGGATGCCGATGCCGAGGTCGAAGCCGTCCATTGCGACATAGGCGAACACCGCAAACGCGAGGATCCCGGCCCAGACGACGGTCAGGTCGACGCTCATTCCGCCGCTGCCAAGCCGTGGGTCTGGTGGACCGGCGTGATCCCACCGGTGCGCGTCACCGCCTGATCCTCCGCGCCCGTCTCGCCCGGCTTCGGCGCGTGGCTCATCAGCCGGACGATGAACAGCGTCCCTGCGCCGAACACCAAGAAATAGACGACGACGAAGGCGATCAGCGACGCCGCGACCGCAGGAGCATGGAGCGGCGACACCGACTGCGCGGTACGCAGGAGGTGGTAGACGGTGAACGGCTGGCGCCCGACCTCGGTCGTCATCCAGCCGGCAATGACCGCGACGAACCCCGACGGTCCGAGCAGCACGGCGGCGCGGTGGAGCCACGACCAGTCGTACAGTCGGCCCCGGGCGCGAGCGAGCAGGCTCCACGCCCCCAGCCCCGCCATCGCCAGCCCGATGCTAACCATGACGCGGAATGTCCAGAACAGCACCGGAACCAGCGGCTAGTCGGCGCGCGCAACCTTGTCGAGGCCGTCGACCGGTGCGGTCATCGAGTTCTTGAGCACCAGCGAGCCGAGCCCTGGGAT
>Ga0123336_10002635_pt1 | contig 15499 bp, 8 predicted proteins | sample SSSSmetaG_FD_96466 | JGI IMG/M metagenome (GOLD analysis project Ga0123336, IMG submission 96466) | Glacier valley bacterial and archeal communities from Borup Fiord, Nunavut, Canada, to study Microbial Dark Matter (Phase II) - ​SSSS metaG | ecosystem: Environmental > Aquatic > Freshwater > Ice... | reverse complement strand
CAAGTATTAAAACCTTAGAGCCTCCCAATAGTGGAGGCTTTTTTTATGGGGACGGTTTTATGGGGACGATTTGGGGACGGTTTTGTAATAAAACAACATCAAACCAAAGGAAACCATTAGAAACAAAAAAGAGTGCAACTTGCTAAAAATCAGCTAATTACACTCTTTTTGTTTGGTTGTTTTTACCCTTTTTAGTACCGGGGACGGGAATCGAACCCGTACGAACTTACGTTCACAGGATTTTAAGTCCTGCGTGTCTACCAGTTCCACCACCCTGGCATGATTTGAAGATTTCTCTCTTCCTCTTAAACTTAAAAAGCACCTTGCGGTGCCTAAAATAAGCTGAGCGAAAGACCGGGTTCGAACCGGCGACCTCAACCTTGGCAAGGTTGCGCTCTACCAGCTGAGCTACTTTCGCATGTTGTACTGGTGAATTGTGATGCAAAATTAGTGTTTTCAGATTTTGTATGCAAATGTTTACTGAAAAAAAAATATTTAAAAAACGTAATTACTTCCATAAATACCTGATTCTGTTTGCTTTATACCATTCATTAAACCAGTAATTTTACGTAAAAATTAAGCCCTAACAACGAGTAGAGATAGGATTGTAAAGTGTTTTGAAATAGTTTTGTATACATTTTAGCAACATTTTTCATGCGTAAGACAATTACCGTTTTAATAATCTTATCCTTTATATGCAATGTTTGCCATGCTCAACATTATGAACATTTCACGTCTTGGAATAGGGTTTTAGTGCAAAAAAAAATCAATGACCAGTGGGAAATTAATGCCGATGTGCATTTAAGATGGCAAAGTGATTTTAATAAACTAAACACTAATCCGTTTGCCCTAAAACTTATGGAAGGATACAGAATTACAACCATTTATCGAATAAAAAACTTTGCCGTTTCATTTGCCCCGTTTCTACTTCACACTTATCCACTCTATGCAAAAAATACTGATTTAAACCGTGTTGATAGATGGGAAATTAGGCCTTCCTTTTTTGGAGAGTGGTCAAAAAAGTTATCTGAAAAATGGACTTTTCGCTCACGTTTAGGGTATGAATATCGGATTTTTAAACGAAATGATGGAACTTGGGGAGATGAACAGGGACGAGCGAGATTACGCTTGCAAATGCGTTATTCTTGGGATAAAAAGAACACTGTTTTCATAAGTGAAGAACCTTTGTATAATATTTCTCCCAATGTGCCCGCTAATTCTTTTAGTCAAAATCAGTTGTATTTTGCTTATAATCACGTGTTTACGCCACATTTTTCCTTTGAAACGGGCTACATGTGGAATCATAGACAAAGACCTACTTTGGTAGAATTCGATGAAGAGAATACCTTGCAAACACATTTTATATTTAGGATGTAGGAATGAAAAAAGGATTAGTGTTCAAGTAATTGATTCACAATCCAGAATATGAACCGTTGACCATACTTGAACATTTTGTATTGGAAATTGAAAACTTGGGTCTTTTCGCTAAACTGTGTCACGGCTAAACTAAATACCCGATTATCAATACCTTAAGTCGTACCACAGTTACATGAATAGATTCGAAAATTTAGTTACACCATTCTATTCAATTACTACTCGCTTTGAAGTTCCATCTTCGCCTTGCGTAACGGTTACGAAAACGATTCCTTTCACATTTTTCTTCAAATCTACCTGTCCCATAAAATCGCCTTGAAAGTCTTTGAATTTTTGAGAACCAACTTCTTTTCCGTTGATGTCCGTCACGATTACATTCACATCACCTTTCACTGGGGCATGAAATTTAAGGTTCAATTTATTATCAAAAGGCTTATTTGGATAAATTTTAAGGGCTTTTACAGTTTTTGACTCGTTTAAAAAATCAAAATCTTTTAGGTCCGCATCTATATTAAACTTTAATTTTCCTTTAAAATCCTTCATCATTGGTTCAAGGGAACTGATCCATTTTTTACTTTCTAAGTCTAAAAGTCCTATTTGGTTTTCCATGTTTTTGCCAAAATCTTTGAAGTAAATACCCAACTCATCACCATTCAAATCTTTTTCCATTCGCTTTCCATCTCTGTAAATACCACTCTTTTTGTTCGTTTTTCCCTGCGGAGAATTTAATGAAAATGGACGGTCTTCGTCTAAATCATTGGAATTTTTATCAATATTCTTATCAATTTTAATCTTAAATTGCTTGCGTTCGCCATCGCCCGAAGCCGTCCAAAGTGAATCTGTGACACGACTGATAAGTTTTTCCTTCTCTGCATCATTCATACCTTCGACGTTATAAGATTTGTCGAAAACCTCTTTTTTACCTTTTTCCGACGATTCAATATGGATGGTCATTTTGCCATTCTTTTCGTCAATATTCTGAGAAATACTTTTCTGTGCCATTGCCGACATTCCCAAATTCAGCATTAAAGCAGTTGTGATGATGTTTTTCATTTGGTATAATTGATTAAGTACAAATATGTTTATTAACCTACAATTTACAATGACAAATTTAAAGAACGATCTAAATATCAAATCTTTACCTTCTGTTAAAAGATGTTAAAGCAAATACATTGAATGAGTTTTACGTTAATTTTGCTAACGAGAGAAAGATACACAAGTTTTTAGAATGTTGCATGGATCGATAAAAAGCAAACGGTGAAGGCAAACGGTGTTCCGAAGACTAAACCGTTTCTCTGCTACCGTGTATCATTTACCGAGAAAAAAATGACTAAACATAAAATACGATATATCATTGCCCTCATGTCTTTTGCGTTATTGGGGTTGATTGCCTTCCAGATGTATTGGTTGGGGTTTACGGTGCGTTCCAAAAATGAGCAGTTTGGGAGCAATGTTCGTGACGCAATGCAACAGGTTGTCAGAAAGTTATCGCAACAGGAGATGTATTATTTTATGCAAAGAAAAATTGCTTCTGACGAAAATCAAAAGCAGTTAATGGCGATTGCAAAACCTGTGGAACAGAAAACAAAAATCAAAAAAAAATCACGTCCGATTGTTCTTAATAATCCGTCATTAGCCATGAATTTAGGCAAAATGAAAGAGCCACAATTCCCTTCTGATATTTTGGTATCAAAGGGCGTTGAGATTTTGCCAAACGGTGATATTAGAGAACATCAAGAATTTTCGATTGATTTGAATAATGAGGATGCTATCAGTTTAATGAATGGTCAAAAGCAAATTGATGAAATTTTTGGAGAAGCCATTCAGCGGCATAATCAGATGTTACAAGATTCATTAAATAAATCTAAATTACTGATTACTAAAAAGCTAAAAACAAAAAAACCACAAATTGACCAAATAGTCCAATACGCCGAAACTGCCCAAAAAGTACGAAATAAAACAGAAATGGCAAAGGAGGTTTTCAATGATTATTTGTTTAAGAAACGAAGTATTTATGAGCGTGTGAACTATCAAGTGTTAGACTCATTGTTGAAGTACGAAGTCAAAATGAAAGGCATTGAAATTCCGTTTGAGTATGGAATAAGTAGTTTAGAGAATCCACGTTACTTACATTACGCCTCCTCGATGAAGTATAAAGTATCGGGTTTGAAGAGTGATAAAGACACGTATTCTGTCAATCTCTTTCCGAATGATTACAGTAATTCTGAGAGTTATTTACGGGTGTATTTCCCAAATCAAGATCGTTACATTATTCGGAATATTTGGATGATGTATGCCACATCTTTGCTATTAATTTTGGTGGTTTTGGGGTGCTTTTATGTGGCAGTGAGCACGATTGTAAAGCAAAAACAATTGGCAGACATCAAAAATGATTTTATCAATAACATGACGCATGAGTTCAAAACGCCAATTTCTACGATTTCCTTGGCAACTCAAATGCTTGGTGATGAGTTAGTTACGGCGAGTCCGTCAATGTTTAAAAGGTATTTAGGAATTATCAGAGATGAAAATAAACGTCTTGGTTCACAAGTGGAAAAGGTATTGCAAACCGCCCAAATGGAACGTGGAGAAGTTCGCTTGAATTTGGGAACGGTGAACGTTCATCAAATTATTGAGCGAGTTTTGGAGAATATCAGTCCACAGATTGAATTACGGGAGGGAATTATTGACATGGATTTGCAGGCAGAAAATCCTGAAATTCAAGCAGATGAAGTGCATTTAACCAATATTATCTTCAATCTTTTGGACAATGCCAATAAATATTCTCCCGGAAAACCAATTATCAAAATCACCACTGAAAACACTGAAAAGGGACTTTCTATCAAAGTTTCAGACCAAGGAATTGGTATGACGAAGGAATCAATCAAGCAAATTTTTGAAAAGTTCTACCGTGTACCTACGGGTAATGTGCATGACGTGAAAGGCTTTGGCCTGGGACTGAGTTACGTAAAAAAGATGGTAGAAGAGCACCAAGGGCGGATTAATGTGGTGAGTCAATTGGGAGAAGGGAGTGAATTTGAGGTGGTTTTGCCTGAGTGATTTTTTTAATTATCCATGCAGTTCATCCCAAAAAATACTAAATTACGTGGATGGTTAGAAAAAAACCATGAAAATCATCTGCATCTCCGACACCCACAACCTACACAAAGACCTAAAAATCCCAGATGGAGATATTTTCCAGATTTTAAAGAAAATAAAGTGTCTTTTTATCAATAAATCAGGGCTAAGATTGAATCGAAAGAATTATGAATCGTAGATTGAGGTGGTTTATTAGCCAATCAGGGTTAGTTGCAATTATCGCCGCCGTAATCTGTGGGGACACACGACCACGGCAATACGAATATCGAAGAACCAAAAGCGAACATCGAATTAATTAAACCAATTTTAACAAAATGACCAAGATTCTACTTGCCGAAGATGATCCAAATCTCGGAATTTTGTTGCAGGAATACCTGACCATCAAAGGCTATGAAACTACTTTAGCAAAAGACGGTGACGAAGCCCTAACTAAATTTGTCCAACAGGAATATGACCTTTGTATTTTTGATGTAATGATGCCTAAAAAAGACGGTTTCACACTCGCCAAGGAAGTCAGGATGTCGGATAAAAATACGCCTATTATCTTCCTGACGGCAAAATCTATGAAAGAAGATACGCTTCAGGGTTTCAAATTGGGGGCGGATGATTATATGACAAAACCCTTTTCGATGGAAGAATTATTGGCTCGTTTGCAGGCCGTTTTACGTAGAAGTCAGAAAGTTGAAGAGCAAAATGAAAAAGTTACGAGTTTTAAAATAAAAGATTTTGTTTTTGATTCTGATAAACAAACCCTCATTTTAAATGGCGAATCTCAAAAATTAACCGTCAAAGAATCTGAGTTATTAAAACTTCTCTGCGAAAATATTGGTAAACCCGTAAGTAGAAGTTTTGCCCTAAAGATGGTTTGGGGAGACGACACTTATTTCAACGCCCGAAGCATGGACGTGTATATTACGAAACTTCGTAAATTTTTGAAGGAAGATGCTGACATTCAAATAGTTAATGTACATGGAGAAGGGTTTAAGTTGGTTGTATAATGTCTGAATTCAATAATTTACAATGCTCAATTTTCAAATAAAGAAAATAAATATACCCTAATAAACTGGTAGCTTTTTCCTTAAACATTGAGCATTGGATGTTGAAAATTAATTTTTTACTTAATTTTTTCTACTACCTTTGTCACACAATCACAAAAAGGGGTGCCTTATAACAACGGGCTGAGATTATACCCATTGAACCTGATGCAGTATAATGCTGTCGAAGGGAATTTTGTCAATCAAGCAAAATGTAATGGTTTTTGTACGTTAAATCTGACTGGATTTGGCTCCTTTGCCTGTCTTGAACTCAAATTCAAGCAATGAAAAAAAACTTTAATCAGTTATTAGTCAGCAGTTATTTGCTGCTCAATAATGTATTTCTTTCATCAATTTTAGGTTTTTTATCCAAGAAAAACTGGCACCTATTTACAGTCTCCTGCCTCCTATTCACTGCCTCCTCCACCCAGGCTCAACTCTCCATTTCTGGAAAGATTGTGGATGCCGAATCAGGCAAAACGCTCTCGGGGACAACCGTAACGCTGGAAAATTCCACCAGAGGAACAATTACTAATTTACAAGGTTTTTATATCTTAAAAAATTTAAAATCAGACACTTATACACTGAAAATTAGCTATTTAGGGTTCGAAAAAATCTTAAAAACTATAAATTTACAGAAAGATGAGACGTTTGATTTCAATCTTCAAAAGAGTACTTTTGTTGCAGATGAAGTAGTAGTAAATGCCACTCGTGCCAATGCAAATTCAGCAATGGCTTACTCAAATATTTCTAAAAACGATATTCAAAAACAGAATCTTGGACAAGATATTCCACAGCTTTTGAACTTTACGCCTTCATTAGTTACAACTTCCGATGCTGGGGCGGGCGTGGGTTATACAGGCATACGCATACGAGGCACAGATGCAACTCGTATTAACGTAACTATCAACGGAATTCCCCTAAACGATGCCGAATCTCAAGGTGTGTATTGGGTCAATATGCCCGATATAGCGAGTTCGACAAATTCTATTCAAATTCAGCGTGGTGTGGGAACTTCTACTAATGGGGCTGGGGCTTTTGGCGGAACAGTAAATCTTTCAACTAACGAATTTAGAAAAGAGGCTTATGCAGAATTCAATAACTCAACTGGCTCGTTCAATACTTGGAAAAATACAATCAAGGTTGGTTCGGGATTATTGAAGAATAAATTTACCCTTGACGGAAGATTATCAAGAGTCTCATCGGATGGATACGTAGATAGAGCCTCTTCTAATTTAAAATCTTTTTATCTTTCAGGAGCCTATTTTGGAAAAAAATCCTTTATTCGTTTAAACGTTTTTTCTGGTAAAGAAGTTACTTACCAAGCGTGGGAAGGCGTGCCAGAAAATTTACTAAAAACCAATCGTACTTTTAATCTTTATACTTACGAAAATCAAACGGATAATTATAGTCAAGATCATTATCAACTTCTTTCATCGCACACTTTGTCTTCTGATTGGACATTTAATTTCAATTTACATTTCACACATGGTGAAGGATATTATGAACAATTTAAAGAAGCTGATGCGTTTAAAAGATATGCTTTACCAAACGTTGTAAACGGAACAACGACTATCAAAAAGAGTGATTTTATTCGTAGAAAATGGTTAGATAATAATTTTTACGGCACCACTTTTTCATTTGATTATCAAGGGAAAGATAAAATTACAGTAAATATTGGAGGTGGATTAAATCAATATGAAGGTCTTCATTTTGGCGAAGTTATCTCCGTAAAAGACGCCCCAAAAGTGCCAACAGGTTACCGTTGGTATGAAAATAATGCAAAAAAGATGGATTTGAATTTATACGGAAAAATCAATTATCAATTGTCCAATAAATTAAATGCTTTTGTGGATTTGCAATTCAGAAATGTTGTTTACACCATGAAAGGAATTGCTGATAAACTCCAAGATATTTCTCAGAATTCGAGTTATTCGTTCTTTAATCCTAAATTAGGTTTGACATATCAAGTGGCTGAAAATACGAGTATTTATGGTTCATTTAGTATTGGAAATAAAGAACCAAATCGTTCCGATTTTGTCGATAATGCACCAAAAGCTCCTTTGTCTGAAAATTTGAATGATTTGGAAATGGGCTTTAAAACTCAAAAATCTAACGTAGCTTTTTCGGTGAATGGGTTTATGATGAATTACAAAAATCAGCTGGTTTTGACTGGGAAAGTTAATGATGTAGGTGAGGCAATTCGTACAAATGTACTTGAAAGCTATCGTTTGGGTGTGGAAATTGAAACGGGCATTCAATTACTTAAAACATTAAAAATCAATGCAAATGCAACTTTTTCAAGCAATAAAATTAAAAATTTTACGGAGATAGTTGTTAATTATGACGGTGAAGATAATGCAGAAGTTAAACATGCAGAAACGGATATTTCTTTCTCGCCAAATACTATTTTTGGTTCACAGATTTTGTACAGTCCGCTCAAAAATTTAGAGGTAGGTTTCTTATCTAAATTCGTTGGAAAGCAATATTTAGACAACACAACTAATGAAAACCGTAAGTTGAATTCTTATTTTACGAATGATTTGAGGGCAATCTATACACTAAAAGGAAAAACCTTGAAAGAGGTTAATTTTACTCTTTTGATTAATAATCTTTTCAATACTTTATACGAATCTAACGGATATTCATACAGCTATATGTACGAAAAAAAGATCGTTACCGAAAATTTTTATTACCCGCAAGCAGGTACGAATTTTATGTTTGGTATTAATTTTAAGTTTTAGATACCTTCACTTCCTTTGTGAGAGAGGGGGAAGAGAAAACATTCCCTAACCCGTTTAATATACCTGCGAAGCCCTTTTGTTTTTGCAGGTTTTTTTATGTGAAACTCAAACCTTCTGACTCTGATATAATCATTCCAAATCGAAAAGTTCGGGTTATAATAAATTGTATAATTCTAAGAATTTAATTTTTAAAATTACGCTATCTATACCGATTCTAAATTAAGAATTTCTACTAAAAATTACCTATGTTCAAGGATAAAATAATCGTTCCTGTCGTAATTTTATGGTCCGATTAAATAATGAATATTTAGGATTTTCCATGAATATAATTGTTTAGTTTTCAAGCATTTAGCAAAACATTTTAGCAAATCATTTTGTTAAATTTGAATAGGAATCTTTAGGAACCATGCAAAATACATTTAAAGCGTTTAGTCTGTCCCATAAATCTGCCCCGCTGGCGGTACGTGAACAAGTTGCTCTTACTGAAAGCGAAGTGAAAGATTTTTCTATTAAAGTTAAAGATTTGTTCGGTATCCAAGAGTGCATGGTTGTATCCACTTGCAACCGAACGGAAATTTACTACACTTCTGAACGGGATTTTACGACTGATTTAATCAAAGTGCTTTTAGTACAAAAAGGTATTATTGACACTGAATCTTATTTTGTACATTTCCAACAATTCAATATTCAAGAAGAAGCTGTAAAACACCTTTTTTATGTGGCAACGGGTTTAGATTCAAAGGTGGTTGGTGATCTACAAATTCCCAATCAAATTAAACAATCTTATCAAATTTCGGCAGATTTGAACATGGCTGGTCCGTTTCTTCACCGCTTAATGCACACCATTTTCTTTTCAAATAAAAGAGTAGCACAAGAAACTTCTTTTCGGGACGGTGCAGCTTCAACTTCGTATGCAGCAGTTGCTTTAACAGAAGGATTAACTCAAAATATCAACAATCCAAAAGTGTTGATATTGGGTTTAGGGGAAATTGGCATTGATGTTTGCAAAAATCTGGCAGATAAGGAATTTGCTGAAATAACAGTGATGAATCGTACTCGTGCGAAGTCAGAAAAAATTGCTTCTGGTCGAAATTTTAGAATTGCCGATTTTGATAATTTAGAAAGAGAAGTGAGAAGGTCGGATGTAATTATTTCATCAGTAATGATAGATAAACCTTTGATAACTAAGGAATTAATTGAAAAGATTGGCATTTTAACTTACAAATATTTTATCGATTTATCCGTTCCTCGGAGTGTTGCAGACAACATTGAGGATATTTCAGGAGCATTGGTCTATAACATTGATTCTCTTCGTGAACGTGCCGATGAAGCCCTCAGAATACGTATGGCTGCCATTCCGCAAGTTGAGCGAATTATTGAAGAAGCCATTTGTGGTTTCAATGATTGGTCAAGAGAAATGGTGGTTTCGCCCACGATAAACAAGTTGAAAAACGCTTTAGAACAAATCAGAAAAGAAGAGATTTCAAGACATCTAAAAAATCTTTCAGTTGAAGAATCTGATCGTATTGAAAAAATTACGACAAGCATTGTTCAGAAAATTATGAAATCACCCGTATTGAATCTTAAAGCCGCCTGCAAGCGTGGCGATGCTGACCAGTTGGTGGATGTGATTAATGAATTGTTTGATTTAGAAAGACAGAATGTTGGATACATGCATTGAAAAGATGTACTAATTTGAAGGAGTAAATATCAAAGAATCTGGTATTTACTCCTTTTTTATATCTACTACTCATTTCTCCAAAGGATGCTCTAACAGTAACTTCTCAGAGGTATAGATGTCCTTTTGTTTGACAGTGGCAGCTCTTACTGCCTTAACTTTTTCGGGAGTAATGGCGGAGGCTTTATTGCCAAATGAATTTCTAACGTAAGTTAATACTGCGGCTACTTCTTTATCTTTCAAGAGTCCGCCGAATGGGGTCATTGGCACTTGCCCAGCATATTTTTTATCATTCACTTCTATAGGGCCAAGAAGTCCTTTCAAAACTATCTTGATTAATCTTTCTTCATTCCCCAATATCCAAGGACTGCCCACAATGGGCGGGAATCCCGACGCTGAAAGTCCCCCACCGTCACTCTGATGACAAGTGATGCAATACCCTTCTTTGGCATAAATTGTTTTACCCATTTTAAAAAGTTCGAGTTCCTGTCCTTTCAAAATGGTTACAACTGCTTCTTCTTTCTGTTTCTTCACTGATCTACCACTGATGTGAGCAACCGCAGTTTCGTGGGCATGAACCATCCACTCGTCCATTGGCATTTTCTTTGCCTCCGCCAAAATGGATAAACCTTTTTCTTTGCCAATCCATGAAGAAGCCACAATGGCATCCAAACGAACTCGACTGTTTTCATCTTTGACGGCTTGCGTCAGTAAAGTTGATTGGTCTTTAACTTGATGTCCTGTAAAACGTAAAACCTCCACCGCAGCTGCTCTGGCGTGATAATCTTTGGCTTTGAGCATCTGACGTAGCAGATTTTGATCAACTTTGTTCAATCCCCAAGTTACCCACAGAGCCTCCAACACGTTATGCTCATATTGGGGGTCATTTTTGTCTAAATTCGCCACCCATTTCGTGATTTTGGGTAAAACTTCTGCAGCATCTCTACCTCTTAATTCCCGACGAGTACGGTAACGACTACGGTATTCTGGAAGTTTTAAATTATCTAAAAGTGTCTCTACGCTCGCTCCGTCTATCTTTGCGGGCGTTACCAACGGTCTGGCTGGATAAGTTACCCGATAAACTCGTCCGTGAACGTGGTCACGCAAAGGATCACGGGCATTATGTTGCATGTGACCAATCAGAATATTATGCCAATCCACGATGTAAAGCGAACCATCGGGAGCAATTTCCATGTCTACAGGACGAAAGTTTCGGTCTTCGCTTATCACCAAATCTTGGCGGAATTTGGTTTTATAACCCGTTCCGTCGTCCATGACGGCGTGTTGTTTTGTTCCCAAAAATCCGATGGTATTATTAATGAGCATATCACCCTGCACTTCATCAGGAAAATGACGGCTCCAAAGAAATTCCAAGCCAGAAGTTGGACGCACCATTTGGTCTTTTTGAATGAGTTGAACACTTTTATGAGTGGTTTCACCGTATCTTGGCAACACGGTTCCAGGCATCATCCAACGCACATCGGGGCTTGATGTTTCAGCAAAGAATGGTTGTCCCCAATGGTCAAAAGCAATGCCCCAAGGGTTTGGAATAGCCAATTGAGCGGTGCGTTCCAACTTTTTTAACTGTGGACTGTATCTATAAAAACCACCATTTGTTGCTCGCATTGTTCCATAAGAAGTTTCGATATTGGTATGTAAAAATACGCCTTCACCCGAATAAATTGCTCCCGATGGGTCAGCACAGAAAGCATGACTATTGTGGTGCGTATCGTGGTCGTCATACCCACTTAAAATGATTTCATTTTTATCAGCTTTATCATCCCCATCCGTATCGGTATATAATTTCAAATTTGTCCCTTGCGAAACGTAAACGCCTTCGGGAGTGATTTCAAAGCCTAATGGCAAGTGCAAACCATCCACAAAAACCGTTTGTTTATCTGCTTTTCCATCATTATTAATATCTTCTAAAATTAAAATTTTATCATTTGGTTTGGCATTACCAGGCTTATAATGTGGATAACTCGGCATGACAGCAACCCAAAGTCTCCCTTTGTTGTCGAAAGACATTTGTACCGGTTTTGAAAGGTCTGGAAATTCTGCTTCTGAAGCAAAAAGTTCAATTTTATAACCTGGAGGCAATTTGAATTTATCGAGGGCATCCTGTCCATAAAGATAAGATAAACTGCCATTTTGGGCGGGATTGAAATTGGTTATTACGGGTGGCAAAACCTTCGTTTTTTTATCAGCCGTTACGATGTCCATTTTTTGCCCCTTTGAGCTTGCTAACCAAATGGCAGTGTCTCGAATGGCAGTCATTTCACGAATTTTTTGGATTTCAGCGGGGTAATTATCAGGACCAAAAGGATTATAACGACGCCCATATGCGTGTACGCCATTCGGAATTTTATAATCATTATGCCACATCCAATTTTTTTCCATTACTGCCTCGTGGACAAGCGTTCTGTTGGTTTCTTGAGAAGATTTTTTGCCGAAAACCATGTCAGAGAGCAAAATAGCCAACTTTCTATAACCTGCTTCATTCAATTGTGAGCCATCAATCGTGAGGGATTCGGTCGTGGAAGCATACCATTGTTTTGAGGGAGTAAAAGCATCCACGAAAAGTACGTCATTACGTTGAGCAACTTCCCGCATGGCATTTGTGTAAAGTAAGAGGTTTTCATTTTCCTTTTTTCCGTTCGGCAAATCATATTTTTCTGATAAATCCTCAAATGCAATGGGCGACACGATTGCCAATTGTGGCGGGTTGTTTCCGTTGTATTTTTGATTTCTTGTATGTTTAATAAAAGCCTCTAACTCAGCCTTATAGTTTTCCAAACCAAGCTGTCCTTGGAAGGATTCGCTGTAGCCAAAAAAGGCAATTACTACATCTGATTTAAGTCTTGTAAGCCATTGGTCAGGGTTTTCAAAAGTGCCTTCGCTATTAGAATAATTGGCGTATTCATTCTGAAATTTTTCTGCCCCGGGGAATGCCCAAGGTAAATTTTTGCTTGAATGAGGACGAAATCCTGGCGTATCACCACCATCGCACATATTGCGGATGAATAGATTGTTTTTAGGATAACGAAGGTACATTTCAGTTTCAAAATGACCGTAATTCATCATTCTTGAACCTAAATTACCGCCGATCATGGCAATATGCATATCTTGTTTAACGGGTATAACCTTCGACTGAATTAGCTGAAAGGCCGTAATTATCAAGATTGGCAATGCCAAAAGAAAAAGTAATCTGTTAGATAATTTCATAAGTTTGTGGGTTTTTGATTGAAACAAATTTTGAAACACAGATGACGCAGATGCCTTCCATAACTTCTCTAATTCACAATTCCTCTGTATGGTACTTTAATGTCTATCTTTCCTTTCCATTTATTGGGGACTTTTTTGCCTAATTCCCAGTGGATAGCATTGATGATGAGGTGCTGAAAATCTTCTACTTGAAAATCTTCTGGATGCCCCAAAGTTGTGGTAAATATCTTTGCCCCGAACGAATTTGTTCCCGTCCAAGCCACAGGATTTTCGATGGCTTCTTTATCTGGATTCACCGCTTTTCCCATTAACAACCATTCAGAACCCTTGGTTGGATAGTCGGGCAGGACACGATAAAGCCAAGAACTTACATGAAAATTGGGACTAATTCCTTTGAGAATAGGATGCTTTTTGGCGGCTTCAATCACTGAAACATCGGTGGTACTTTTGTGTCCGTAATGCGTATGACCCGCTTTCCCCCAACCAGGAGGGGCATTGAGGGCAAACTCACCAAAGGCATTCCACTTCACAGATTCATGCCCTTTCGGAAAATTAAAGGCGTGCGTGGAAGTTCGGAATCCCATCACGGGCTTACCCGATTTTAAATATTTATCAATGAATTCAAGTTGTTCGGGAGGTAACTGTCGCCAACGCAAGAAGAAAATTGCTAAGTCGGCTTGTGCCAAGATTTCTAAGCCCGGAATATTCTTTTCAGCATTTTGGTTGGGAGATGCTTTTAAAACTTTGGTATTAAAACCATAATTTTTTTCTAATTCTGCGGCAATTAAAGGCAATGTTTCTTCGCCACCGTATTCGTGGTCGCCCGTGACGAATACTACTAAAGGTTTGTTTTGTACTTGAGCAAAAGAACAATTAATGACAGTACAAAGCAATAAAATTTTGAGTAAAAATGCAGTTTTACGCATAGGAATAATGGATTACGGCTATTTATAAACCAGAATATAATTATTCTCTAAATTTACTAAAATATTCTATGTTAAAAACAGAAAGATTAAGAACGTTCCCTACAAAACCTCTTTCGATGTATTTATTCTGTAATTCCGTAAAAGTAAAATGAGTTAGATTACGGATAAACTTGCAATAGAACAGATTACACGGATTTCCACAGATGAAATTAAAAATCCGTGTAAATCCGTTTCATACGTGATCTAATGCCGTTGTCTGATGATGAATTTCTTATCTTCACAATTAACATGATTCTATCCTCTCGTCAATTCAAATACTGTAATTTCAGGTGGCATTCCAACTCTGCCAGGATAGCCAATATAGCCATATCCACGATTTACATAAAGTTTTTGATTGCTTTCTTCGTATAATCCTCCCCACTGTTTGTAGGCGTATTGAGCAGGAGTCCACGTTTTACCGCCAATGTTTATCCCAAATTGTGTTCCGTGCGTATGTCCCGAAAACATTACGTCAATGTCTTTGTATTTGGTATTTACTTCCTTATCCCAATGCGTTGGGTCGTGGGAAAGGAGCAATTTTACGGTTGCCTCTTCCGTACCTTGATAGGCTTTTTTTAGGTTTCCATAAGAACGAAACCTATTTTGCCCGCTGATATTTTGAACGCCAATAATCGCTAATTTTTCTCCACCTTGTTCAATAAAACGGTTTTCATCCATCAATAAGTCGTAACCCAAAACCTTGTGAGCATGAATTACGTCTTTGAGATTTTGTTGTTTACCTTTCATATTGCCCTCCCAATTGACGTAATCCGAATAATCATGATTTCCAAGTGTGCTGAAAACGCCCAAAGGAGCTTTTATTTTATTAAAAATATCAACGTATTCATTTACTTCGGTTGCTAAATTATTTACTAAATCACCCGTAAAAAAGACCATGTCGGGTTTTTCTTTCATTAACATTTCCACGCCACCTTTCACCGCTACACGATTAAAAAATGAGCCAGTGTGAATATCAGAAATCTGCGCAATCGTCATGCCTTCAAACTGTTTTGGCAAATTTTTTAAAACTAATTTTACTCTTCGGATTCTGTAATCATGAGCCCCAGAGATGATTCCCCAAGTCAAGGCAAGAGCTGGAACCGCCCCTGCAATCACGGCAGTTTTCATCAAAAAATCAGAACGAGTGATGATTCCAGAACCTCCGATGGGGGAATTTGACGTAACGGTATGACCTGTAAATTTTGAAATAATCCATCTTATCAATCTTCCCAAATCATCAATTAAAAGGAATAAAACTACAAATATTTTGGAGATATAATTAATAAAAACCCCTACCATAATGATTGTACGCAGGTTTTTACCCAATAAATCTGGGTTCGTGAAGTTATACACCCACATGCCAGTAATCGTGAAGGCAGT
>Ga0123336_10002634_pt1 | contig 15503 bp, 18 predicted proteins | sample SSSSmetaG_FD_96466 | JGI IMG/M metagenome (GOLD analysis project Ga0123336, IMG submission 96466) | Glacier valley bacterial and archeal communities from Borup Fiord, Nunavut, Canada, to study Microbial Dark Matter (Phase II) - ​SSSS metaG | ecosystem: Environmental > Aquatic > Freshwater > Ice... | reverse complement strand
CTCGGCCTCGAAACCGTCGAGGCATGCTCCCTCGTCTTCACTGGTTGTCGCATTCCCAACAGCCAGCGTCTCGTCGGTGGCAGTGACTTCGAAGCGGCCACCCAGCGCCTTTTCGCGCGGCTCTCACTCATCCACGCAGCACGGCAAGTCGGCCTGGCGCGGGCTTCATACGAAGCCGCTCTCGCCTACACCCAGGAGCGCACCGCGTTCGGTAAGCCCGTCGCCCACTTCCAGGCCATCGCTTTCACTCTGGCCGACATGCACATGGATGTGGAGGCTGCGCGCTGGCTCACCTGGCAAGCAGCCACCCGCCTCGACCACGGCGAGACCTTGCTCTGTCACGAGGCAGCCGCGCATGCCAACGAAGCCGCGTGGCGGGTGGCCGATCACGGCGTGCAGCTCCTTGGCGGCGCAGGCTACGTGAAGGACCACCCCGTCGAGAAATGGCTTCGCGACACCAAGGCGCTCGCGCTCTTTGGACCGCCAAGCGAACACCACGCGCTGCAGATCGCCTCCGCCGAGCTCGGCCACGCCGTCGGTGCCGCGCTTCCATCAGCCTCGCTGCAACCCTTCTTTACTTGAGGCATCTGAGGCTCCCATGATCGACTTCGAGCTTTCCAAGCAACAGGCCAAGGTCAAAGAGCTGGCGCATCAGTTCGCCAAATATGCCATTCGGCCCATCTCGTTGCAGGCCGACCGCGATCACCGCATCCCCGACGACTTCATGCAGCGGCTCAACGACATGCGCTCCATGATGACCATGGGTGAAGTGCCGGCCGAGTACGGCGGCGAAGGCGGCGGCGTTGGCGAGATCAAAGACAAGAAGGGCTCGTCGCAGCGCAACCGCGTGGCTCTCGTCGGTGCGGAAGAGCTGGCCTGGGGCGACATCTCGGTGATCATGTCTTTGCCTGGCCCGGGTTTGGGCGGCCCGCCCGTGCAATTCACTGGCACCCCCGAGCAACAAGAGCGCTTCTTCTCTGTCTTCAAAAAGCCTGGGCTTCACTGGGGAGCCTACGGCCTCACCGAGCCAAGCGCCGGCAGCGACGTGGCCCACATCCGAACGTCTTGTCGCAAAGATCGCAACGAGTGGGTTCTCAACGGGACCAAGTGCTACATCACCAACGGCGGCCGGGCCGACTGGGTGGTGATCTTCGCCACCGTCGATCCTGCGCTCGGCCGGGCTGGCCATCGCGCGTTCGTCGTCGAGAAGGGCACGCCTGGCTTTTCGGTTGGCAAGATCGAGGACAAGATGGGCATCCGCGCGTCGGAGACCGCCGAGCTCGTCCTCGAAGACTGCCGTGTGCCTGCCGACAATCTGTTGGGCGGGGAGGCGGCTTACGCCGAGGGCAAAAAGGGCGGCTTCATGTCGGCAATGAAGACCTTCGACTCCTCGCGCCCGATGGTGGCCGTCCTCGGACTCGGCATTGCCCGCGCCGCGTACGAGGCCGCGCGCGACTATGTGCGTGACCACTTCGTGCTCGGTCGGGCCATTCCGCGCTATGCGCTCCTCGCCGAGAAACTGGCCGACATGAAGCGCAGCATCGACGCTGCGCGGCTCATGTGTTGGCGCGCGGCCTGGATGGCCGATGAAGGCGTGCCCAATGCGAAAGAGGCATCGATGTCGAAGGCCTACGCCGCCAAGGTGGCCATGGCGGTGTGTCGCGATGCCGTTCAGATCTTGGGTGCACCGGGCCTGGAGCAGAATCAGCTCGTCGAGAAATGGTATCGCGACATCAAGGTCTTCGACATCTTCGAGGGCACCGGACAGATCCAGCGCATCGTGATCTCCAAGCGCATCCTGCGAGACCAGCCAACTTTCTGAGCGTTTGGGCGGACTTGACTGCCAGTCCGCTCGGCGGTTAGCCTGACCTCTGGCATTGGACTCGGGAGGCTAAGGATGGAAAAAGGCACCGTGAAGTGGTTCAACGACGCAAAGGGTTTTGGCTTCATCACGCGCGAAGGCGCGCCAGACGTGTTCGTCCACCACACCGCCATCGTCTCGGAAGGCTTTCGCAGCCTCGCCGAGGGTGAGTCGGTCGAATTCGAAGTGGTTCAGGGACCGAAGGGCCTTCAGGCCGCCAACGTCCGCAAGGCCTAGCCGACGTCAGTCAGGCCGTTTCGTCGGATCGTTCGTCGCTTTGGTCACATCGGGGTTTGGCTCTCGGCCGAACACCGCCCCCACCAAGAACGCCGCTGACATCGCCAACGCAGTGATTCGAAACCAGGCTGCATAGCGACCCATTCGCCGCAATTCTTGAGCAGTCTCCCCCGGTTGCGACCCTTCTGAAAACCACTGACCGACGATCCACTCGGCGTAGGTCCCAAGTGCCAAAGACAGCAACGTGGCCATCCCTGTGATGATCAGCGCTGCACGCAGCCAAGAACGACCCACGACGATCTTGTCTCCGCGCAGAGCCAGAATCACGCCTCCCAGAGCCAAGGCCACCCCGCCACCCAGATCGAGCGGCTGGCGCCAGTGGAGATACGCGACGCCAGAGCCGATCAGGATGGCGAACAGCGCCAAGAGATCGTCGTGTGAGCGGTCCGATTTGGCCTTGGCGCTCATCGCTTGCGCAGGCCTTCGAACGCCACACTGAGAAGCTCACGCACGACATGCTCCGCCGCCGGCGGGTTCTCCTCCGACAGCAGCCCGAGCGCCACCCGCTCCACCATGCCGATGTGGGCGTAGGCGCAGACCAGCGGATCGACAGCCCGAAACAGGCCAAGCTCCATGCCGAGTCGGATGTTGTCCGCCTCGACACGCGCCAGCTGCCGATAAAAATCTCGCAGCATCCGCTCGAGGTCAACGTCGAGGCTCATCGACTCTCGGTAGGCCAACCGCGCCAGCGGGAAATGCTCGATGAACACGCCGACCAGCTCTTGCGCCGCCTGTTCACAGCGCGCGAAGAACTGCGCAGACGTCGTGACCTCGCGGGCCACCGACGCGCCGATGTCGGTCACATGGCGCAGGAATGAGCGCACGAGCTCGTAGTAGATCTCTCGCTTCTGCTCGAAATACAGATAGAACGTGCCCTTGGCGACGCCCGCCGCCCGGGTGATGTCGTCGACGGTGGTGTCGTGATAGCCCTTTTGACCGAAGACATCGCGTGCGGCTGCCACGAGCTGAGCACGCCGGCCGTCGCGCAGCTCCTGTGGGGAAGGGCGGGGCTTCTTGTCCGTTTTGGGCTTGGCTGAGACTGCTGTTGCTCGACGCGCCATCGCCCGGCGAGCATAGCCCCTTGGCCCGCCGCCCGCAAAACCCAGTTTGACCGACGAACAGCGTCGGTGTACACGACCCCGTCCCACATGACCAAGCGCGTTCGAGTCCGGCACCACGTCAACCCGATGAGTCGGGTGTTCGAAGAGCGTCGCGCGAGCCTGCTCGAGCTGCCGCCTGGACCCGTCGAGGTCGAGCTCGGTTGTGCCGACGCGCTCTTCTTGTTCGATCGGGCTCCGCTGTTTCCGAAGACGACGTTCGTTGGGGTGGAGATCAGAGAACCCCTCGTTGCCGACGTCAACCTGCGTGCAGCCGAGGCGGGGCTCACCAATCTCATCGCCTGCTCGGGCCACATCAACCTCGACCTCGACGGTCTGTTTGCCGACGAACGGCTTGACCGCGTCTTCGTGAACTTCCCCGATCCCTGGTTCAAGCGTCGCCATCACAAACGCCGTCTCATGAACCCCGAGCTCGTCGAGAGTCTGCATCGAAAGATTCGTCGTGGCGGTGAGCTGTTCTTCCAGAGCGACGTGTGGGATCTCGGCATCGACGCCATGGCCGTCCTCGAAAAACGACGCGATCTGTTCAGCAACACCGTCGAACCCTGGACGTTCCTGCGGCCCAACCCGTACCAAGCCCGATCTCTCCGCGAAGTGCGCTGCGAAGAGAAAGGCTTGCGGATTTGGCGCATCCAGTACCACCGTCTTTAGCCACTTCGGCCGACCCATGCCACAATCGGCCCGTGATTTGCCGCCTCATGCTCTCGTTCATCGTGGTTGCCTCGACGCTGGGTCAAGCCCACGCGTATGACCAGCCAGTCCATGAGTACCTGTCGCGCCGTGCGTTTGCTGGGCCCAAAGCCTTCGGTGACAGCCCTGCCAATGCCCAGGCAGCGGTGGAGCTCTTACGTCTCCGCATCTATCGCGCTGGAGCGGAAACTCCGTCGCTGAAGGACCGTTTCCTGCGTCGTTTTCCGACCGTCAAAGACTTTGACGAGGCCGCCTTCAAGCGCTTCTTCTTTCTCAATCCGCAAAAACAGGTGGCTGGCTTCGATAGCACCCCACTACCAGTCGGAACGCCGCTCGAGGTTTACACGCTGGCCTCACGGCTCCCCGATGACGACACCCGAAACCGTGACCGCGTTCGCAGCGGCGCCGACGGTGGCCGCAGCGTCGATCCCTATGGGCAGCCGATCCCGGAAGATCCGGCCATCCTCGACATGGGAAAAGCGACCGGCACATCGAGCCAGGCGCACGCGCACTATCAGCTTCCACCACTCCAATTCAGCGATAGTCCCGATGTCCTCAAGAGTGAGCCACGACGCTTCGCCACTCCACCTGATATCCACACCTTCGGCACCGAGCTCGCCGAGAGCTATGCCGCGCTATCCCTGCTCGCAGCGCAGCTTCCACACGGCACCAGACTGTCGATGGTGCACGCCGGTGCCACCGCGCATCACCTGGAAGATGTCGCCAACCAGATTCACACCGTGCAAGTGGGCATCTACGACTTCTTTTTCGATGCCAAGCTGGCGTCGATCTTGGAGGAGCTCCGCTCGGTCGGCGGGTTGCGCAGACCGCGTCCCGACTTCATCTCCATCGGCATCCAGATCATCAGCAACCACCATTTGTTGGTGGAGGCGCTGTTCCGAAAACATCTCCTCGCTGAAGGCGACCCCGTCGCTGCACTGGCCGCCACGCGCCAGACCGACGCGCCATTCGTCACCGAGCTGAGCGGCGCACCGAGAGGCTGCAGCGAGCCCTTTACGAGGGCGCTGATGACCAGCCTCGTGGAGCTTTCCAGCCACGAAGGACCTGCCGTCTACACCGCCATCCGCTCCGTTGCCCTGCCCAAGCTTTCGCGCGCTGGAGGCCGCTTCGAAGAGACCGAGGATCCCGATCTCTTTCTTCGACCCAACGCCGACCTCACCGAATTCTACGCGCTCGAGCTGCGGGGCACCGGCCGCGCCGAGATCGCACTCGGGGCGTGGTGGGACCGCTACAATGCCTGTCAAAAACTCACGCCCTCCGTCGAGCGGGCGGTCGCCGAACAACTGGTGCGTCGTCGACTCGACTCGATGGACGCGCTGGACGTGCGGGCCAAAGCCTACGTTCCCAAGCCGCCGCTGGTCCTCCAGACCAACTGGTGGGTGCCGGGCGGCTATGGCGGAGCGGTGGTGTTCTTTGCCCTCCTCATGACGCGCCGTCGCCGCAAGAAAGCGGCGGCCGCCAAGAAATAGCTCTCTCTCGTCGCCGCCAGGAGCGCCTGACGCAGACCGCGCCACAGACGACGACGAGAGAGCAAGACACTCCCTGTTAGGCGTGAGCGCCCAGGCTCACTTCTTGGCCGGCTCGCTGGCCAGCGTGGTCGCACCCTGCAGCGTCAGGTACGGCCGCAGCTTGGCGAAGGTCTTGCGACCGATGCCCTTGACCTTGGTCACGTCTTCCACCCGACGGAAGGGATGACCCTTCCGATGATCGAAGATCAGCTTGGCCTTGGCCGGCCCGATGCCTGGAAGTCGCTCCAGCTCGTCGGGCGAAGCCTCGTTGAGGTTGACCACGCCCTCGGCGCTTGGCGCCGTCGACGCCGGCTTCGGCGTCGGCGACTGCGCCCGAGCGACGTTGGCCCCGAGCAGCACCAGACCGAGCACACTGCCCACCACTGCCTTTACCCACCAACGGGCGGTCACGACGCATCCCCCAGCGCCGAGAAGTCGCGAGCGGGGCGCGGCGGCAATCGATTCGGCATCGGATCAGCGTCGCGGATATGCAGCTGACCGTTGGTCGGCGAGGCATCCAGCTTCACGTTGATCGAGTGATCGTGATTGACGAAGGCGGTGCCGATGCGGACCCAGTATTTCTTTTCCGGGCCGCGCTCGACGATGGTGTAGACCGCCTTCCAGGTTTTGGTCTCCGAGACTGTTGGCTGCAGATCGTTCATCACATCCTCCTGGCTCTTTGCGAGCACGCAGAGATGCAAAGCAACCCATGTGCCACTTCGATCGGCGCGGAAATCGCGGTTCTCGACGAGAAAAGCGTCCGGCCTACGGACGGTACGCCGACGCTGGGTACGGACACGGCGTTCGCGATGTCGCTAACCCTACGCATTGTTTAGGTAGTTGAATCCGCGACGGGCCGGCGAACCGTTTCAGCAGCGAGGTTGACAATGAAAGTATCGAGTCTTGAGACGTCAGAGCCTCAAACTGAATCGAAGAAAACAGGTGTCCATTGAAAGTGATAATCATTTTCAATGAATACCTGTAGACGCGTTACTTCCGTGGGGGATCATGCATAGAGGCGAGCTGGATGCACTCGGCAGGCGCGCGCACCGAAACGGCGCCCGAAGAAGATGGTAGTGGCGGGCCAAATTCACGGTCTTGCGGGCTTTCGATCAGCTCGGTATTATCTTTGGCGGGCGGGGAGTTGGTGCGGATGAATGCAGGTTGACGAACGACTGAAGCTGGCGGCTGGCGTCACCGTTGGTGAGCGGTATGTCGTGCTGGCGGTCTTGGGTGAAGGCGGCATGGGCCAGGTGGCCCTGGTGCGTCAGAACCTGACCAAGAAGCTCGGCGCGATGAAGCTCCTGACGGCGATGGCGCCCGAGTTGGTCGAGCGCTTCAACCGCGAAGCGGCGGCGCCGTCGCAGCTCAATCACCCGGCGTTTCCGACGGTATTCGACTTCGGCCAGCACAACGGCCTGCCGTACATCGTGATGGACTTCGTCGACGGGATCACGGTCAACGGAGCGGTACGCCACGGACACCGGTTCTCGCTTGCCGAAATCGTCGACGTGGGGCGCCAGGTCTGCGACGCGATGGTCACGGCGCACGAAGCGGGCCTCGTGCATCGCGACCTCAAGCCCGACAACCTCATGTTGGTCGCGCGTGGAGGGGCGCTGAGGACTTATGTGCTGGACCTCGGCATCGCGCGCTTCGCTGAGGCAGGAGGCGATTCGCGGACCAAGACTGGCACCCTCATCGGCACGCCCGTGACGATGTCGCCGGAGCAGGCGCAGGGCCGCCGCGTCGACGGGCGCAGCGACATCTACTCGCTTGGCTGCGTGCTCTTTTTCATGGCGTCGGGCCAGTTTCCGTTTGCGGCCGATGAGCCGATCCAGCTCGCAATGAAGCACATCCTCGAAGCGGCGCCCCGATTGGATGAGGTGGCGCCGTGGGTGCCGCGCGGGTTTGCCGATGTCATCGATCGGACGTTGCGCAAGGACCTGGCCGAGCGTTTTCAATCGATGGCGGAGCTAGACGCAGCGTTACAGATATTCGCCAGCGCCAGCGAGACGCCATCAGGGTATGCAGGCCGGCTGCAGACCGCTTCGAGCGCCAAAGCGTCGACCGGGCCGACGAATGCGTTGAAGGGCACGACGCCTTTGCCGACGGCCGCGTCGACGTCGCGAAGCACGGCACCGACGGTGACACCGGCGCCGACGATAGGAAGTCTGAGCGGAACGAACGGCGAAGTGGTCCGCGGGCCCGGGTCGCGACGCAGGGCACCGATTGCGCTCGGCGTCGGCGCGGGTGTGGTGCTGCTCGGCGTTGGCGCGTTTGCGCTGATCCGTGGCAAGAGTGAACCGCCGAAACCGGCGCGTGAAGTCGTCGTCGCGCGCCCGCAGGCCACAGCCGCGCCGACAGAGTCGAAGGTCCGCCTCGTCGTGACCCCTAAAGACGCGCGTGTCGTCGAAGGCGCGCGAGACCTCGAACCTGCGAAGATGGTCATCGGCATGCCGGGATCACGCCATACGGTGTTGGTCAGCGCCGACGGCTATCTGCCGCAAACCGTCGACCTTGTCTTGAGCGACCAAGACGAGACGCGGAAAGTCGACCTGGTGAAATTGCCAGCAGCACCTGCGACGGCAAGAGTCGCCGATTCTCCGTCCGAGCCGAAGGCTGGACGAACGGCATCGCGGAAATCTTCGGGCAAGAAGTCCACGACGCAGGTGGCCGACGACTCGGCCATGAAAAGCAGCATCCCAAGCGATTACTAGACAACGTTGAGCCGCTGAGGGTGCGACTGTACGACTGACTGATCAAAGACGAGCAAAAGCGACCGAGGGCTCTAGCCCAGGCGAGGAGACGTCAAGCGTGAGATGGGTTGAGGTGGTGGTGGTGTGTTTCATGGTGACAGCGTCTTCAGTGGCGAGCGCCGAGGTGGGTGCACGCGAAGAGGCGGTGCAGCACTTTCGCAAGGGGACGGCTGCCTATCGAGCGGGCGACCTAGACGAGGCGATTGTGGAGTTCAAGACGGCGATCAAGATTCTGCCGTCGGCGAACGGAGTCTACGCGCTGGCGCAGGCACAACGCGACAAAGGCGACTTGCCAGCGGCGCTGCGGTCGTATCGGCAGTATTTGGAGATGGCGCCGAAGGGCGACTATGCCGGCGAATGCCGGACGCTGATTGCGAAGCTGGAGAAGAGCGTGGAAGAGTCGCGGAGCGCCCGGGAGCAGCCGCCGAAGAATGTGCCGTCTTCAGATCTGCCGAGGGAGTCGAGCAAAGCGCCGGTTGAGACGACGCCGGTGGCGACGCCGGCGGCGAGGGAGACTGCGCAAGTCGAGCTGGTGGCGACAAAACCACCGGACGCGCCGAGGCGCCGCTCGCGGGCATGGGTGTGGGGCGTCGTGGTCGGTGGCGTCGTCGTCGTGGGGTTGGCAGTGGGGTTGGGCGTGGGGCTCGGGGCGAGCTCAAATCCAACACCAACGTTTGGCAAGGCGACCTTGGTGAAGCAGCCATGAAGAGCGTGACGCGGATGACGATGCGGACGACGACGGGGCTCATGGTGCTGAGCGCGCTTGTGGCCTGTGCGGCGAGCGGCTGCTCAAAGCCTTGCACCGACGGGACATTCCTCCTCGATGTGACGTTGGAAGGCACGGTGCCAAGCGGGACACAGGTGAGCGTGACCGCGACCTATCTGATGGCGACGTTTACGACGTCGTTTCCGATGAATGCCGGGCAAGGGATGGTGGAAATCGAGTTTCCGCCGGGGTCCGCGTATCAGCCGAACCAACGGCTTGATTTGATTGCAAAGGCAATGGCCGGTAGCGTCGAAATTGCGCGAGGAAGTGGCGCATATCAGCTGAGCGGGACCTGCCACGCCGACCGACTGATCCTGAGTGCCGGTGATATGGCCATTTCCGTCGAAGACGCGGGACAGGACTTGGGTGGGCTCGACTTGGCTGGTAGTGATTTGGCAGTGGCTGATTTGGCGGACATGACATCGCCACCGGATTTGTCGCCGCCACTGGATATGACGTTTGTGCCGAGCCAGGTTCCAAGCTGCGTGGGGCTTGCGGAAACGTGTGGTCCGACTGGCACGGACAATTGCTGCCAGAGCCCCGTGGTGACAGGTGGCAGCTTTGGGATGGGATACGACAAGGCGATCGACAATGCATATCCATCGCCTGGGACACCAGCGATGGTGAGCGACTTCCGCTTGGACAAGTATGAGATCACCGTGGGACGGTTCCGGCAGTTCGTGGCGGCCGGAAAGGGGACACAGACAAGCGGAAGCCCGCCGGCAAGCGGAGCGGGTAGCCGAACGCTCAATGGAACGGCGAATCAAGGCGGCTGGGACGCGACCAACTGGAATGCGAATCTTAAGGCGGACACGGGGGCGCTCAAGACCGCGTTGAATTGCGACAGCACCTATGCAACGTGGAAGGACACAGCGACGGCAACGAGTGAGAGCCTGCCCATCAACTGCATCAGTTGGTACGACGCGATGGCGTTTTGCATCTGGGACGGAGGATTTTTACCGACAGAAGCGGAGTGGCACTATGCGGCGAGTGGAGGGAACGACCAGCGAGCATATCCGTGGTCCAATACAGCTGGGAGCACGACGATTGATTGCAGTTATGCCAACTATAAGATCGACAGCCCGGCGGGGACGTACTGCGTGAATGGGACAACAGGAGGGGTAAACCGAGTCGGAAGCGAATCGATAAAGGGCGACGGAAAGTATGGGCAGTCGGATTTGGCGGGGAACGTAAATGAGTGGGTGCTGGACTGGTACCCAAGCTCAGGCGGCTATCCCATAAACCCCTGCAACAACTGCGCCAGCCTGGCCATGGCCTCCTACCGGGTGGTACGTGGCGGGAGCTTCCTCTACGGTGCGTCGTACTTGCGCGTGGCGTACCGCTTCTACTTCACCCCGTCCTTTCGCATCGGCAGCGTCTGGGCCCTGTGCGCGAGGACGAAGTAGATTATTCTCATATTTATGATTCATATCGATATATGCGTTTCCCCTTGATCATTGATACTTGAACCCTTGATCAAAAGCCACACGAGCCGAGCGTTCTGGTGGTAGACGAAGATCCGACTCTGAAAGCGAGCCGGCGCGAAGCGCCGCCGACCGAAAAATCGGGGTCGGTCGCGCCACCAGTCATCGCGATTCGAATGGAAGGGCTCACCGCCTGGGTCCTCGAACGCGCCGCCAAATTCCCCCGCGACCACAAATTCACCATCGGCGACCGCCTGGTGGAGACCTGCCTCGACATCACCTGCGAGCTCGTCGAGGCGTCATACAAACGAGACCGCGCCGCAGTGCTGGCATCCGCGTCGCGAGGTTTGGTGCGAGCGCGGGTGCTCTTCCGGCTCGCCCGCAACCTTCGCCTCGTCTCCGAATCGCAGCACCTGCACTTCGCCAAAGAGTCGGGCGAAGTCGGCCGCATGCTTGGCGGCTGGATCAAATCCGCGCGCTCGGGGTAGACTCGGGAGCGAAGGCCGCTGGTGCAGGGCCTTTGGCGTCGACGAGGGAGCCTCCAACCGAGTGATACGTGGCGGGAACTTCAACAACAATGCGTCGAACTTGCGCGTGGCGAACCGCAACAACAACACCCCGACCAATCGCAACAACAACATCGGGGCCCGGTGCGCGAAGACGGTGGGATTCCTCCTCCGCGAGGACATCCAGAGCCGCCACGAGCGAAAGCTCGTGGCGGGCGTGATGCTCCACAGTCCACCCTCCTGACGCCGCGCCCTCGGTAGCTATGGGGCGCAAGCAGTGCCTGTGGCTCTGGCCATGGGACCCCCTCGGGCCGAGCCCAGCCGGTCAGTTTGACGGCTGGGCCGGCCCGCGGGACTTTGTCGTCCAGAACCCTCGGACTCGTTGAGACTCGCTCACGGCGTCGCTAGCTGGGGTGGAGTCAGATTCAGTCCCCGTTGGTGGCACCGAATGACAGCTCACTGAGCACACGCTCGCAGAGCGCGCGCGTGTGGCCATGGCGGGCGTGAGCGAGCCAGGCGCGAACGCGCGAGGTCACCTCACTGGCGCTGATGGCGCCGCTCGCGAAGAGCGCTTGCACTTCGCGCATCCGTCGCCGGAAGCGGCGTAGATTCTCTCGCCTGAGCTGGATGCGGACCGCGTCGCCCCGTCGCTGAAGCACGAAGCCGAGGAAGGCCACCGCATCGGTGGTGCGGTGGAGGCGGCACTTGGTTGGATGCAGGCGCAAACGCAGCTCATCGCAGCGCAGCCGAACGGCATCCCACGCAGCGCCGAGGCGCGCAGCGTCGTCGTCGAAGACGAGGAAGTCGTCGCAGTAGCGGACGAAGTGGCCCAGGCCAAGCCGCGAGCCAAGCAGATGGTCGATGGGCGTGAGGATGAGGTTGGCCCAGATTTGCGACGTCAGATTGCCGATGGGCAGACCGTGCGGACGAATGAAGGGCGTATCCAGCTCGTCGCCGGGAAAGTAGAAGTGCGTCGGCTCGACGTGGCATGGCGCCCGAAGAATTCGCTCGGTCACCTGCCACCAGCAAGCCGGTGTTTTCGGGCGGAGGAGGCGCAGCATGACCTCGTGGTCAATGGATGGGAAGAAGCGAGCGATGTCGAGTCGGAGGACGAAGCGGTGCCGGCGGGTCAGGGCGCCAGCGGTTCGCAGACAACGATGAGACCCATAGCCGATGCGACAGGCATACGACTGTGGCGCGAACGAGCGCTCGATGGCCGGCAGGGTGGCGTCGATGAGCAAATGCTGGACGACGCGGTCGCGGAAGGGGAGAGCCGAAATCAGGCGGCGCTTGGGCTCGTAGACATAGAATCCCCGCGGTGAGCCGGGGCGCCAGGTTCCGGCCGTGAGCTGGGCTTGCAAGTCGACGCAGTTCTTTTCGAGGTCGAGTAGAAACGCAGCCACGTCGGCGCTGCGCCGTTTGCCCAGGGCTGCTCGCGAGGCGGAGCGCAAGACCTGAGGTGTGCCCAATTCGGGATGGGTCGAGAGACAGGACATAGCGAGGACATAGGACATGGGTGACAGCGCGGTTGGCAACCAGCTTCTGCGGAATTCCGTGGATCGAGAGAGACTCGGTGCTGAAGGAGCTGGAGGCTACCGTCGCTGAGCTATGCCGAGTGTTTGGCGTGCCGAAAGGCGGCATACAAATGGAGCACACGAGTCTCAGTGAGTATGACTATCCAGCGCTTGAGGCCCTGGTGGCTACTTGCCTTGTCCTTCGCTAAGGACTCGCGCGGAAACAACACGTGCAATCAGGGGCCCGCTGCTGTCGAGGAAAATGCCGTGATTGATCAGGTTATTTCCAGACTGGTCCTAAGTAGTCCGCCTGTTGGGGCCGGGCTCCTCTGTCTCTTCATCGCCACCCGCGTGCAGAAACTCGTAGAGCGCGTCGAGAACCTTGGAGTAGCGGTCCGCAGCTCGTTCCGCTTGGTGCTCGATGGCTTTGAAGGCGCCATCGAGAGATCTCACGTCGGTCTCTGGGTGCCGCGTCTGCTCGATATGGCAGTACGCCAGACGAGAGATCGAGCGGATTTCCTCGATGGCCTTCAGGCCATCTTGCTCGGACCCGGCGCGCGCCCGTGCGAGCAAAATTTCACGTAGCCTGTAGCTGGGGTGCTGGTGTTCATCGCATCGGCCTCCCTGCTCGGTCGGCGCCTTCGACGCGCCGGCCGACCGTTTTTTTCACGCCATAGCGGCGCGATGCTAGAGGGTTGCCCAACTGGCGTGACCTGTCAAGGTAGAAAGGTACCCAGGTACCTCTCTACTTAATCCCTGCTTTGGCGAGCATTATTTGTAGAGCTTCGCTGACTCCCAGATCGTGCGTGAGCGCGTACAGCTTGAGCGCACGGAATTGGCCGGCGGGAAGGAAAAACGCCTTTTTCACGATTCGGGACTGATCCTGCTTCGCCACCTTGGTGCGTTGCTTTGGCGCCTTGGCGCCTTTGGTACCTTTTTCGCTGGGCACGCCGCCAGTACAACATCCGCCGAAGACTCGGTCAATACCTGCACGTTGCAGCGACGACAGATCATGTCACTCGACAGGCGTTACCGTCACCCAGTGACGGGTGGCATGTAACCCCGACTGTCACCCCGGCCCGGCGCGAAAGTGTTACCCATGTCTTGTCCGTACCGAGCACGACCCCGCCAACGCCGCGCCCTATTTTTCGTCAAAATAAGCGGTACGTTGCTCAACGAAATGGCGGGTAATCAATTATTTTCCGATTTTTCGCGTTAAATAAAGGCTTGGTCGCGGGATTTTTCGCGAATATTCCTCCGGGCCTTTGGTTGCGCGGGTTTGGCGATCACTTGCCCATCCTCTCCGACGGGAGGGATTCAGCGTCCTGGCGGGATTTTTGACGAATATTCCTCCGGGCCTTTGGTTGCGCGGGTTTGGCGATCATATCCGACGAGACGGGCAAAACGTCCTCTACCAGGAAGGCCAGATCACGGGGCCGGCCGGCTGGCGTCTCAAAGAGCTGGAACGCCCGGTGTCCATAGGTAAGGCGCGTCAGGAGTGCCAGCGTGGTCGCTGCATGCATGGCTTCGCGCAAGATGGCGGCGTGCGCTGTCGAGCCGGTGTACACCGTTCCATAGAAGCAGATCTGGCAGTCCATGCTGGCGTTGCAGACCGTCCGGACCATGCGGAAACGCATGCAGATGCCAGGGTCGCTGTGGAGCGCCCGAGCGGCGCCCGAACTACTCCCTGAGAACTCATCAGGCACACCGACAACCACGAAGCGCTGCCCGTGGAACTCCTTTGGTGCAGAGAACGCCTCTTTGAACTTGTCAAAGCCGAGTTGCGGCACCGGCCCATGAACAGTCTCGACGGTGGAGCGGGCGACACCATGCGCACGCTCCCAAGCCGCTCCCCTCGACAGGGTGCCGAGCGCTGGGGGCAGCTTGGTCTTGTGCGCTGCCGATAGACGAGGTGAGCCGAGGACGGGAGCAAGTCCAGGCGTCTCGGCGATTTTCACGAGGGCCTGACTCTGCTCGATCTCAATAGATGGCGCCATTAGCGCCGTTGCCAGAGCTGGGATCTGTCCTGGCGGTGTGGGTGCGGATGCCGTCATGAGGTCCGCAAGCTCGGTGGCATCGCGTCCAAGGGCTTTTGCAAGCCGGTGGAGGGTATCGCCACGGACGATGGCGCCAGGCTCGGCTTGAAGCCGGGCGATGGTCGACAGCGCAGTTTTGGAGGCGCGCTTTAGCTCCTTCAATGAGAGCCCAGCCAATTCGCGGAAATACTTCAATGCTCCCGGCTTCATGACCCACATAGCGCGTTTCCTCCTTGTACGAGCGTCCATGAACAGCATCCGACACCACTCCTGTATGCGTGAAAAACCGTCGAGAAAGCCGAGCTTTGCGGCCATCGGAGCGAAATGGACATTATCGGACCGCAATCGGAGTAGCCCTCGCGTGTAGAAGCTAGTGAGAGACAAAAGCGAGCGCAAAACTGATGAACCCGAATCGTTTTGGTATTACCTGGTCCACCCTGTCTGATACGGAATTGCTGGCTGAGCTCCCTACCCACATGGACGCGGTTGGGCGGGAAATTCTTCGTCGCTGTGGTGGCACCGTGAAGGGGCGCATCGCCTACCTTCTGAAGGGCTACCGGCCACGTCACGGGTTTTCGGATTCTGATCAAGAAATCCTCGCTGAGTTCTATTTGTCGCTGTTTGAAAACGATATGAAGAAATTGCGCGCATACGACGCGAGCAACGGCCTAACGCTGTCGTCCTGGCTGGCGCTCCTGGCCGAGCACCACACGCGCAACCACTTCCGCGCGCTCGCGGTGCGGGCAACGACTCCCATCCTCGCCGGGCAAGAGGACGCCGGGCAGGTGGGCCAGGGGGCGCGGTGGTGCGTTCCCGCCACCGAAGACCGGGAGTTTGTCGCCAACGTGAAGCGGCGCGGCTTCCGGCTCGACGAGGTGATTTGAGCCGCACTCACTACGCAAACCTAGCGCAACCCTGTGACATCGGACGGCCCTCCAAAGGGGATCCGATCAAGGAGAAATGAGCCATGGATATCAAGCAGTTGCCGCCCCTGGCGCGAGACAGT
>Ga0123336_10002632_pt1 | contig 15509 bp, 13 predicted proteins | sample SSSSmetaG_FD_96466 | JGI IMG/M metagenome (GOLD analysis project Ga0123336, IMG submission 96466) | Glacier valley bacterial and archeal communities from Borup Fiord, Nunavut, Canada, to study Microbial Dark Matter (Phase II) - ​SSSS metaG | ecosystem: Environmental > Aquatic > Freshwater > Ice... | reverse complement strand
TATTGACAGCCTTATACAAGTACTGGATCAATCTAAAGGTAATGCAAAGGCAGAAATACTTGAAAAAATAAGTAAATCGCTGCTGAGTGTTTCACCAATTAAAAGCATAAAATATACTAATGAGCTTTTAAAATATTCCCAGCATATTAAAAATAAACATTTTGAAGCAAGTGCTTACAGCCTTACTGGTACCTATTATCTTCAAGGAAACGAGTATCTCAAAGCCATTAATTATTATATAAAAGCCTTGCATCTTTTTGAAGAAATTAAAGAAAACAAGGGAATATCATCCTCTCTCAACAATCTAGGTATCATTTCATATATGTCTTATGATTTTAACAAAGCCATTTATTATTTTAAAAGGTCTCTTCTCATGGATAAAGATGTTGGTGACCAAAACGGAATGGCCGGATCATATAATAACCTGGGAAATATATTTATACAGCAGCAAAAGTACGATAGTGCTATCGTTTACTTTTTAAAATCTTACCACATACACAAAATCCAAAAAAATATTTCGGATCAAGGCCTTTTACTTGCCAATATCGGGGAAACTTATGCTAAGACAGGCAAATATGATACAGCCTTACAATATTGCCTCGCAGCTTTAAAAATTAAAGAAGAAACGCACGAAAATCAGGGAATAGCGGTAGTTATGAACGATTTGGGGGAAATTTATGGAAAACTAGGGAAGTTAAAAAAAGCTGAATATTATTTTACCAAATCCTTACAGATAGGAAAAGAATACATAGGCGATGTGGCGGTAACATATTTCAACCTTGCTGAATTGTATAAAAAAACAGATGATTTTAAAAACGCTTTTTTGTATCAAAGACTTTACACATCTCTTAGAGACTCTACCTATACTATAGAAAAAAATAAAAGTATTTTAGAAATAGAAGAAAAATATGAAACGGAAAAAAAGAAACAACAAATCATATTATTACAAAAAGAAAGCGATATAAAGGACCTTAAATTATTTCAGAACAAAATAATATTTATTTGCATCATTTCAGCTCTTTTGGGAGTACTTGCACTTGCCTTGTTTTTTTATAACCGTTATAAAATAAAAAAAGAAGCAAATAAAATTCTTTCAATTGCCAACCAAAAAATTCAGCAAAGTATAGATGAAAAAAACATTTTACTTCAGGAAATACATCACAGGGTAAAAAATAACCTTCAGTTAGTATCTACACTTTTAAGCTGGCAATCGGAAGGTGTTAAAAATAAAAAAGTCCTGTCTATTATTAATGAGGGGCAATCAAGAATTCAATCGATGGCTCTTATACACGAGTGTATTTATCAATCTGAAAGCTTGGCATACCTTGATGTTAAAAAATATTTTGAAGATTTACTGAATTATCTTTCTACCTCTTACAGCAACGATAAAAATATTAAGGTTCATTCATTTATCGATAATGTATCTCTTGACATTGATAAAATGGTGCCAACAGGGTTGATGGTAAATGAATTGGTTTCGAACGCATTTAAATATGCTTTTTCACATAAAAATAATGGCACTGTGGAGCTTTCTTTAAAGGAAAATAACAAAATGCTGACTTTAACCGTATCGGATGATGGTGAAGGTTTGCCCGGAAATGTTGATGAAATAAAATCCGAATCCTTAGGACTTCAATTGGTAAGTGTGTTAGTAAAACAACTCAAAGGAACCATGAAAATTACTTCGGACAAGATGGGCACTTCATTTGAAATTATTTTTAGCAATATCCTGAACAATGAACCCGCCTGAAGTAAAAATACTGATAGTTGAGGATGAATTAATTATTGCCCACGGTATTAAAAAAACTTTAGTTTCAATAGGTTATCAGGTAGAAGGGATAGCGGAAACTTCAGATGAAGCTATTAATTTTATAGATAAATCAGCTGTAGATCTTGTGATGATGGATATTCATATCAAAGGCAATCGTGATGGCATTGATACTGCCATCATCATAAAAGAAAAATACTTCACTCCTGTTATCTTTCTTACTGCCTTATCAGACAATCATACGCTCAGCAGGGCGAAAATAGCCAATCCTTATGGTTATATTATAAAACCTTTCAAAGAAGCCGATCTAAAAGCCAATATTGAAATTGCTTTATATAAATTTCAAAAAGATATTGAAGATAAAAACGATCAGGAAAAAGAAATTCATACTTCTTTTTTTGCAAAAAAAGGAAAGGGATATATTAAAGTAAAGTTTATCGATGTTTTATGGATTGAAGCCATGGAAAACTATGTGATAGTAAAAACTATAAACGAGAGACTGATCATTTATTCAACATTTAAAAATATTGAGAAAAAACTTCCTCCCCATGATTTTGTAAGAGTTCATCGCTCTTACATTGTTAGAATTGATAAAATAGAAGCCATCGAAGAAGGTGCAGTATTATTGGCGAATAAACCCATTCCTGTAAGTAAATCTTATAAAGAAAATTTTAAAAGTAGGATCATTTTTTTTTAAAATTTCCTGTTTCTTATCAAAATTATCATCAATTTTCAGGTGTTGGTCAAGTATTTTTAATTATTCGTCAAGAATTTAAAAAATAATTTTCAGCTTTGGTTAGTTTAGAACCAAAGTTGCGAAGAAATCACTTCCTGCTAAAAATTAAAAAGAAACAATTATGAAATCAGTAGTGAATATTTTCATGAGCGTGCTTTTATTTTTATTTGTTTTTTCATGTAAAAATAATGACCCAGTATCTCCACAAAATTCAACACAAATAACTTTTAGTCCTGCAAGTGTATTAGTAGGTGACACCTTAACAATTTCAGGCAAAAATTTTAATGTTGATAAAAGTAAGGATACAGTAAAAATTGGTAATATTTCTGCCACTGTAATCAACGCAAGTGCCACTGAATTAAAATTAATTGTTCCCTTAAGTGCATCAAGTGGAAAATTAACATTCAACAACTATACGCCACCTTCTACTGATTTGATAGTAAACCATATCTACGTATCTGGTTCCGAATATAATAATTCAGGAATAAACGTTATTAAATATTGGAAAGATACTACGGCACACTTTTTAACAGATGGAATAAGTACTGCATCAAGTTCTTCCATTGTTGTTTCGGGAAATAAAGTTTATGTATCAGGTTCTCAAAATAATAGTAGCTCATCCGCTGTAGCTAAATACTGGACCAATGATAAGTCGGAGGTAATTCTGGATGCCAATGATTATTCCTATTCCAATTCGATGTATATAAGTGGAACCGATCTATATAATGCAGGAACAATTTATACAACCAATTATGTTGCTGCCTATTGGAAAAATCAAACAATGGTAAAATTAACTGACGGTACTTACTATGGAAATGCCGCTTCTATTGTAGTTTCCGGAAATGATATTTATGTTTGTGGATTTGAAAAAAACTCGGGCAATATCAGTGTAGCAAAATATTGGAAAAATGGAAATGCGATGAATCTTTCTGATGGGGTTATTTCCGCTACTGCAAATTCAATATTTATATCCGGTAGTGATGTGTATGTCGGGGCTTATCAATACAACGGCTCAGGTGGCAAAGCTATTGCTACTATCTGGAAAAACGGAGTTCCTACGAAGCTTTCAGATGGGTTACATAATGCGTATGTTAAAAATATAATAATAGTGGGAAGTGATATCTATGCCATAGGCTTGCAATATACGGATAGCTTTATAAGTATTGCAACTCTTTGGAAAAACGGAGTAGAAATTAAATTAGGTGACGGTGTAAACAATTCAAGTGCCTCTTCTGTAGCTGTGTGGGGAAAGAATATTTATGTGGTAGGCAATGAAAAGAAAAACAGTACTTTTTATGCCAAAATGTGGAAAAACGGTGCAGATTTTTATCTTCCGAAAGGAATAAATTCCAGTGATGCAACTTCAATAATGATAGCCCCGTAAAGTAAAACATATTTAACCTTTAATTAAATTTCTTAAATTTTATAAGAACCAAATTATCCCATGAAAAAACTCATTTATTTCCTTACTATTTTATCATTTACTTCCATGTTTGGACAATCAAAATCTAAAAGCGGTACATCCTCTCAAGGGGAAGTTATTTTTACTAATAAACCTTATAAAACTTTTGCGGAAGCGAAGCCAAATGCTATTTCACAAGTAAAAGATGGTGACCCGCTCTATGTTTATTTAAAAACAGCAGATCCATTGGCTAACCATACTATTAAAGAAAACCGTGATGGTTCAATAATATATTTTATCAATATTGCTATAGGTGCCGAAGGTGATTTAAATCAGTATGATTATAATAGTTTTATGTTTTCAAAACAAGAAGTTGATGCTTTGGGCAATGAAATAATGGTAAATCTTGCGCCTGGTTCTGCAGGAAAAAATAATTCTTTTAATTTATTTTTAAAAGCATTGGGTGAAGGAGAGCCCGGTTTATGGAAAAATGAAATCAGGTTCAATAACGACCCCAATACAACTGACCCTAAATCTTTTGCAAAAGGTTTAATTGTATGCGATGTGCATGAAGGAATTACAAAATATCAGAAAATGTATCAAAACTTTAAATATGTTCAAGAACATGGCACTAAAGAAGAGAACGAAGTACCACCAAAAGGTGCCTTTACTGATGCCAAACTTTTAGCAGAAGCAGCAGCCAAAATTAAAGCTAAAGGCATTACTCCGCATAAATTATATTTCTTCCTCGATGATTGGAAAGTATATACCAATAATAATAATGAAAAACAGAGTAGGACTGTTTATGGCTTATATACTTATAAAAAAGGAAATGAATGTTATAAAGGTGTGATTGATATAACACAAGATTATGCATGGGCTACTGCAAGCTGGGCCGCTGTAAATATTAGCTTGCGAGATGATTTTCCAATAACATCTGATAAATATTAATTCAAGTTATTTTTGGATTTTAAAAAAAAACCTCGCCGTTTAGCGAGGTTTTTTTTATACCAAATAAAATAAATTATTTAGTAGCAGCAATTTCAAAAGTAATATCAAAATCATCTTTGATCATTTTATCACCTAAGCTATCATAAAATTTACCAGAATTATATTTAATATCCCATAAAGTACGGTCTAATTTAAAATCAGCATTTGCAGTTAATTTATTACCATCAATAACCACAGTAGCAGGGAAAGCTATGTCTTTTGTAATTCCTTTAATAGTTAATTTTCCAGTTACAGTATAATTGTTTTTTCCAACAGCTTTAGTATTTGGAGTCATTTTTCCGATTTCAAATTTTGCAGTAGGATATTTTTCAACATTAAAAAAATCTTGAGATTTTAAATGACCTATTAATTTATCATTTTTATCTTTTTCAGTAAGGTCTTCATCAGAAATTGAAGTCATATCCATAGTAATAATTCCACCTGTTACTACTTTACCTTTTACAGTTAAGTCGCCACTTGCAATTTTTATTTTACCATTATGTTGGTAAAGAACTTTTTTGCCAACCCATTTAACATCACTTTTGTTGGTGTCCACCTTGTAAACAGTATCAATAGGTGCGTTAATAATTGTGAATGCGCTTAAAGAAACAAAGGCAAGCACTACCAGAATAGAAAATAATTTTTTCATTTTTTTTGTGAATTTTGGTTTAATTAAATAGATTGATATAAACATATGCAATTTATATGAGCTTATTAAAAGTTGCAACATATAATCGTCATATTTAACACAACTTATATACTCTTTAAAAAGTTCTGATACATTTAAAAGTTTGGATGTTTTTTTTATTTTTTTATTCTATGATTTATAAAGTAGTTAAAAATGCTGAAGAAGCTATTTTTGATATTGATGACAATTCAATTTTAATGTTAGGTGGATTTGGATTATGCGGTATCCCTGAGAATTGTATTAACGCCTTGCTTAATAAAGGAGTTAAAAACTTAACATGCATTTCCAATAATGCAGGAGTAGATAATTTTGGAATAGGTTTACTATTGAAAGCACGACAAGTAAAAAAAATGATTTCATCCTATGTAGGAGAAAATCAAGAATTTGAAAGGCAATTATTAGCGGGTGAACTAGAGGTGGAATTATTACCACAAGGTACACTTGCTGAAAGAATTAGAGCAGGTGGTGCAGGAATACCTGCTTTTTTTACGCCTGCCGGAGTAGGTACTGAAGTGGCGGAAGGAAAAGAAATTCGATTATTTGATGGAAAAAAATATCTTTTAGAGAATTGGCTTAAAGCAGATTTTTCAATTGTAAAAGCTTGGAAAGGTGATGAATCAGGAAATTTAATTTATAAAGGAACAGCTCGTAATTTTAATCCAATGATGGCGACTGCAGGGAAAATAACAATTGCAGAAGTTGAAGAGCTTGTTCCAATTGGTTCATTAGACCCTAATAATATTCACACCCCCGGAATTTATGTAAACAGAATTTTTCAGGGAATTAATTATGAAAAAAGAATTGAACAGAAAACATTTAAAAAATAGAGGAAAGAGGAAAGACAATAGACAAGTGAAAGTTTAAATTGTAAATATTAATATTAAAATCTTTTGTCTTTCTTCTAATGTCTTATTTACACTTATGCCTTTAGATAAATTTGGGATTGCAAAAAGAATTGCACAAGAAATACGCGATGGATATTACGTTAATTTAGGAATTGGGATTCCTACTTTAGTTGCCAATTATATTCCTCAAAATATAAATGTTGTTTTACAATCTGAAAATGGATTGTTAGGCATCGGGCCATTTCCAGGTGAGAGTGAAGTAGATGCTGATTTAATAAATGCAGGAAAGCAGACAATCACAATGCTTAAAGGTTCTTCATTATTTAATTCTGCAGATAGTTTTGCAATGATCAGGGGTGGGCATGTAGACCTTACTATATTGGGTGCAATGGAAGTTTCGGAAAATGGCGACATAGCAAATTGGAAAATACCAGGTAAAATGGTAAAAGGAATGGGTGGAGCAATGGATTTAGTTGCTTCAGCAAAAAATATTATTGTTGCTATGCAACATGTAAATAAAGAAGGGCAATCAAAACTATTAAAAAAATGTTCATTGCCTTTAACAGGTATGAACTGTGTGAAAAAAATTATTACTGAACTTGCAGTAATGGATGTTTTACCTGAGTGCGGGTTTTTATTATTAGAAACTGCACCGGGAGTTACTGTTGAAGAAATTATAAAAGCTACTGAAGGTAAATTGATAATAAGTAAGGAAATTAAAGAAATGATTATTTCTTAATTTTAGGGAAGCTGATAATATTTAATAACTTTCGTATTATTAAAATGGATAAGAATATTTTCTATTCAAACGCATTTAGTAAAATGAATAATTATACCCGAAGGTAACTGTATAATCGGGTGTGCTTCCTTTATTTACAACCTACCTGTTTTGGTTAATTACACTTAAGTTCATGGCGTGCTTTTTAAATAATTTATAAGAAGCGTTAGCTATGATATTCACAACACTGCTTACCATGCTTCCCTGCCCTCTACCGAAATTGTAAGAGAATGAAAAACCGGTTGTTAATTTTTTATCAAAAAGTTTGGCATTCATGCCTGCAGTTAAACCCATTGTTATATAATCATTTTTGGTAATGGTATTATAGCTTACATTATAGGCTGTGAAAATAGAAACGCCAATTTTTAATAACATTAGATTATAGGCTGTAGCCAGGTTATAAAATCGTGAAGCATTGCCTTTTACTACATCCCCTCACTGCCTGTCGGAAGCATCCTGAAAATTAAAATTTACGTTTAAATTATGATTTTGAAGTTCTGTCCTTTTTGTGAGGTAGTTTATATTGGAATTTAAACTTTTTGAAATCTGGACATAGTTAAGTGTATCATAATTTTGAAATTGTGAATATTGATTATGTATTGAAACTGCGGCCTTATGCAAAGTGAATATTTTTAAATTTTTTTTCAAAGAGCGGATCTTATTAGTTTACGATTGGACCAAATGTAAAAAAAAAGTAATTGGTAGTTCTTTTTTAGATTCTGGTTATATATAAAAACAATAAATAGGTATGAATATCATTATATTAATATAAAAGGTGAGAAATTTATATTTTAGTTATTATTATCATAGCTAGCCCAGCTATATAAAAAGCTAACATCAAAGCGATAATTAAGGTCGTTGCTTTTGATGCGTTATTAAATTCTTTCCATACAAATATGCCCCAAATGGCCGCTACTACCGTAGCTCCCTGCCCGAGTCCATAGGCTATTGCAGGGCTGGTTTTACCAGATGCAATAATATTAAATGACATACCCAGGCACCAAATCACTCCACCTAATATACCAGTAAAATGATTTTTTATACTTCCTTTAAAATAATCCGACATTAAAACAGGGCTTCCTATAAAAGGCCGTCGCATTACCATGGTATTAAAAATAAAATTGCTTAAAAATATCCCGACGGAGAAAAACACAACGGCAGTATATGGGCTCAATTTTCCGTTTTCAGGAACATTAAAATTTAAAAACATGGATTGGGAAACAAATTTGTAAAAGAAGCCCATTAATATTCCTGCTATTGCCGATAATAATAATCCTTTTATAGTGGTCTGATTCCCTGAAGACATTTTACGGTAGGCAACAGCATTTAAAATTATAGCAATAATTATTAAACCTACCCCTGCGAAAAGAAACGCTGAATTACCATCGGGTTTGTCATAATAATTAACTATTACCCCCAATACCAATGCTATTCCTATTCCTACGGGAAAGGCCACTGACATTCCAGCAATTGATATGGCTGCCACTAGAAGAATATTTGCCGCATTAAAAATTACCCCTCCAAGCATTGCAGACCCTACATGTGATATATTAGCCTGTGAAATATCATTTATAAAACTTCTCCCATTGGTTCCGTAACTACCCAATGTAAAGGCGGAAAGTATAGAAAAAATAAGGATTCCAATTGTGTAATCCCAATAAAAAAGCTCAAAACGCCAGGTTTTTAATGCAAGTTTTTGTGTGTTGGCCCATGAGCCCCAGCAAAGCATTGTAATTACACAAAATATTATGGCAGTTGAATAAGTTTGAATGATAAACATACTTTTTTTGATTTACTATTTTTCTGATTTCCAATTATTCTTTGTAGGCGTATTGCCCAACACTACTAAGTCTGTTACAAATACCTCATGGTTCCCGCTGGGATTGAGCACTTTAACTTTTACCAAATGTTTTTTATTTTCCAATTGATATTTCCAAAATAAATTAAACCGCCGTGATTTTTCCTCCGTTGGGATATTTACTGTTTCAGCAAGCTTGCCGTCAATATACAATTCAGCTTTAAAATTGTATTCAGAACTTGTATTTTTTTTATTTGCACGTCCCATTATTATAAACCCTATCCCTTCAAATTCCATTTCAATATCAGGGTTTACAATTTTATATAAAGCTCTTTTTTCTTTAGGAAAATGACCCGGGTTTGCTTCTTCCAACTCGACTGGGAGCGGGTTTTGCAATAAGATAGTTATATTCTCCCCTGAAATATTGCCACCATTTTTCTCTACCATCTGCAAAGCATGTTTTAGCCCCGTTTTATATACGTCATTTAATGACATAGTTGTGTATTTAAAGTTGATATCTTCCGCTTCTTTCAAACCTAACTTCCAATAAGCCGGGATTTTATCATAACCTAAAAAAGCGCCCAAAATTCCCCCGGCTGTAGATGGGTTGCAATCTGAATCCTGCCCGCACCTGGTGCTTACTTCCATCGTTTTAGAAAAATCACCGTTACCATATAATAAACCCATTACCACATAAGCAGAATTCAAAGATGCGTCTATGTTAAAAGCATCAAAAATTCCTTCAGGACAAGTACGGTCGTCGGCCCATTTTTTCTGAATTTCAAACCATGCCTGTTTCCAATCATTCGGATATTTTTTATGCCAGGCAATTACATCAGCTATGCACTTGTAATAGTTGGATTCTTTTGGTATTACTTTCAGCCCCTCATTCACTACCGTGTTGATATCTTTAGAAACAAAAGCCAATGAATACATTGCACTCACATACACCCCACCATAATAACCATCGCCATAATTCATAATATGGCCAATTTTATCACATATTTTGGATGAAGAATTCGGCATACCTGGGGACATCAGGCCGGAAAAATCAGATTCGATTTGGAAATCGATGGCATCAGCCTGGGGGTTATTGAGCCAATGTCCGGATGCAGGTGGCATAATACCATTTAGAATATTGTTTCTTCCAACCTGGTTTGCATGCCAAAGCATATAATCAGCATTGGCATAAGCCTTTGCATGGGATGCAGCGGGTGCATCAAGACCTTCGTTTTCAAAAACTTGTACGAAAGTTAAATCCATATAAATATCATCATATAGGCCAGGTATGTTTGTCATTGTGTTTTTTATATATCCATCATACCAGGGAATAGGTTGGTAATCGTTAATCATAGTTCCCTTATACCTGAATTCCGTTGGCCCCCCGAAAGTGCAACCAATTAACTGGCCTGCCCAGCCACCTTTTATTTTATTTGCCAGTTCGGTTTTGGAAACTGTAAATTTATTTTGTGCAAATGCATTTATAGAAATGCATAGGAACAAGATGATTTTTTTCATAATAAAAATTGATTAATATAAAATCTGTAAATTTTAGTTTTTCATTTTAAAATTTTAAAAAGAAATTGTGATTTTTTTAATTCATAATTTCTTTTCTGAGAGGAACCGATGCTTGTGCCCCCATTCTGGTTACGGAAATCGAAGCTGCTTTACACGCAAAACTTATTGCCTGCCCAAAATCCATATTTTCTGATAAAGCAACGGCCAAGGCTCCGTTAAATACGTCGCCCGCTGCAGTGGTATCAAAGGCTTTTACGCTTGGCGATGGGATTAATTGTTGTATCTCTTCATTATGAAAATAGGCTCCTTTTTCTCCTAATGTTATAATTACATTTGCAATTCCTTTTTCATGAAGTTTATGTGCCGCTTGCCCGGCTGTATCCTCATCAATTACACGAATTCCCGTTAGCAATTCCGCTTCTGTTTCATTAGGGGTAATAATTTTAATATACTTATAAACATCTTCACTTAAAGTTTTTGCTGGGGCAGGGTTTAAAATAATAAATGCCCCTTTTTTCCAGCATTCTGTTATTGAAAACTCAACTATTGCTATTGGAATTTCCAATTGCAATAGCACAATGTCATCAGCTTGTATAAGGTCCAAAACTTTTTCAACTTCAGCAATTTTCAGGTTTGCATTGGCCCCGGAAGCCACTGAAATAATGTTTTCACCATTTCCATCCACTAATATTAATGCGACTCCCGATGGGTTTTCTGTATCATTGGAAATATAGTCAGTGTTTATTCCTTCACGCTGAAAACTCTGAATGGCTTGCTTACCAAAAATATCGTCTCCCACACGACCTATAAAAGTAACCGTAGCCCCCAATTTAGCTGCAGCCACTGCCTGGTTTGCGCCTTTTCCACCAGGGTTCATCAGGAAAGAGCCTCCGATTACAGTTTCCCCGGGAACAGGAAGCTTGTCGGATTTAATAACCATATCCGTATTTATACTTCCTATCACAAATATTTTACGATGCATATTAAATAGTAATTTCTTCAAATTAAATACAAATTCTTCGTCAATTATTTATATAAATTATGCATATTTGTTTTGATTTAGATAATTTAAAAACAATAAATATTTTATAAATAGTTGATATATAAATTACTAATTGATATTTATTGGTGAAATATAATTTTTAAACCATGAACCTTATTAGCATTCAAAACTTAGTTAAAACACTTACAAATGGGGAGAGAAAAACATTTAGCTTAATAAGTGGTGTGTATGGGGCTGAAAATAAATATTATACCCTTTATGAATATCTTAGGGACAATAAAGCAATTGATATTGAATGCTTAGAAAAAAACTTTGGAAAGAATGGCTTGGAAACAGCTAAAAAACATCTTTCACTAACACTTATGAAGGCCTTGCGCTATGCTGAAAATGAGGGTACTATCGAAAATAAAATTTTAAATAAAATTATGGATGCCAGGATATTCCATAAAAAAGGTTTGATAGCAGAAAGCCTTGATCTTTTGTCGAAAATTAAAGAAATAAGCCTGGAAAACGAATTATTTACCTACTACCTCATGGCATCCCGATTGGAATTGGAATATATATCAAGGATGCAATTTAATGGTATTGATGAGTATGGCTTGATTGAAAAGCAGAACAAAATCGAAGAAATATTAAAACATGAAATGTTAGTCCGCAGGCATTCAAGCCTTTTTGAAATTTTAATGGTGCGGTATTGGCGAAAAGGTATAGTAAGTAATTTGTATGAAAAAGCGAAACTGGATGATTTATTATTAGAAGAATATCAAATTCTTAACAACAAAAATTATAATTCATTTGAATCTCAAAAACTCCATTTAAATTTTCAATCAACATATTTTATGATGATTGGTGACCCTGAAGGAAGCTTAAAGATATTTTATGAGATAAATGCCCTTTTTAAAAAAAATATGCACCTAAGCCTTACCTCATCTGCCGATTACATTTTTATGCTTGACGGGCTACTAACCAACCTGCGTGCAATCAATAAACATGATGAAATGCCATTTTTTATTAAAGAGCTCTCTGGTATTTGTACACAATCCGAAGATTTGAAAACCAGAATAGCGTTTTTGATATTTTTTCATCACTTGACAATATATAACTATCAGCAAGATTTCAAAAATGCACTAATTTTTATAAATGAGAATTCAGTTTTAATTGATCAGGTTTTGAAAGGGCCACTTTTTAATTTACAGGTCCAAATTTGCCTGGCTATATCGATTAGCTATTTCGGATTGGGTAATGTTAAGAAGAGCCTGTTTTTTCAGAATTTTATACTGAATAATTATAAAAAGAATTATTCATACCGCTTATATTTCCAGGTAAGGGTACTATATCTAATGACCCAATTTGAACTAAAGAACTTTGATTACCTAAATTATGAAATAAAGTCGTTTGAAAGGAAAATAAAATTAGAAAACAAAAAAAATGTGTTTGAAAATATAATTATTGATATTTTCAAAAAACTACTAAAAGAACCTGATAATGTAAAAAATGTGCTGGACCAGATTTTAGAGGGGCTCAACACTAGCCAGTTTTCCCCTGAGAACCAAAGAGTGGTACAAAATTTACAATTCAATAAATGGTTAAGTAATTTTAAGATAAAAATTAACTGAAAATCTTTTTACTAAATTCACTTAGCAAATTTAATAATCAGTTCGGCTAAAAATATTTCACTGAAGCAGAAACCCTCGATATTTTTTCGCGTGATGAAACTGAAGACCTATCATTTCTCCCTGATATTATTGTAAAGCCTGGAAGCACCGATGAAGTTAGCCAAATTTTAAAATATTGTAATGAAAACTTAATCCCTGTTACCGCCCGCCCGCGGGGCAGGAACAGGCCTAAGTGGTTCAGTTCTACCCATTCACAAAGGAATTTTATTCTCCACAGAACGATTAAATAGAATAATTAGTATTGATGAAAATAATCATCAGGCCACCGTTGAGCCCGGTGTAATAACGGAAGCCTTTCAGAATGCGGTAATGGAAAACGGTTTGTATTATCCGGTGGACCCTTCAAGCAAAGGAAGTTGTAAATTAGGAGGGAAACTAGCCCTTTCATCCGGTGACCCGAGGGCTGTAAAATATGGTACCACAAGAGAGAATGTAATGAACCTTGAAGTAGTATTGGCCAATGGTGAAATAATATGGACTGGGACAAATGTGATAAAATATTCTACACGATATAACCTCACACAATTAATGATCGGGAGCGAAGGGACTTTGGGAATTATTACAAAAGCTGTTTTCAAATATACAGACGCATTTACTCATCGAAGTGGATGGAAATGAAATGGATGGTGTATATAAGGACGCAGAAAAAATTTACGAAGTTATTGAAAAGTATGAAATCGGGGAAGTGCTAATGGGTGAATCGGAAAAACAAAAAGAAGAACTTTGGTTGCTACGGAGAAAAGTACCTTATGCAGTGAGGCATAATTCGGTTTATAAAGAAGAAAATACTGTTGTGCCCCATGCACAACTTCCACAGTTATTAAAAGGGGTGAAGGATATTGGGCTTAAATATGGATTTAAATCGGTATACTATAGGCATGCAGACGATGGGAACCCCCGCCCTCGCTTGCGTCCTGCAAGCGTGCGTTATATGCGCCTCTGGCGTTTTTTTCATAATCAAGCTATATCTTAAACTTTTAAAGGGCTTTCCATACATGCACTACTGCCATTACTTAATTGCTTCTTATAATATTCTAAAAGCAGATAATTAAGGCGTTCGAAAACTTCGCTCTTTCTATTGATATTAACATCGGAAAGAGTGCTGACAACGGGTAAATCTTTAATGCCTAAATAAGTTAGCTTTCCTTCTAAGAATAATAAATTCTTGCATAAGCACCTTAATGAACGGCATTGGCTGAGGATACCGTAAAACATGAAAACAAATTGCTTGTAGCCATTCATGGTTTTATATTATTTGCCAGAATTATATCTACTTACCGATTCCTCTATCAGTTCTTTTGGAACATAAGAAAGTAATTGACAAATGATTGGCTGACCAGATAATTTTGTACTTTGCATGCGTGCTCTTGGTTGGTGTGAGAACTAGCAAAGTCACAAAAAAATGCGGGTTTGAAAAAATCCTCATTTTGTATTTTTCTGAGAAAAAGAAATAATAGGTGATTTTTTATCGGATGACAACTTTTAAGAATGATAAAAATATGTCTAAAATAATTTCAAGATGCCCACCCCCTTTGTATGGCCTTGGTAAATTCAGTATAAAGGCTGAGGCCAATTCATTTTACATTGAGAGAATCAAAACGCATTTAGAAAACCGTATGTTCTTAAACAGCCCGCATAGGCATGACACTTACCTACTCTTATACATAACAAGCGGTGGCGGTGAACATACTATTGATTTTAGAAACTATGATACAATTCCTGGAAGCTTCTTCCTGATGACACCTGGTCAGGTGCATTCATGGAAATTGGAACCATACACCGATGGGTATATCATTTTCTTTTTACAGGATTTTTATCAGACGAAGACATTATATAACAACATGGTAGATTTTCCATTTTTCCAAGCTTTAAATGCAAATCCACTTATTCAACTGCCTCCAAAGGAACCCATCATAGATTTTATAATGGGGGAGATGTGTAATGAGTTTGCCAAGCCATCGTCGTCAATTAGTTTTCGCATAATGAGAAGTTACCTTGATCTACTTTTATTAAAATTAACCCAGTACTATTCTATCAATAACCCGGATTTCAATCAGGACGAATTTGCTAATTCAACTACCCAAAAACTAAGAAAACTTCAACACTTGATAGATAAGAATTACATAACAATAAAACAGCCAAGTGAGTATGCGGAGATGATGAATATGTCGCCTTCTTACTTAAATAGTATTTGTAAACAGGGCTTGGGGCAGACATTAACTGGATTGATATCAGGCCGTATCCTTTTAGAGGCAAAGCGTTTGTTCTCCTATTCTGACCTTACCGTTAATCAAGTCTCCGAACAGT
>Ga0123336_10002628_pt1 | contig 15522 bp, 12 predicted proteins | sample SSSSmetaG_FD_96466 | JGI IMG/M metagenome (GOLD analysis project Ga0123336, IMG submission 96466) | Glacier valley bacterial and archeal communities from Borup Fiord, Nunavut, Canada, to study Microbial Dark Matter (Phase II) - ​SSSS metaG | ecosystem: Environmental > Aquatic > Freshwater > Ice... | reverse complement strand
TCCCGTCGCCGTCGAGCGCGCGCAGGGCCTCGAGGTACGCGGCGCACGCGGGGCAGGTGGCGACGTGCGCGGCGACGGCCGCGTCCTGGCCGTCGGCGAAATGGACGTCGAGCTCGAAGCTCGAGGCGTGGCGGGTCATGAAAGCACCTCGCTGCGCAGCGCGGTGCTGTGCTCGTCGAACCGATCGAGCAGCCGGCGCACGGTGCGCTCCGAGATGCCGAGCACCGCCGCCACCTCGGGCTGCGAGAGCCCGTCGACGCGCGCGAGGAGCGCCGCCTCGATCTCGTCGCCGGGGACGTCTTTGCACAACACGCGTATCGCCTTGCGCGCAGCGACGACGTCGACCGGGGATGCCAGCGGCGCGCGCGGCTCGACGGTCAGATCATCGAGCGGAACGCCGCGGCCCTGCCGCAGGATGTCCAGCGCGAGCCGGGTGGAGGTGAGATAGAGCCAGGCCATGATGGTACGGGTCTCCGTGGTGCCGTCGAGGGGCGGCCCCGACTGCCAGAGTCGAACGAAGGCCTCCTGCGCCACGTCGTCCGCCGCCGCCGTCTGCCCGAGCAGCCGCCGGCACTTGGCGCGAATGGGCGCCAGGAACCGGCCATAGGCCTCGGGAAAATCGACGGGACGAGTCATCGGCGCGGGCGGTATGGCATGGACGCGCCCCGCCGGTAAATCCGGCCACCGATTCCAACCCGGCTCACGTTCGCGTGAAGGTTCTCGCCCGCCGGCGCGGAGTGGGAGCAGCCATGGCCGCCCCCGCCTCCCCCGCGCGTCTCCTCCTCCTCGTTGCGCTCGGTTGCACCCTCGCGGCGCCGCTCGCGTGCGGCTCGTCGGACGGCGGCGTCGACCCCGGAGCCGCCGCGCCCGACACTGACGGCGGAGGATCCGTGCTGCCCGACGGGGCGATCGGGTCCCGCCCCGACGGCGCGACGACGCCCGACAGCGCGACGCCGACCACCGGCATCAAGACGGTGTTCCTGATCCTGATGGAGAACCACTCGTGGGCCACCATCAAGGGAGCCGGCGCGTCGGCGACCTACATCAACGGGACGCTGCTGCCGATGGGCGCGCACGCCGAGGCGTACGCGACGCCCCCGGGCAATCACCCGAGCGAGCCGAACTACGTCTGGCTCGAGGCCGGCGACAACCTCGGCATCAAGGACGACAAGGCGCCGTCCGTGAATCACCAGTCGACGAAGGACCACCTCACCGCGCAGCTCGAGGCGAAGAACATCGCTTGGCGCGCCTACTCCGAGGATGCGCCGGTCGGCGCGTGCCCGCTCACCGCGAGCGGCCTGTACGATCCGAAGCACACGCCGCAGCTGTACTTCGACGACGTGACCGACACGAACCAGCCGACCTCCGCGCACTGCCTCGAGCACGTCAAGCCGTACGCCGACTTCGCGACCGACCTCACCGCGAACAAGGTCGGGCGCTACAACTTCATCACCCCGAACCTGTGCAACGACATGCACGGCAACGGCTTCAGCGGCGCGTGCAGCCTCATCGCGAGCGACAGCGGGAAGATCAAGCTCGGAGACGACTGGCTGGCCGCGCAGATCCCGAAGATCCTCGCGTCCGCCGCGTACCAGGACAACGGCGTGATCTTCGTGCTCTGGGACGAAGGTGACGAGGCGCCGCTCCAGTCCGCCGCGGACGGGCCCATCGGCATGATCGCCATCTCCCCGCTCGCGAAGAAGGGCTTCTCGAGCTCCACGCCCTTCACCCACTCCTCGATGTTGCGCACGCTCGAGGCCATCTTCGGCGTTCCCTACCTGCGCGGCGCAAAGGCCGCGCAACCCCTCTCCGAGATGTTCACGGCGTTCCCATGACGTGCCGCTCCGCTCGCGGTGAGGCCGGTGCCCTGAAGACCTCACGGTGTCCGGCGTGCTCGCGGCCTCGCTCGTCACGTGGGCGGTCGCGGTGAAGCCGAACCTCGCCGCGCCGCACTGCACGACTTCTTCGGCTACGCGGTCGGCCCCACCGCCGGCATCGCGCACGGCGGACCCATCCGCGCCGACACTGGTGAGCCCCAGCGCAGGTAGAGGCTGGGCAAGAGCAGCAGGTTCATCAGGGTCGACGAGACGAGCCCACCGAGGATGACCACCGCCATCGGGTGCTCGATCTCGTAGCCCGGCTTGTCGCCCCGCAGCGCGAGCGGCAAGAGCGCGAGGCCCGTCGCGAGCGCCGTCATGAGGATCGGCAGGAGGCGCTCGAGCGTTCCGCGCACGACGAGCTCGCGACCGAACGTCATCCCCTCCTCGGTCTCGAGATGGCGAAAGTGACTCACGAGCATGATGCCGTTGCGCGCGGCGATGCCGAGCACGGTGACGAACCCGACCGTCGAGCCCAGGGAGATGACGCCCCCGGTCAGCCCCACCGCCGCCACGCCGCCCACCAGCGCGAAGGGCAGGCTCGCGAAGACGAGGCCCGCGAGCCGCGCGGTGCCGAAATCGGAATAGAGGATGACGCCGATCCCGAACAGCGCGAGCGCCGCGAGCCCGAGGAGGCGACCGCGCGCCGCCTCACGCGCCTGCCACTCGCCGAGCAGCTCGGCGTGGTGCGCAGGCGGGAACGTCACCTGCTGGAGCGCCGCCTGGATGTCCTTCACCACCGAGCCGAGATCGCGACCGTCGGCGTCGCACGAGACGTCGAGCCTGCGTGCCGCGCCCTCGCGCTGCACGATGTTCGGGGAGGGCTGGACGGTGACGTCCGCGAGATCCGCGAGGCGCACGGTGGTGCCCGCGGTGGTCCAGACCGGCAGCTCGCGCAGCATGCTGACCTCGCTGCGGTAGCGTTCGGGTCCGACCACCATCACGTCCAGCACGCGGCCGTCGCGATAGAGCTCGCCCACGCGCTGGCCCTGGAGCAACATCGCCGTCATGCGCTGGAGCTCGCCAGGCGAAACGCCGAGCGCCACCGCCGCCGCCGGGCGCAGGCGGATGCTCACCTGCGGGACGATGACCTGCGGCTCGACCTTCAGGTTCTTCACGCCGCGGATACCGCCCAGCACCTTCGCCACCTCGGCGCCGCGCTCGCGCAGCACCGCGAGATCGGGCCCGGAGATCCGCACCACGATCGCGCCGCTCGCGCCCGTCAGCACCTCCTTCACGCGCTCCTGGAGGTACGTCTGCACGTCGCGCGTGATGCCGGGGTAGCCGTCCACGATGCCCTGGATCCGCTGGACCGTCGGCGCGTAGGGCACGCCCTCGTCGACGCTGATCCACAGCTCCGCGAAGTTCGGTCCAACCACCTCGTCCGCCACCTCGGCGCGGCCGATGTGCGAGCCGAAGTGCGTGACGCCGGGCACGGTGAGCAGCTCCTTGCTCACGCGCAGCGTGCTGCGCCGCACGGCGTCGATCGACGTGCCGGGCTTCGCTACCCAGTGCATCAGGAAGTCCGTCTCCTTGAACTGCGGCAGGAAGCTCTCGCCGTAGAACGGCAGCGCGAACCCTGCGGCCGCGAACGCCACCGCGACCACGCCGAGCACCTGGAGCGGACGGTCGAGCGCCGCGTTCAGGAGCGGCCTGACCCGGCGGGCCGCCCACGCGGCGAGCGGCGTGGGCTTCGTGCTCCGCTTCGTCTTCGCAAGAAGGATCAGCGAGAGCGCGGGCGTCACCGTCAGCGCCACCACCAGGGATGCGCCCACCGCGAGCACATACGAGAGCGCGAGGGGGCGGAAGAAAGAGCCGGCGAGCCCGTCGAGGAAGAACACCGGCACGAACACGAGCACCACCACGAGGCTCGCGTAGACCACGGCGCTCCGCACCTCGAGCGACGCCTCGAGCACCACCCGCACCGCCGGGCGCGGCTGCGCGAGCCCCGCGTTCTGCTGCAACCGACGCAGGATGTTCTCGACGTCGATGATCGCGTCGTCGACCACCTCGCCGAGCGCGATGGCGAGGCCCGCGATGGCCATCGTGTTCAACGTGAGCCCCATCCAGTGCATCGCGAGCGCGGCCGCGACCAGCGAGAGCGGGATCGACACCACGCTGACGAGCGCGGTGCGCCAGTCGTAGAGGAACACCGTGAGCACCAGGATCACGAGCAGACAGCCGATCCCCAGCGCCTCGCCGAGGTTGGTGAGCGAGCGCTCCACGAACGTGGCGGGCCTGAAGATCGCCGGGTCGTAGTCGATGCCCGGCGTCGCGGCGGCGATGTCGCGGAGCGCCGCTTCGACGCGCCTCGTGACGTCGAGCGTGTTGCCCCAGGGCTGCTTCTCGACGATCAAGAGGAGGCCCGTCTGGCCGTTGATCACCGCGTCGCCGATGGGCGGCGGGAACGACTCGTCGACCGAAGCGACGTCGCCCAGGCGCACCGCGGTCCCGGCGCGCGTGCGCAGGACGAGGTCGGCGAGCGTGGCGCTGCCGTCCAGCCCGGGCTCGTGCACCACCGCCAGCCGCTGGTTCGCGGTGTCGACGAAGCCTCCCGCGCTGGGGCGGAGCGCGGCCTGGAGCGAAGCGGTCACGTCGTCGACGTTCAAACCGAGGCCGCGCAGCTTCTCGGGGTCGACCTGCACGCGCAGCTGGCGATCACGCTGACCCCAGATCGCGACGTTCGCCACGCCCGGCACCGCCAGTAGCTTCGGGCGGACCGTCCAGCGGATGGCATCGGACAGCTCCATCTGCGAGAGCGCCTTCGACGTGACGCCGACCTTGAGCACGCGGCTCGTCGCCGAGAGCGGCGAGAGCATCACCGGCGGCCGCGCGGCCTGCGGGAGCTGCGTGGCGACCCGCCCCAGCCGCTCCTGGAGCAGCTGACGCGCCTGGAAGATGTCGGTACCTTCCTCGAAGAAGATCACCACCGACGAGAGACCGAGCACGCTCTTGGAGCGCAGCGTCTTGAGGCGCGGCGTGCCGTTCAGCGCATTCTCGACCGGCTGCGTGACGAGCTGCTCGACCTCCAGCGTGGACAGCCCGGGGGCCTCGGTCTGGATCTCGACGAGCGGCGGCGCGAACTCCGGAAACGCATCGACCTTCGTCTGCCGGAGCGCGACATAGCCGACGACCAGCAGGGCCAGCGCGCCGAGCATCACCGCCCAGCGGAGCCGCAGGCAGAACGCGATGAGCGCGGTCACTTCCCGCCCCCGAGCTCGAAGCCCCACAGCTCGGAGGCGCCCGCGCGCACCACCGGCATGCCGTTCTTCAGCCCGGCGGCGAGGAGCGCGTCGTCACCCTGCACGCGCGCCACATCGACGCGCCGGCGCGCGAACACGTGCTGGCCCTGAGCCTCGTACACCCAGGCGCCGCCCTGGGCATCACGGACGAGCGCAGAGGCCGGCACGACGAGCGTGGGCCCCTCGTCCTGGTAGGTGAGCTCCACCTCGACGCGCTCGCCTTGCCGGAACGCCGCGGTCGCCCCCAGCTCGTAGGTGAGATCGACGGTCGACGTCAGCGCGTCCGCGACGGGCGGCGCGGCGGCGCGCAGGACCTCGTGGGGCTCCTCGCTGCCGAAGGCGAAGACCGTCGCTGCGGCGTCGAGGCGGATGCGGCGCGCCTCGCCGACGAAGACCGGCACGCGCACCCACAGCGCGCTCGTGCCCACCACCTCGACGAGCATCGCGCCCGCCGCCACGCTCTGCCCCGCGCTCGCGCCGACCTGCCGGACCACGCCGTCGTGCGGCGCGCGGATGGTCACCGAGACGTCGGCGCCGAGCGGCGACGTGACCATGCTCGAGGCGCGCTGCTTGGCGGCGTCGAGATCGGCCTTCGCGACGTCGTGCTCGGCGCGCGCCTCCTCGACCGCGCGCTGGGTGCCGGCTCCGTCGGCGAGCACCTTCTCGGCGCGCGCCAGCTTCGCGCTCGCCGCGGTGAAGCGCGCCTCGGCGGCGATGGTGGAGCGATCGGCCTGACCACGGAGATCGCGATCGACCGGCGCGAGCGGGATGAGCGTCACCAGCGGATCGCCGCGCTTCACGGCCGTGCCGCTCTTCGTGAGCTTGCTCGTCGAGGCCACGGTCGCGGCCACCGGCGACGTGAGCGAGAGCGCGCCGCCCGACGGCACCACCACCTCGCCACCCAGGCGCCGCCGGTGCGGAACGGTCCTCTGCTCGGCGTTCGTGGTCGCGATGCCGAGCCGGGTCTCGGCCTCGGGCGTCAGCCGGACGCGCACGAGATCGTCCTCGGTAACCTTGCGATCGGCGGAGGCCGCAGGCGCAGGCTTGGACGTCACCGGGGTCGACCGGCAGGCCGTCGCGAGCAGCACCAGCGGCAGCGTGAGTGTGAGCCGCGCGAGCTTCGTCATGTCGTTCTCCGGCCGACGGCGCGGCCCAGCGCTGCGCTCGCGCGCAGCACGTCGGTCTCGAGGTCGAGCGCGCGCAGCTTGGCGTCCTGCGCGCGACGCGCGGAGTCGAGCACGAGCAGGTACGACTCGTTGCCGCTCGCTTGCGCGCGCAGCGCGGAGGTGACGTTGGCGTCGAGGAGCGGGAGGATCTGCTCGCGCCACGGCGCGAGCGAGGCGAGGGCCTGCGTGAGCTGCTCGCGCGCCACCTTGACCTCGGTGGCGACGTCGTCGCGCACCATCACGTAGCGGAACGCCGCCTGGCTCAGCTCCGCCTCCGCCCGCCGCCGTCCGCCGGGGTTCCAGTTGAAGATCGGGATCTCGAGCGTCGCGCCGGGCAGCACCAGGGAGGGCGCGCCGCCGCGCGTGCCGACCGGCTTCACGTCGAGCCGCGCGAACAGCTGGAGGATCTTCGTCTTCTCCCAGCCCAGGCGCGACCCTGCGGCCTCGATGGCCATCTCGGCGCCGCGCACGTCGGGCCGCGCGGCGAAGGCGTCCTTCACCAGCGCCTCGGCGGGCTGCGGGGGAGCCGTGTCCACCGGGGCCTGCGCGAGGCCCAGACGCTCGCCGAGCGGGCTCTGCGCGAGGCCGATCACGCGCCGCAGGCGCTCGCGCGCCAGGCGCTCCTCGCTCTCCGCGCGGCGCGTGGCATCGAGGGCGGCGAGCGCGTCCGCCTCGGCGGCGCGGACCTCGAGCTCGCTCGCGTCGCCGGCGCTGCGGCGCGCGGTGGTCAGCTTCGTGATCGTCGCCCAGGTCCGCTCGATCTCGCGACGGAGCCCGACGCGGCGCGCCGCCACCATCGCCTCGGCGTGCGCAAGCCGCGCATCACGCACGAGATCGAGCGCCACCTCGACGAGCGAGCGCGCGGTCCGCTCGACGTCGGCCTTCGCCGCCGCCACGCGGTACGGACGCTGCACGAGCACCGCGATGGGATAGGTCGCGGTGAGCTCCGCCTGCCGCGGGCCGATGGGCAGGAGAAACGACAGCGTAGGGTTGGGGAGCGCGCCCGCCTCCGCGAGGTCGGCCCGCGAGAAGCCGAGCCGCGTCAGCTCCACCTGGAAGCGCGCGCTGTTCCAGAGGGCGATGGCCACCGCATCGTCTGCGGTCACGGCCTCCAGGTGCGCGACGCTCGGCGGCAGGCTGGGCGCGCTGACCTTCTCGGGCCCGAGGCCGTGGCCGGTCGTGTCGCGGACGGCGTGGTCCACCCAGGAGCGATCGTACGGCGAGCTCGCGCAGCCGGTCGCGCACAGCGAGAGCAGGACGAGCAGGAGCCGCGGACGCATGGGCCGAGCATCGTCGATGCACCTGAACGGCACCTTAACCGCGGGGGCTCGGGCGCTGCTCCGCGCTCGGCTATGCTAGGCGCGTGCATGTCCTCGTCGTGGACGACCACGCGGAGCTCCTCGACCTCGTCGCGACCTCGCTCGAGCGCGACGGACATCGCGTCACGGCGGCGAAGAGCGTCGCCGATGCTACCGCGCAGCTGGCCGCGAGCACGTTCGACGTGTTGGTCCTCGACCTCGGGCTGCCCGACGGCACGGGACTCGACGTGTGCCGCCGCGTGCGCGAGAGCGGGAGCACGATGCCGATCCTGATCCTCACCGCGCGCCGCGCCGTGGTCCAGCGCGTGGAAGGCCTCGACGCCGGTGCCGACGACTTCCTCGCCAAGCCCTTCGCCGTCGCCGAGCTCCGCGCACGCGTGCGCGCGCTCGGACGGCGGGCGGCGATCCCGTCGGCTCGCGCGTGGTCGCGGCCCGGCATCGAGCTCGACTTCGCGCGGCGGCGCGCCAGCGTCGCGAGCCGCGAGGTGCCGCTCACCGCGAAGGAGTGGGGCATCCTCCAGGTCCTCGCCGGCGCGCAGGGCCGCGTGGTCGCGCGGGGCCGTATCATCGACGAGGTGTGGGGCGAGGGCGACGAGTCCGCGGCCGCGAGCCTCGATGTCCTGATGAACCGCATCCGCAAGAAGCTCGGCGCCGACGCCGTGCGCACGGTCCGCGGCGAAGGCTACGCCCTTGCGTGAGCGTCGCACCGCCTCGCTGCGGGCCCGCATCGCGCTCGCGGCCACCGCCGCGGCGACGCTGGTCGGGCTCGTCGCCGCGGGCTCCGCGGCACTGCTCGTCGATCGCCTCGACGAGGCGGCGCAGGATCGCCGCCTCACCGACGCCGCGGTCCTGATCCAGCGCCAGATCGACAGCGAGGGCGGCGACCCGCGGAAGCACGTCACCGAGGAGGCAGCCGAGGTCGCGCCCATCGGGCTGCGCATGGCGCTCTTCGAGAACGGCAGCCTCACCGCAGGCGCCGCCGAGGTCATCGTCGCCGCGGAGGAGGGCTGCGCTTCGCGCACCGACGCCGCAGGACAGTGGCGTACGTGCGTGGTCGGCGCGCCCGAGCGGCGCGTGGTGGTGACCGCGCTGCGCGACTTCGGATCGGCGCGCAGCCGCGTGCTGCTCCTCGCGATCGCGGCGGCGACGATCCTCGCGGCGCTGGTCAGCGTGCTGCTCAGTCGCGCGCTCGCGCGCTGGTCGCTCCAGCCGCTCACCGAGCTCGGCGCGCGCATCGAGAGGATCAAGGACCACGCCGGCGACGCCGACCTCGGCCCGCCCAGCGGCCTCGAGGAGGTGGAGACGCTCCGGCACACCGTCCGCGGCCTGCTCGATCGGCTGGGCGAGGCCATCGAGCGGTCGCGCGGATTCGCGGCCTCGGCGGCGCACGAGCTGCGCACGCCGCTCGCCACCATGATCGCGGAGCTGGAGCTCGCCTCCGAGAGCTCGCCCGCGACCGCGGAGTCGCTCCTGCGCGTGCGCCGGACCGCGGGTCGGCTGACGGTGCTCATCGAGCGGCTGCTGCTCATCGCGAGCGGCGGGGCGAGCGCGCTGGTGCTGGAGGACGTCGCGCTGGAGGATGTCGTCCGCGAGACCATCGCCGGCCGTGCCGAGCCCGAGCGCGCACGCGTGGAGGCGAGCTATCGCGCGAGCGGCATGGTCCGCGGCGACGATGCGCTCCTCCGCATCGTGATCGACAACCTGATCGACAACGCCCTCAAGTACGCCCCGGGAGCGCCGGTGCGGGTGGTGGTGACGGAGGAGGCAGGAGAGGTCGTCGTGACGGTGAGCGACGAGGGCCCGGGCATCGACCCCGATGGTGCCGAGCGCCTGTTCCTGCCCTTCGCGCGCGGCCGTGACGCCGCCGTCCCGGGCCATGGTCTCGGCCTCGCGATCGTCGCCGACGCCGCGCGCCTGCACGGCGGGGACGTGCGCTTCGTCGCGCGTCCCGTGGGCACCGAGGTCCGCATCACGCTACCGAGCTGGAGCGCCGCGGCCGGATGAGTCCGGCTCAGTCGCTGCGCAGCGCCTCGATGGGGTCGAGCCGCGCGGCGCGGCGGGCCGGCAGGTAGCCGAACACCACCCCCACCGCGCTCGACACCGCGAGCGCGAAGGCGAAGCTCTCGAGCGGGATCGGCAACGCCCAGCCCACCGCCTTGCCGATGAGCGACGACCCCGCGAGGCTCACCACCATTCCCAGCACGCCGCCGAGCATGCTCAGGAGGACCGCCTCGAGCAGGAACTGCGTGACGATGGCGGCGGGGGTGGCGCCCACCGCGAGCCGCACCCCGATCTCGCGCGTTCGTTCCGAGACGGACGCGAGCATCATGTTCATGACCCCGATTCCGCCGACCAGCAGCGCCACGCACGCGATGGAGAAGAGCAGGGTCGAGAACGTCTCGTTGGCCGCCATCTGCGCCTTCACCACCTCCTCGGGGTGCCGGATGTTGAAGTCGTCGTCGGTGCCGGGCCGGATCCGGTGGCGCTCCCGGAGGAGCGCCGTGATCGCGGCGACCGCCTCGGGGATGGCGGCGGCCGACCGCGCGGAGCACACGATGTCGTCGAGATACGCCTGACCGGGCGGCCGCAGCTTCCGCACCGCGGTGGTGTACGGAAGCATCACGACGTCGTCCTGATCCTGGCCGGTCGCCGACTGTCCCTTCGCCGCGAGGAGCCCCACCACCTCGTAGGGCTGACCGTTCATGCGTACCGGTTGTCCGATCGGGCTCTCGCTGCCGAAGAGCGCGGTGCTGACGGTCTGACCGAGGAGGAGCACGTTGCGCGCGGCGCCCACGTCCTCCTCGCCGAACACCGACCCGCTCTGCAGGTCGAAGCGCTTCACCACGAGGTAGTCGGGCGAGACGCCGCGCGAGCGGCTCGTCCAGTTGCTGCGTGCCGAGACGAGCTGCACGGTCCCGTCGACCTGCGGCGAGACGCGCTCGATCTGCGGCACCTCGCGGCGGATCGCCGCGACGTCGTCGAGCGTGAGCGTGGGCGTCGACTTCGATCCGGTGCGCACGCCGGAGACCGTCCGCGAGCCCGCTTCGACCCACACCAGGTTGTCGCCGAGGCCCTGGAGCAGCGCGGTCGCGCGCTCCTGACCGGCGCGGCCGAGCGCCACGACCCAGACCACCGCCGCGACGGCGATCGCGATGCCGATCGACGAGAGCACCGTTCTCCCCTTGTTCCGCGCCAGCGAGCGCAGGGCCTGGACGACGAGCACGAGCGCCAAGCGTCAGCCTCCGGGAGCCGGGCTCGCAGAGCCGCCGTCGCCCAGCGTTCCGCGGACGCTCGGCCGGCAGGTGCCGGTCCCCTGGAAGCGGGGAATCGAGGGGATGAGCACCTCGTAAACATAGTCGCCGAAGGTCTCGATGACGATGGGGCGGCCCTGGCGGAGGATTCCAGCGTCGTCGACGTCGTAGGTGCCGGCCTCGAAGGCGCCGCCGTCGCGTACCGTCGCGATCGGGACGGCGCTCAGCTCGTCGAGCGTGATCCGACCGTCGCCGTCGCGATCCGCGTTCGCGAACGGCTCGAAGCGCAGTGCGGCGGCAGCGTCGACATCGTCGCGCAGGAGCGCCTCGGCCTCGATAGCGATGTCGTAGACGAGCGCGCCCTCGGACGGGAGGTCGACCGGATCGCCGCCGTCCGCGGTGAGCACGCAGTTGTTGTAGCGAACCCGCGGGCGAAAAGAGAGCTGGAAGCTCTTCCGTACGTCGCCGCGCGTGGCGTGCCCGACGAGCGAGTACGCGATCCCGCCGCGCGCGACGTAGGCATCGGCGCCGGGCGTGCGCAGCATCGTCTTGTCGTCCTCGGTCACGCCGTCGCCGAGCAGCGCGTCGGTGGACGGCGGCATGACGCGGAAGCCGAACGAGCACGTCCCGATGGCGTACGTGATGCTCAGCTTCTGCTGGCTCTTCGTCGTCACGTCGAGCACGCGATCGTAGTCGGGCTCGGTGTAGGTGAGGCACGAGTCGCCGAGGCGCACGCTCCCGATGCCGACGAGCACGCGATCGAACGTCACCGCCCAGCCGTCCGCAGTGACGACGCCGCCGAGGACGCCCGCGCTCGGCGAGACCGTCACGGTGAGCGACCCGGGGACGGGCCGCGTGTCCGCGGGGACGCAGCCCTGGAACGCCGCGAACACCGACGCGCCGCCCGCGGCGACGCCGAGCACGAGAGCCGCGGTCATGAGCCTGCGAAGCGTCAAAATGCACCTTCCAATCCGATGCTCGGGATGGTGACGGGACCGATCTCCCGCCCCTGCAGGACCTCCTTGCGGAGCGTGGTGTTGAACACCTCGGCCACGAACGAGAGCCATGCGGTCTTCGTCAGATTCCAGCGCTTTTCGAGGCGCAAGTCGACCCGGTAGAACGTGGGATCGCGATCCGGCGAGAGCGAGCGCGGCGGGGGGATGAGCGCGTTGCCGCCGGGCGGCACCACGGGCGTGCCCGTGTAGAGCGTGAAGCGCGCGCCCACGCGCCACGAGCGGCCGAGGTCGTAGGCCGCGGCGACGTTGCCGACGTGCGTGCGATCGAATGCGCTCAGGAACTTCTCGCGGCCCACCTCGCGCGTGGAGCGTGACAGCGTGTAAGCGACGTACCCGCCGAACCGCTTCGTGAGCTTGCGCTTCACGTACACCTCCATGCCCACGGCCGAGCCCAGGCTGCGCGGCTCGTTGAAGGCCGAGTCGACCGGGTCGCCCTGCGAGACGCCGAGCGTGTCGCTCATGTTCTGGAAGACGTTGTCGAAGACGGTGAGCGTCGCGGTGGTGGCCTCGGGCAGATCGACCTCCACGCCGGCGCTCGTCTGGATGCTCTGCTGGAGGCCCCCATTCAGGTTGCCGACCGCCAGGCCGGGCACGGGCACCAAAAAGGAGGGCGGCTGGTGCGCGAGGCCGAACGTGTGAATGACGTGCACGAGCTTGGCGACGCGCAGGCGCGACGCGATGCGGGGGTCGACCGCGATCTTGGACGTGGGGCCCGAGCTGAAGAGATCGAAGCGGACGCCGGGCACGAGCTCCCAGATGCCGAGGTCGAGCTGCACGTCGGCCCGGAGGCCTGCTGCGACGTCGTCGCGCGGGGGGAAGAGCGCGTTGAACTTCTTCGTCGTGGGGTCGTCCGGGTCGGAGTACGGCCGCGTGTCCGAGGAGTAGCCGTCGCGCGTGACGTCGCCGCCAGCGCGGAGGCGAACGCGCGCGGTCGCGACGTGCTCCAGCTCGAAGCGCGCGGAGCTCATGGTGTCCTTGGAGTTGCGCGGCTGGTTCGGGATGCGGGTCTGCTCGAAGCCGCCGGTCACGGCGACGCGCGCAGTCGTGTTCGGCCCGAAGCGATGGTCGTAGCGGAGGTCGAGCCGGTAGAACTCGGAGGCGAAGAGGACGTTGTCGATGCCGGCCTGCGTCTGCCCGACGAGGTCGTACGAGCCGAACGTGAGCAAACTGACGCGGTCGTTCTCGCCGAGGTCGTACGTGGCGCGGGCCTCGTAGTCGCGGTAGTCGAGCTGCGTGTCCTTGGCGATGAGCGAGAGGATGGCCGCGGTGTACGAGTAGCGACCGGCGACGAGCGCAGTGCCCTTGCCCCCGGCGAAGCCGCCCTCGACGAGCGCGCCGACGTCGAAGATGCGGATGTTTCCCTCGCCGTGGAGATCGCTGCGCGGCTTGGTCGTCTCGGCGGCGACGATGCCGCCCGCGAAGCGCCCGTATCGCGCCGGGTAGCCGCCGGGATAGAGATCCACGCTCTCCACCATGCCGGGATGGATCACCGAGGGGCCCCGCGCCCACGTGGAAGAGATACGGCACGCGCACGCCGTCGAGGAAGTAGCCGACGTTGCCGGGCGGCGCGCCGCGCACGTAGAAGAACGGCAGGCCGGAGACGATCGGCGTCACGCCGGGCAGGGACTCGATCGCGCGGAACGGATCGCCGAACGCGCCCGGCAGCTGGCGAACCTCGGCGCGCCCCAGCGACGTCGCGCCCGGCGCCGGGCGAAGGCCGCGCACCGTGACCTCGTCGGCCGGCGCCGGGCGCGACGTCGCGCCGGGCCTCCGCGCCGGCGGTGGGGCTGGCTGGGGCTCGGGCTCCGCGACGACCGGGGGATGGAAGAGGATCTCCATCTTGATGCGCGCCGCGACCGGCTTGCCGTCACGCGTGGCGGGGTCGAACGTCCAGCCCTTCGCCGCGCTCACGGCCGCGCTAGCGAACGGCTCGTCTCCCGAGGCCACCTTCACGTCGTCGACGGCGCCGTCGATCCCGACCGTGACGGTCACGACGACGACGCCGTCGCCCGAGGCGCCCTCCGGATAGTCGGCGGCCGGTGCCGCACGTTGCCGCGGCGGCATGACCGGGACGCCCGGCGCGTCGGCGCTGGTCGCGGGCTGCGCGTGCACGCGCCCGGCCAGCGCGACCAGCGCGAGCGCTGCCGCGAAGGCGCGGACCAGCCTTCGGGCGCGTGATCGCGCGGTCCTCGTAGACGGTGGCATCGCGGGTGGGGGACTCTCGAGTCGCGAACCCGTATCCGCGAGGTGAGCGAGGATCCTTCATCCGCAGAGCGCCACTCTTCCCGTCACCGTCGTTCATCGATCACCCCCGCGCGGGCACGCCCGCGCAGCGCACGGTGGTGAGCGGCCACACCGGCCCGCCGCCCTGGACCTCGCGCGCCGCATCCCAGCGCAGCGCGATGCGCGAGACGAGGATCCCGCTGACCGCGAGCGCGAGGCCGGCGCAGATGTCGATCAGGTAGTGCCAGCGCAGGAACATCGTCGCCGCGATGATCTGCGTCGTGAAGAGCGAGAGCGGGAGCCACGTGACCTTGAAGGGCATGCGGCGGCGCTCCTGGAACGAGAAGATCGAGAGGTACGTCGGCAGCGCGGTATGCAGGCTCGGGAACACGTCGGTGCGGGCGCCACCGTCGACGGAGTCGACCGCGCTCCGCACGAGCCGCCACCACGTCGGCCCCTCGAGCGTGTGGTGAAAGTCGTGCGCGAGGAACGCGTACGGCCCGTAGGCCGGCACGAACGTGTAGAGCGCATGACCGACGCAGTAGAGCCAGATGAAGCCGAAGGAGAAGCGCGCCAGGAACCGCCCGCTCCGCGCCCCGCCGAGCATCGGCAAGACGTGCACGGCGAGCAGGAAGAAGTAGCTGTAGTAGAAGAACGAGAACCACTCGGTCGTCAACGGCGAGACGAAGCGGTCCCAGGCCTGCGCGGGCTCGACGCCGAACACGCGCATGTCGATGGCGTAGAGCTGCGCGTCGAGCGGGCGGTGCCCGGCGGTGGGCAGGATGTACTGGAGCTCGAGAAAGGACGCGAGGATCGGGAACCCGATGCCCGCACGGTAGAGAACGGCCGCGACGAACGGCTGCGCCTCGAGGAGCGAGGAGCGGGTGAGCGCCAGCACGAAGAGCCAGACCGCGAGGTCGAGCGCGACGCACCCGATGGCCGCCGGTCGCCGCGCGCCGTGACCGAGGATCACCTGCACGAAGAGCACGCCGAGGTACGCGAGGATCAGCCAATCTTGCAACGCGAGCTTCACGAGGAGCGCGGGCATCGCGGGCACGGGCGGCTGCGCCCCGTCGCCGCACGCACCTGTTGCGGGGTAGAAGTCGTCGCCGCGTGGAGGCCGGACGCCCAGCAAGAACAGCAGGAGGAACGCGACGCGAGCGCGGCGCGACTCGCCGGGCAGTGTGTCCAGGGTGTCCCGGGTGTCCCGGGTGTCCGGTGATCGCATGGCACGAGTCCGCGTCTCGATCGAAAGAGCTTCACACGTGAAGGTCTTTTCGGCAGCTGACGGATACGATGCGGCGGTGCCCCCTGAGACTCGTCGCGCTCCTCTTCGAAGACCGTTTGCTCGCCACGCGGCCTCGGGGATCGTCGTGATCCTCGGCGCGCTGGCCGCAACGAAGAATGCTGCGGCCGACCCGCAGTCGC
>Ga0123336_10002627_pt1 | contig 15523 bp, 11 predicted proteins | sample SSSSmetaG_FD_96466 | JGI IMG/M metagenome (GOLD analysis project Ga0123336, IMG submission 96466) | Glacier valley bacterial and archeal communities from Borup Fiord, Nunavut, Canada, to study Microbial Dark Matter (Phase II) - ​SSSS metaG | ecosystem: Environmental > Aquatic > Freshwater > Ice... | reverse complement strand
CAGCCGCCGCTCAGTCAGCAAATTCGTCAGTTGGAGGAACAACTGGGGATAGCCCTTTTCCACCGCACCAGTCATCATGTTGCCCTGACCGAGGCTGGAGCGGTGTTTCTGAATGAGGTACGTCGCTTGCTCGCGCAACTGGAGGAATCTTGCCGAACCGCCCAACGTGTGGGACGTGGCGAAGTAGGCTCACTTCGGCTGGGTTTCATCGATTCAGCCGTCTACGATGTCCTTCCGATCCTGTTACAAGCCTATCACGCGCGTTTTCCCGATGTGGAGGTTGTTCTGCGCCAGCGCGCAAGTTGGGAGCAGATTGATGATATCCAGCAACAGCAACTTGATCTTGGCATAGTGCGCCCTCCGGTTCCACAAGCATCTTTAGAGACGCTCACGATTCGGCAGGAGCCATTTGTCGTGGTGCTTCCGCGCGGACATTCGCTTGTGGAGCAGCAGCAGATACCGCTTGCTGCGTTGGCACGAGAGCCATTTGTCTTCTTTTCCCGCCATATCAAGACGCAGTATGTTACTCAGGTACTCCGCTTGTGCCAGCAGGCGGGTTTTGAGCCGCGTGTGGCACAGGAGGTGTATGAGATGCAAACCCTTGTGGGACTAGTGGCGGCTGGTTTGGGCGTGTCATTGGTTGGAGCATCAACGCGCAATCTTCTTAATCAAGGGGTTGTGTACCGACCTCTTCAAGAGAGTGCGGATATGGCGGAGTTGGTCCTGGTATGGCGAAGCGAGGACGTGAAGGAGACGGTGAAAGCATTCCTCGACGTTGTGCATCGGGACGTATCTTTGTGCGAGAACAACATCGCGTGGTTTGGCGAGACCGGGAGACCCCCTATGCATTGAGTAGTGAAAGCGCGATAACGAAGCGGCTTCTCGTCTGAAAGATACAAGATGACAGGGCAAAGCAGCGTTTGATTGCTGTATACTAACAAAAAGTAATGCTGTTGTCCGTGAAAGCTGTCTGTCGAGAACGCTCAACGTAGAGGGAAGTATCATTCAAACGGGTAACGTATGTTGTGTGCGAAGACCTTTCACTATATGTATTATACGAAAGAACAGATAATGAATATTTCCGATGAAATACGAGAACAACATATTGCCGAAACCATCAAAGGTCGGCGTAGTATGGGGCGAATGACAGAAGAGAGGCCAACACATGAGCAGGTGACACGTATCCTGGAGTCCGCCACCTATGCGCCTAATCACCATCGTATAGAACCCTGGAAGTTTTTTGTGGTGGGTGGCAAGGCACGTGAGGAGCTTGGACAGGTGATGGCTGATGCTCTTATCGCGCGTTTGGAAGAAACGTTGAGCGAGAAAGCACATGCTAAGATACAGAAAGAGCGCCAAAAGCCGTTACAGGCTCCGTTACTCATTGCCGTTGCAGTCGAACGTACACAGGAGTCCTGGGTGCGAGAGATTGAAAACATTGAGGCCGTTGCCGCGGCTGTACAGAATATGTTGCTCACGGCGGAAGCACTGGGGCTTGCGAGCCTGTGGCGCACGGGGGACGCCGCGTATGATCGATCCGTAAAAGCATGGTTTGGGTTGGGGCCAAACGATCACATTGTGGCTTTCGTGTATCTGGGCTTTGCTGCTGGCCCGCGTCCGGAACGGACGCCTACATCTTACACCGCAAAGACGCGTTGGTTGGGCTGGGATGAGCCGCAATAGCGTTTCGTTCGTGGTGTCCTACTTTTATTAGCCTTATATAATTGAGCAAAAAAGCGATCAGACTGAGGGTAGGATTGAGTAAAACCCTCATCTATTCGGGAAGCACCAAAGGTAAGATTTCGGTACATAGCTCCCCTCTTCTAAGGAATGTGTACGAATATTTAGCTCGTCGTATCAACTCTAAGTATAGCTTACTCTATGATTTAGGAACGCTAGTAGTACTATTTAACTATACTACATCCCAAATCATAGAGACACAAAGAAATTGAATTAGAGTTATGCAATCTTTGTACGTACAACAAACAACAGGCCGACGCCGAGGACGAGCCAGATGCCGACGACAAAGGGGATGGTGGCGAGTGCGCCCGAACCTGGTGAGGCAATGGCGGCGATAAAGATGCCAACGGTGATAAGTGTACTTAAAATCGGAAAGACGCCGTTTCGTAGCCAGTTGAAGTGTTCGCGCCGCTTGCGCCAGAAAAAGCTGACACATGCGATATTGACCAGGATATAGATGAGGATAACAAAGATTGCATCGAGTGTGCCGAAGAAGGCGAAGGCGTTGATTGGAGTCAGGAAGATACCCAGCAGAATTCCGCTTACCAGGCCGATTATACAGAGGAGCGCCACGGCTCCAACAGGGGTTTGGCGGGTGGGATGGGTCCATGCAAGCCAGCGTGGGAGTAGACCATCACGTCCAACGGCGTAGAGGATACGTGCCCCGCCGTTGATGATGGCGAGGGCTGCGCCAAAGAATGAGAAGACCCCGACAAGATCAATCAATGCGACAAAGAAGCCGCCGCTCATACGACGGCTAATGGTGTCGAATGGTGCAGCGTCGTTGGCATAGCCTGTGACCATGTTATTTACGCCATATCCAATCGTTGCGACATAGGCCATCAGGATATAGAAAATACCGACAACAATCATAGAGCCAAATACGGCACGTGGAATATTGCGATGTGGGTTGCGTGTCTCCTCGCCGAGCGCAGCAGCCGTTTCAAAACCAATAAAGCTGAGAATAGCTAGCACGACGCCGATTGCAAGGTTGCCATCTTTAGGGAACAGGCTTCCCGTCAATGGAGCGGTTGTTAGTCCACCTTGACCGCCAACATGAAAGAACACAATGACGGCGAGAATGAGACAGACGCCAATCTCAAAGACAAGGAATGTCAGGTCGATGGTAAGTGATTGACGAATGCCGATATAGCAAAGGGCAAAGACGATGCCAGTGGCGGCGACAAACCAGAAGGTCCAGTGTAGGTTGAGGCCGAACCAGCGATAGACCAGTGTTTGCAGGTTCGCGCTCATCAAAATAAAGGAATAGGGCGCGCCAAGTGCGACGGCGATAAGTCCAATCCAGCCGGTGAGAAAGCCCCAACGCGGCCCAAGCCCCTCCGTCACAAAGGTATAGGCTGAACCGCTCGATGGTAGTTCGCGTGACATCTCGCTATACTGGTTTGCCATTAAGAGCGCGACAACAAAGCCAATGACATAACACAGGGGGAGCGCGGCTCCCACAAGACCGGCTTGTGGGATGGTGTTAAAAAAGATTGATGCCGCGGGTGACATCACCGCCACCGAAATAACAATCGCGTGGCGCAGCCCTAATGCGCCGCTACGCAACGTGGTTCCAGCCGTCGCAGGGGGAACTTTCGACTCAAGAGGAGACGCATTGTGCATGGATATATACCTTTCGGTGTGAAAAGGATATGGGTCTGTGCTTTACATGTATTCGTGTTGCTCAACGGGCTAAATACCAGGCGGGGTATCGTACTCGTTATGCGAGGGTAGTGGGCTATCCGTGTCAAACAATGCCTGTAGGTAGCGGTTGAGGAAGATGCCTTTGGGGTCAAGTGAGGCGCGAATACGTCGGAAATCGTGCCAACGTGGATAGAGTTTTTCCAAATTTTGCGCGTTTTGCGTGTGTAGCTTGCCCCAATGTGGACGGCCCTGATAGCGTTGGAAGATCGCTTCGATCTGTGTAAAATACGACTCGTAGGGCATCCCGCGATACATGTGAACGGCGATATAGGCCGATGCGCGCTGATAGGCTGGACTGAGCCAGATGTCATCGGCATGGACAAAACGACACTCAACAGGAAAGTGAACCTCGAAGCGTTCCCGTTCCACACATGCCTTTATCTCGGCAAGCACTGTCTTGAAATGCTCGACGGGAATGTTGTACTCCATCTCTTGAAAACGCACCGCGCGTGGTGTAGAGAACAGTAAGTGACTGTAGTTTACTTCATCAACGGGCGCGATGCCCTGTGCGGAGATGGTGCTAATCAGCTTCGAGCGTTTGGGCTGGTGGCGATTCCATTCAGAGAGGAGCCAGTATACTCCGTTTTCCAGAACAATCTTATTGAAATTGCCCCATAATGAACTCTTGCTTGCGGGCTGTGTGGTCTGGTTGAGAAACTTGGTTTGCGTCCACTTCGTGTAGGGGAACCAGTAAAACTCAAAGTGATCGTTTTCCTGTTTGTAACGTTCGGTGTTTGCGAGACATTGCTCAAGGCTCTCCCGATGGCTCTTGAAGTGTAGGCGTTTGACGGGAACAACGCGTAATGTTACCTCTGCAATAATGCCGAGTGTGCCGAGTGCGACTTGTGCCGCTTTAAAAATGGCAGGGTTGCACTCGGCTGAACATTCGAGCTGTTCCCCCGCAGCGGTAATCAAGGTGAAGCCCACAACCTGTGTGGCAAGCGAGCCAAATGCTACACCTGTGCCATGTGTCCCCGTGCTGATTGCGCCCGCAATACTTTGCACATTGATGTCGCCAAGATTCTCCTGGGCCAGACCGTGCGTAAATAGGTCGGCGCCCAGTTTTTTGAGCCATGTCCCACCACGCACGGTTACAGTGTTCTGCTCTGTATTGATACTGACAATGCCTTGCATGTTTTCCAGTGACATGAGAATGTCGTCTGTCTGTACAAGTGGTGTGAAGGAGTGGCCGGCCCCAACAACGCGAACATGGCGTTCGTCACGCCCATAGGTCTGCATGAGACGCGTAAGCTCGTCGATGCTGACGGGCGTGACGACCTGGCGGGGCGTGGATTTTACGGAGCCTGACCAGTTGCTCCATTGTCCGTTTGCTATTACGGTCATGGGCGTACCCTTCTATAGAAAACATTGACCGTCGCCGCGATACGTTGTGAATTTGCCTTTGACGGTACTATCTGAGACAAGTAAAAGATGAGAGAAGCGTTCACAGAGTTCGCCTGCCTTGCTATGACGTAGAAATATTGGGTCGCCGAGCGCGAGCGGAGTCTGACCTTTATAGCGAATGGGCGTTTGCACTTCGCCCGCGCCTTCGACTGGATCGAGGCGCGCACCGGTGGGCAGATAGGGGTGTGGCTGCTTTTCTGGCCCCGTGCCACCGGATGCTACATAGCCGCCGCCGAGACAGGTATAGAGTGATGACTGGGGACGGCGTACAATCTCGATGGCGAAACCCGCTGCTGGTTGATAGTGGAAATCTCGATAGCTATCAAAAAGTGCTGGCGCGTAGAAGCCGGAGCCGACGGTGATCTCTGTCACAGCAGGTTCCATACCTGTTGTACGCATACTTCCCGTGCCGCCGCCATTCACAAAGCGTAATGGCTGGCCGTAGGAGGCGATGAGTTCTATAAGTACGGTGCGGCGCGCCACGATTTCACGTAATGAGTAGCGTTTAAGTTGGCGTACAATCATACTTCTTAATGCCCGACCCGCGAGTGTGTCGCCAACACCCGCGATTTGTGCCTCATACCCCATGAGTCCATCGAGCCAGACATGCGGAGAGGTCAGGATGCGCTCGATTACTGGTCGCGCCTGCTCAGGGGTACGTAACGTCGAACGCCAAACGCCAAAGTGGAGTCCTGGCAATTGCGTTGCCATGTCGATATCAAGACACAAAGGTAAATGTACCCCGTGTTTACCTGCGATGCGCTCGACCTGCTCAACATGCTCAATGCTATCAACCATCAGCGTGATACGCGCTCCCTCCGCCGTTGCATGGGCTACCGCCGCGATATCGTCAGGATGCCACGCGGGATACCCGATAAGCAGATCGTCGATGCCCTGCGAGGCCAAGTAGACGGCTTCGCGGGTTGTGTAGCTCATAATTCCCTGAAATATCGGCGAGGCCGCAAGGATACGTTTGATGACGGCGACACTGCGGAGTGATTTGGAGGCCAGGCGCACATTTTTAGTACCCGCACGGGCTATAACCGCATGAATATTTTGCTCTAAAAGGTCCAGGTCGAGGTAGGCAAACGGCATGGGATAGCCTGCAAATACCTCTTTGTAGTAGCCGTAGTCGTGAGTTGGTGCATGCGTTGGAATAAGTGTGTTACGCTCTTTTTGGCTCTGATCTAGCATCTAGCTTCTTCCTTTCTTCAATAGCATTAGTATACCCTGTATATGGAGGACGCTATTGGAAGAGAATATCCCCAGATATTCACAGTGGTTATGAGCGCGAGAAGTACCAGCGAGCCAGCGATGAGAAGTAGCTTCCCCTTTGCCAGTTCAAGTGAAACGTCTTGAATAGCCAACGGTTGGTTTACCACTGTGGAGGCGTCCATGTCATCGTCGAAGGCACGATAGCGGAAGGCGAGATTGCGTACAGAGATAGCATGTTTCGCCGTGTTAGTTGTATTGTCTACATCCACCATCGTGTTCCACAACTCTGCTGTTCTATCCCAAGAAGGGAAAGAAGTCTATGAGAATACGTTTTGTTACAGACTTACATTTTAATAAAGACTGTGCGGTATGTCAATAGGATTTGGCTTGTGTATCAAGGTTTTTCGGGTGGCGTCTCTTGCCTAGTACCCGTGCCTTCGTGAATAATTCACGAAGGCACGGGTACTACTACAAACGAGCGTGATATTTTAAATGGGAAGCGCTAATTTCCGCTCTTTTTCCTGGCAAGGATAGAGAAGAGGCCGCCGATAACGGGACGGGCTTGAAAACCGTTTTGTGTATCGGCAACGGTATCGTACCAGTCCGTGAATGGGACGCGCGAGTTCGTTGTGTTGGCGAACTGGTAGAGGGCATCAACGATAAACTGACGTAAGTTGGTGTCATCGGTAGATGCCGCCATCCACATTTCCCAGTCGGCTTTTGTGTAGCTATGCCGACTGTCGAGTGGAATACCGTACTGGTTTTTCTTCCCGCTATACCACGCGGCCTCTTCTTGAAGTATCCCAGTTGTGAGAAGGTTCAGACCAAGCAGTTTATCGGGGAACGCGTTGTATTTCAGGCTCCATGTCCCATCCTGATCGTAAGCCAACTTCAAATGCTGGTTTGAGGAGTCCTGTGATTTCGTGGCCCATTGTCCAATTAAGCTGCTCGCTTGTCCGCTATAGTAGCGAGCATCCGTGGTGTTACCTGCGAAACTGGCGATTTGGCCCATTGCACCGACGCCGAGAATACCTTTGAGAGCGAGGTTTGAGCTATGGGCGATAAAGCCCGTAAAATCGTCTGTCTGGTTCTGGCTCGCGGGGTCGAGCGTATTGGTGACAAGGTAATCGGCCCACTGCTTGAGAATAGCGTAGTGGGCGGTGGCGTAAGCGGTGGCGTCATTCGCACTCGCGCCGTGCAGATAGGTCGAGGTCATAATCAACATGTTCGCCGATTCTTCGATCTCCATATCCTCCTCTTTGCCGTCGTTATGGCCTGTGGCATTGGGGTAGGAAGAACCGAGGTCGTGAACACAGAATACCTTCGGCCATTTGCCACTCTCTGAATAGGCCAGAATGGGATCGAGCAGGAGACGCACCAGATAAGGGTTGGTGTAGTAGAATACAGGAATACACGGATATACCACGTCCACCGTCGAGATGTTCCCATCGCTGCTGATCTCTTTCAAGAAGAGCCATGGGGTGGTGGCTGTGCCGACTAGTTCTACACCGCCAAACGCTTGTCGTAGCGCGAGCGAACACAGCGCGGCGTAGTGCACGCCATTGGTTTGTGTTGCCGCCGCCGTGATACTGCTATCCAGCGTGTTCGCACGATCAAGGGCTGCCGCCGCATCGTCATACGCAAAGGCGAGCATTGCCTGCCAGCTTGACCAGTACGATTGCCAGAGGGAGGGTACGTTGTTTCCAAGATAACTAACGGCGGGTTGGCGCACATGTCCCAGCACAAACACTGCTGGATCGCTCGCTTGTCCTGCAATAGTACCAAGATTGTAGCTAAAGGCGAACACCGGCCAGCGATCATTAATGGCGCGTGGCTTACTGGCATCGACGTTATTGGTGAGTGTGGCCTGGCTGACCGCGAGTGGGCGTACATCGGTGTCGGCTCCGATTTGGGATGTGACACGTGGCTGGCTCTTCGTGGCCCAAACCGCTGTTCCCCAGGATGGATACTGGTTCGTCTCAGCCAGTAGTTGTGGCGCGCTAGGTGTAACAGAGAGGGCGGTTAGATTGCCGTTGGCTAATTCCACCTGTTCGCTATTCCAGGTGACAGGTGTGGTATTTGTGCCATGCGCCCATTCCGCAGAAATGTCGAAGTAAAGGCTGACGGCATGGGTGTTGCCATCAGTGCTTTGTGCTTGAGCGAAGATATAGCCAAACGGGAGAGAGAGCCGTTGGATATCTGTTGCCTCGACGGGCGACAAGAAATTGAGCATGAGTGTCACGCCGCCCCCCTGAAAGGTATAGCGCGACTGTGTGGGGGTAATCTCTAACTGTGTCTGTGTCATAAGTTGCGTCTTGCCTATATTGAGCGGGCTGCCCAGGAAGATGTAGGCGTTGCCGTCGATACGCGCGATACCGGTCAGTGCTTTGACGCCGCCATCCCAAAAGGTTGACCACGCGCCAGGGAGAACATCGGTTGTTTGCCATGTACTGACATACGGACTACGGACGATCAGTGGCACGGCGGGTGGGCGTATCGGCGTGATTGTAGGCGCGCCACTATAGACGGTTTGTACCTCTTGAGCACTCAAGACGCGATTATAGACACGCACATCGTCGATCTTTCCAGGCCAGAAGTCAACCGCGTTGCCCTGCCAGCGTGCCCTTCCGATAACGGTTTCCCCTGTAGCGTTCCACGCAGGGCTAACAGGCGCTGTCGCGGCCAACGTTCCATTGATATAGAGGGAGATAGTATTGTTGCCCGCGTCATGCACTCCCACGAGATGATACCAGACGTGTGGGAGTGGCTGAAATGGTGAAACCGCACGCACGGAGTTGCCAGAGGTGGAGTCGGCACTCACGAGACTAAACGCGAACTTGCCGCCGTCATTGCCCGCGTTGGGATCGGTGTGCTGTAAGAAAAAGCCGCTTACATTGGTTCCGTCCTGACTCACGGCTGTTGCCCAGCCGCTGGTGCTTGTCAGTTGTACCCAGGCGGCAACGGAATAACTTCCGTTGGTAGCAAGAACGTTTTTGCGGATGTCAACGGATGTCCCTTTGCCGTCGAAGAGCAGGGACGCTTTGACCTTGCCAACCGTCCATGTTGGCTGCCCACTAAGTGTGGCGGTATTGCCACTTCCCGAAGCATCGGCGGCACTCGTTCCAGTCGCCTCATCGAAACCCCAGGAGCCTACAAGTCCTGCGGTAATGTCTTGTGACGCTGCGAATGCGACTTCTTGTTGTGCAAACAGGGCTTCTAAGGCTGTTACAGACAGCCCGAATGCTCCTGCAAGTTTGAGAAAGTCCCGTCTGTCTATGACCCCTAGTGTTGATAGCTGCGACGCGTGTTGCTCTTTCATGAGAAAAGCCTCCTTTGGCATACTCTACCGGGGCAAATTACGGCTCAACCCCATACTGTATCGCGATGGAATGACCCTTGCTTTCAATTCGTAGTATGGTTAACCAATTAGGTAAAGTATAAGGTATATTTTCTCAAAAAGCAATATCTGATGGGCATAAGAAGAAAAACAGTAGATTTTTAGCCTAAAAAGAAGTCTTACTTTTATCTTCTTACTGCTTCAATTAGGAAGTACACAAAGTGAAGCGAGAAGTTTGAGCGTGAAGAAGAGAAGGAGGTATGGAAAAGACGAAGGAATATGTTCTTCAAAAGAGGGCTGAACGCGAAAACAGCAAGAAGCGGATAGCACACGTGTGCTATCCGCTTCTTGCTGTTTTCGCGTCTCATTGAGAAGAAGAGCGTTGGCTATGGCGAACGCATGTCTACGAGGCGAATGTTGCCCTTTTTGTGCGACTACGCTCGCTGAGGAACTGCGCGTGAGGCATTGATGCCAAAGCCAACATAGGCCAGTGCCAGCCCAAGCACAAGATGCAAGAAGTTGTCAGCCATGTTGATCATAACCAATCCAAGCAACATGCCTCCAGGGGCCAGTACGGTAAGACCAAGCAACGCGATGAACCCAACGAGTGCAAGTACCAGGTAGATCACACCACCCACTTTATTGTACAAACGAGAAAAGCCAGTCAGAGCGGCGACGATACCGAATACGCCGAAGAGGATATGCACAACACTGTGTACACCGTTTACCATGAAAAGACCGAGTAATGCGCCACCGGGAGTCAGTGCTGGCACAAACCCAAGAAGACCAATCAGAAGAAAAACGACTCCAAACACAAGCGCAACTGTTTTTTGAATATTTGTCATGTCTGTATCCTTTACAAAAAATCATGAATAGATTGTCTATAATTGTCATACGTTCTATAATCGTACGCTCTATAAAAGAATACGCTGTGTTGCAATATGTAGATCACTTGCGGGAGAAGATGGTAAGTGGGCGGCTTCCATCGACTCTCTGCCTGACCCTGCAATCACGTAGCGCAATGGTGGTTTGTGTCCACCTGTTCTCAGTATAGTCAGTACGCAAAATGATAAAACGATAACAATATGAAGAGCGGGGTAAGCATGACGAAGTATGTGTCACTTTTGCGTGGTATTAATGTTGGGGGACATCGTATGGTGCGAATGTATGACCTCAAAGAGTTGTATACCTCTCTGGGATTCAGCGATGTCCTTTCCTATATCCAAAGTGGAAATGTGATTTTCACTGGTGACGAAGAAGAGGGCGCAGCCCTACAAAAGTACCTTGAGGAGGGCTTTGAGAAGAGCTTCGGCTTTCATACGGATATTTTTGTTCGGACTTTAGCAGAACTTAGCGCGATCAGCGCAAAAAACCCGTTTCGTGATCAGCCAAACAAAGAGGCAAAATCGATTGCCGTCGTGTTTCTGGCAACATGTCCTGAGCCTCTTGCTCAGGAGGCACTGCTCAATGCGTATGCTGGTCCGGAGGAGATTTTCATACTTGGGCAAGAGGTTTATATCTACTATCCTGATGGTATGGGACGTTCAAAACTTTCTCACAGTCTGCTTGAAAAAAAGTTGCAAACGGTGGGAACCGCGAGAAATTGGAATACTGTTCTCAAATTACAAGCATTGCTGTTATCTAACTTTTAGATAGCAGCAAACTATTACCGCGTTACTGTACAAATATAAAAATTTCTGCTATACTATGAAAAGGAAGCAACTTCCTAAAGAGAAATCGAAGATATTCTAAAGACAGAACGATACAAACAGGATTATGCTTCGTGGTACTATGACTCTTTTTGAAGTTTCCTAGACTCGATCAACAAGAACATCAAATTGTGGAGAAAAAACATCATGGCTCTATCTAATGAGACATTGCAATTCGATCATGCCGCGCTCCAAGTCCAGCTCGATACTGTTTTGAAGCGGCGTTCTATACGTAAGCTTACTTCTGGTCCAGTGAGCGACGAGACGATCCTGCGTATCCTTGAGGCGGCTCGCTGGTCGCCCTCTTCTGGAAACAGCCAGCCAACACGCATTGTTGTACTAAAGGAGCGCAATGGAGAGTTTTGGGACTTTGTTGAAGCCACTTTCAAGCAAAAGCTCCAGGGTGAGCAGTTGCAACGCGCGTTAGATCGCCTTCCTGGGTATCGTGCGGGTGTTTTCAGCATTGTGTTTTTCGAGGATACGGCTATTGCTACAGGCCAGCTCTCGTCTGGGATGCCCCCTGAGGTAGTAAAGAGTTTCGCGGCGCAGGCACTGGGAATTGCCCAGGCGAATGTCTGGAACGCCCTTGCCGCCGCTGGATTAGCCGCCTCTAATCAGCATATGAACTTACAAATGGAAGATGAATTGCGCGACTTCCTCAATGTACCTACAACCTGGAAAAGCTATAGTATCTTCCCTGTAGGGTATCCAGATGAGACACCGGCTGAGGGAAACCGCCGTGATGCAAAGGAAATGATTTTCTTCGAGCATGGCCCTCGCGTATAGTATGTAGTGGCCCTACATACGACTCGCGCGTGCTGCGTTATACTACGAGAGAGAACAGGCAGCAAAAGCATATTGTTCACACTTTTTCGCCTGTTCTCATCTTTTTCCTGTTGCCGTAACTCATGTCGCGTCTCCGGTCTTTCTTCTTACGCTATGTTTATTCCCCAAAGTATGTTTAGCTCTGGATAGTATGGCTCCCCCTCTCTACCCAATGTGAGAGGAAGGGTCTGTCTACCCTTCCTCTGCTTATGTCCTCGTTTAGGCTAAAGGCTCATTCATAGTACGCATCTGAATCTCAATGATGCGTGAGCGAGAAGATTGTGTACACGCCAGCAAGACTGTTGCCGCTACATCTTCTGGATCAAGCATCGCTGACTCTGCAACACTTTCTTCTGTGCGGCCCTTTCCCAACGCAAATTCTGTCTTCACCCCGCCGGGACAAATCACGCCTACTTTGATCCCATGTGGGCGCAGTTCTTTGTCTAAGGCTTGCGCGAACCCGACTTGTGCAAATTTGGTTGCACAGTACACCGCTTCACCGGCAAATCCGTAAATACCAGCCATTGATGAGATCATAAGAATAGTTCCTGATTTTTGTGCTATCATCAAGGGAACTGCATGACGGGTAAACAGGAACGTGGTACGAACATTGCTATCCATCATCTCATCATATTCGTCAACACTTGTGTCGGTCAGTGGCTTGTAGTTTCCCACGCCGACATTGTTAATCAGGATATTCACCGTTCCAAACTGCTCTTTTGCAACATTGATCGCGCGTATTGCTGTCTCCTCTTCACGGGCATCTCCAACGACGGCCACGGCTTGAACGCCGATGGCGTGAAGCGTCTTCAACAGATCATCGAGACGATCATCACGCCTTGCAGTCAAGACAAGATGAGCGCCTTCGCTAGCGAGCGCGAGCGCACACGCTTTACCAATACCGGCACTGGCTCCGGTAATCAAACAGACAGACCCGACTAACTTTTGACTCATAGATGTTTTCCTTATGGTTCCTAATTGACTGGATTGTTTCGGTAGCATTAGAGGCTCTTCACCTCTGTTCATTGAGATTCGCGCTCTGGCATTGCCTTCTTTGAGTGTTAGTATAGCATTTTTCGCTGTGATGTGCGTCGAATTTTGGGATCAAATATGCTGTTTATGCGAAAGGGGAGCGATGTATGGTGTAGTATTAAGCTTTTACATCTGGTCAGCAACCTCACGTATTGAATCTGTCATAGTGCGCTTGACGTACCTGAAGGCACGTGTCTATAATCATAACTATTACCACAACAAAAGACATCCTTGTCTTCTGTTATTTCAGGTATGACCAGCTCCAATTGAACGAGGAGGTTCATCAATGCCTAGCCCAGAAAGCTTGAAGATTCGCCCCTATTTGTTGACGCTCAAGAATGCTCCCCCCGCGCCTCTGCAAGAACAGCGTGTGAGCCTGGAATTACTTGTTGAGAATTATATTGGTCATCCTGTGCCGCTCCCAACGGGTACGCATGTTGAGTCGGTTAGCGCAGATGGAGTGCCAGCGGAGTGGATTAGCTTGCCTAATGCTGATGCAGAGCGCGTCCTGCTCTATTTACATGGTGGAGCGTACGTCTTAGGATCGTTCAAATCCCATCGCGATATGGTTGCACGTATTAGCGCGGCTTCTGGTGTGCGTGGTCTGTTGATTGACTATCGTCTCGCGCCCGAACACGTCTTTCCGGCGGCGATAGAGGACGCGCTTACAGCCTATCGTTGGCTGCTTGCCAACGGGACAAAGCCAGAGCATATTGTGCTGGGTGGCGATTCCGCAGGGGGGGGGCTAACGCTCGCGCTCTTGCAGACACTTCGTGACAAGGGTGTTCCACTACCTGCTGGTGCTGTGCTGCTTTCGCCCTGGACCGACCTTGTGGGTACTGTCGAAAGTCGCACAACACGCGACGCAGCCGATCCCTGGATTTCTGGTCAGGCTATCTCATTTGTGTCTGGCATGTACGCAGGAACAGAGGATGTGCAGAACCCTTTGATCTCCCCCATCAATGCGAATATGCATGGTATGCCAGCGTTATTTATTCATGTCGGAAATGATGAAGTGCTGCTGGATGACTCTCTGCATGTAGCGGAGCGCGCTAAAGCTGCTCGTGTTCCCGTCGAGATCACGGTGTGGGACGGCATGTGGCATGTCTTCCACTGTTTTGCTTGTGTCTTGCCCGAAGCTCAACAAGCAATTGAGCAGATAGGTGTATTCATTCGCAAGCAAACCAACCTCTCCGCATAATTCAAAGGGTTTATTGGGTCGGAGTACGCTGGCGATCTCTTTAGAGAACGTGTTGCTCCGCCCATTGTTGGAAACACTTTTCGGCGAACCCCTTTGTGGTGGCATCAAGAATGTGATGGAGCTGTGCAAGGTGCTGAATGTATCGTCATTCAGCACCCTGCACAGGCTATGGGCAACGCTCGCGCGCCGGAACCGCCTAGAAACCCTTGTCATGATAACAAGCCGTTGTCCACGAATTTTTGTGCTTGCGTGAAATGAGCATCTCGCTTTTACAGACTTTGCCAAACTTTCACTGTTCCATCCTGGCTCGCGGAAGCAATTTCTTTGCCATCAGGCGACCACGCTAGCTTCCAGATAATATCTTTGTGTCTCTCATAAACAACAATGGTGTGTCCCGTTGTCGCGTCCCATACACGAATGACGGCATCATCGCCCCCTGAAGCGATGGATTTTCCGTCGCGCGACCATGCTACTGCATAGACGGAACGTTCATTTTCTGTGTATGTCACAAGCGTTTTGCCGCTTGTCGCATCCCACACCTGTACTGAGTTGCCTGTGACGACAGGTGAATGATTGCCAGCGGCCCCTGTGCCTGAGACGATATGCTTGCCATCAGGCGACCACGCGACGGAGAATACAGGGTTTGCATTTCCGCTATACGTGAGGGCATGCTGTCCCGTTGTCGCGTTCCACACTTGGACCGTGCCATCATAACTCGCTGAGGCGATGTGTGTGCCGTCGGGCGACCATGCGACACGGACTACACTAGCAGTATGGCCCTTATAAGTCGCGCGCGTCTTGCCGGTTGTCGCATCTTTGATGTCTACGGTTCCACTGTCATTGCCTATCGCAACGCGGGTACTATCGGGCGACCACGCCACGCCGAGGAGAAAGCCAGCTTGCTCGTCCAGGGTCGTTAGTAGGTGTCCAGTTGCTGCGTCGAGAATCCAGACGAGGCTTTTGCTCCCGACTGCCGCGACACGCTTGCCATCGGGCGACAGGGCAACATCGAAAATATAGGACGTGCTGAGTGATGGCGAATATGTCCAACGTTGTTTGCCCGTCGCGACATCCCACATCTGCACCGAGTCATCGTCGCTACACGTCACGAGCTGCTTGCTATCCGATGACCACTGTAAGCCAACAACACCATCGGTATGTCCTGTATAGGTCAATAAAGAGGTCGAGCGTACCGCGCTATTCGGGGTGGGCGTGGCCTGGTGTGTGGTTGGCGTCGCAGCAACACCTGGTTGCTGTGTGGTTGAAGTTGAACCACAGGAGGCCAGTACAAGCCAGAGACAGAACAGGGCCACAATGTGACGAGTGGGCGATGAGAAGATAGACGAGTTGTAT
>Ga0123336_10002626_pt1 | contig 15523 bp, 11 predicted proteins | sample SSSSmetaG_FD_96466 | JGI IMG/M metagenome (GOLD analysis project Ga0123336, IMG submission 96466) | Glacier valley bacterial and archeal communities from Borup Fiord, Nunavut, Canada, to study Microbial Dark Matter (Phase II) - ​SSSS metaG | ecosystem: Environmental > Aquatic > Freshwater > Ice... | reverse complement strand
TCGTATCATTTGGTGCTTACAAATTCAAAAAATAAATTAACTGAAACATCTCAAAAATATGCTGATGAAATTAATTATTGGTTAGAGACCCAAAGTAGTCAGCTGCATAGTATCAATGAAGATCTCAAGATGATTAACCCATTAAATAAGACTTACCTCTCTAATTACCTGGCTGCTAAATACAATACACAAAATAATATAGTATTAGATTATTATATAGGCTTTAGCGATAAAAGTTTTATTACTGGTTCGAAACGTGTCCTACCAACAGATTATGACTGCAGAACAAGCGATTGGTATCAACAAGCCCTAGTCAAACAAGGTATTATTTACACGGCGCCATACATGGCCCCTGATAGCAAAAAAATTATAATTACTATTGCCGAACCACTTTCTATAAAAGGCAAGACAGTTGGTGTTATTGCTGCTGATATAGCGTTGTACCACTTAGTACAGCTCGTTAATAATATCAAGGTTGCTCCTAATAGCTACGCCTTTTTACTAGATTCTGACAAAGGCTTCATAACGCATATCAAATCTCAATTTTTACCAACTGTCGATAAAAAATTTTATATTGATAAAGTAATAGATGGTCGTTTTAAAGAAGTTGTCCGTAATATAGGTATGCAGGATACTTCTATAACAGAAGTCAAAGATTTTGATGCTATTCATAAATATTTTGTTATAACGCATATAAACGCATCTGATTGGTCGTTAGGCCTTGCTATTCCCAAAAGAGAACTTACTAAAAATCTCATACTTTTGCTTGCCCTGTTTATTGGTACAAGTCTCTTAACGATAGCTGCCATGCTGTTTACTATAATCTTCATCATTAATGCTCTATTTAAGCATGAAACCCATATTGTTAATAGCGCTATTGATGCTACTCAAAAAAATATTATAGAGCTTAACAACGCACTCGAACAAGTTACTGATATCATATCTCTTATGTCTAAGCACTCAGAAGAAACAGCGGCTATGTCCGATGCAACTGCAATGGCTTTAGAAAGTGCCAGCAACGCTGCGCTACAAATTAATGCCTTTCAAACAAACAGTCATAAATTATCAAAGTTTAAATGAGTTTAAAGCAATTTTCTGCTTTAAACTCATTTTTTTATAGGCGTATGCTTAATAATATATGCGACTGTATTTAAAAATTCATCAACTTCTTCTTCTGTATTATATAATCCTATACTTGCCCTAATCATGCCCGGCGCGGCCAAATTTAGATTAAGCATATAGTGATATCTTTCTTGGTTACTAATACCCAGTAGCCTCGTTACATAAGGTTGTGCACAAAAGCAGCCGTTTCTTACTGCAATACCTCTCCGCTCTGTTAACAGATGTGCCATCTGCACGTGTGTTATTCCTTCTACATTAAATGGAATAACGCCCAGTCTGTCTTTATCATTCATATCTCCATAAAGCACAACGCCCGGGAGGTCCGATAATCCATTTAATAGCTTGCGTTTTAAACTTTCCTCATGATTACTTATGGCCTCGAATCCAATTTCTCTAAGAACTACCATCGCCGCTACAATGGACATAGCGCCTAAAAAATTAGGTGTTCCTGCTTCATTTTTTTGTGGTGCTTCTTTCCAATAAACATCATCATCAAAAACTGCTGTTACAGCCCCCCCGCCAACTAAATAGGGATTTTTCTTATTAAATACTTCTTTTAATCCTATAACTACACCACTGCCAAAAGGTGCATACATTTTATGTCCAGAAAATACTAAAAAATCAATAGCATCATTTTTGCCTGTACCCTTTATAGTGATACTTCTATGTGCTACTAATTGTGCTGCATCAACAATAATCATCGCCCCATACTTATGTGCAAGCTCCGCTATTTGATGCACTGGATTTACATAACCTGTTACATTACTCGCCGCTGTGACGGTGACGTATTTTATTGTGCCTTGCGCCTGAATCAGTTTTTCTTCCATAGCTTCTAAACTGAATTTCCCCGAGTCATCAACATCCACATAAAACATATTTGCTACCATGCGCCAAGGAAGATCGTTCGCATGATGCTCCATACGCGTTGCTAAAACTTTATCCATCCTTTGATCACATAATACTCTAGCTAGAAGGTTGATCCCTTCTGTAGTATTTTTTACATAAATTACAGTATAATTATTTTCGTCCATAATATTAAAAAAGCTTAATATTTCTTGTCTCGAAACTTCATAAGCCTGAGTGCAGTACGAAGATTTATGACCACCTCTGCCGACTGAGCCATACATAAGTATATTGTCATACACAAATGAATCTACTTTTTTTAAAGGAGGCGTCGTCGCTGCATTATCAAAATTAATAGGAATAATAGTGTCCCCATTTTCTAATTTTATAGGAACTTCTATTCCATTAAACAAAGCTCTATAGTCTCTCTTTTTATTCACCTCATCATCTCCTTCCTTTTAAAATATATTCTGTGTTTTTACTGATTATGAATATCCTAAGAAAGTTAAATGCAATCACAAATAAAAATGTGATAGCTGGGAATAATAATTAGTGTATTATCGTGTGAAATTATTCAAGCTTTGCGTATTAATTTGTCATATTATATTGACTTTTAGAGGAAAAATATGCATAATTATAATCGGAGCAGAATTTGATTTCCTCCAATATACTAAAATGTTCTTTAGTCCATTAGTACCACTTTGTGGTACATAATGATATATAATTTAAATACTATTTTTCAAGGAGGATTTAAACATGGCAACAAAAGCAAAATTTGCTAGAACCGACATTGGTGCAGGCAATCCAATCTTCAATCAAATTCGTACAACTATTGAAACAGCTTTTTATGGTAACAATGTAACACCTGTAACTTCATTAAAAGAAGCTTATAAATTAGCTAAAAGCGCTCCTGGTACAGTAGTAACAGATATTCCTGTTTACAAGCCAGAGCTTTTAGGCCTTGATGAAGATACTAAAATTCTTCTTTTCAATGATGGCGCTGTAAGCGGCCGTGCTGCATCAGCGCGTAAAATCATGGGCGAACCAGGTATCAATGCAGGCGAGTATGCACTAAAAATAAGCGAAGCTATTTATCAAGCTCGCGGCAAAAAACTATATCATGCACAATCTATCGTAGGTCTTGATAAAGATTTTGCTGTAAAAGCTCATCTTTGTATTCCTGAAACACAAGAAAACGTTATGTATTCTTGGTTATTAAACTTCCAAGCAATCAATGAAGCTGTAGCAGAAATGTATGCTGATTCAAAAGAAATCGCTAATGAAGGAGATATTTATATCTTCTCAGATCCAAGTTGGTCACATCCAGATCATCCAATGGGTCTTACATTCTTTGATCCTGAACACAACTGTGCTGCTCTCTTAGGTATGAGATATTTTGGAGAACATAAAAAAGGCACATTAACACTTGCTTGGGCTTTAGCTAACCGTACTGGCTATGCTTCTTGCCACGGTGGACAAAAACGTTATAACTTAGCTGGCGGCAAATCTTTCGTTGCAGGTGTATTTGGTCTTTCAGGTTCTGGAAAATCAACTATTACACACGCGCGTCACAATAACAAATATGATATCACAGTTCTTCACGATGACGCTTTCGTTATCTCAACAGTAGATGGTTCATCAGTAGCTCTTGAACCAGCATACTTTGATAAAACACAAGATTACCCACTTACATGCGAAGATAATAAATATCTTGTTACTATGCAAAACTGTGGCGCTACAGTTGACGAAGACGGCAAGATTGTTCCTGTTACAGAAGATATCCGTAATGGTAATGGACGTGCTGTTAAATCTATCCTTTGGTCACCAAACCGTGTCAACAAATTTGTTGAACCAGTTAATGCTATCTTCTGGTTAATGAAAGATCCAACTCTTCCACCAGTAGTTAAATTAAGTGGTGCAGCTCTTGCTTCTGTAATGGGTGCTACACTTGCTACAAAACGTACAAGCGCAGAAAGACTTGCTCCTGGCGTAGACCCTAATGCATTAGTTGTTGAACCATACGCTAACCCATTTAGAACATACCCACTTGCTGATGACTACAATAAATTCAAAGCTTTAGTTGCTGAAAGAAATGTAGATTGCTACATTTTAAATACAGGTGACTTCATGGGCAAAAAAGTAACTCCAGCTATTACACTTGGAACACTTGAAGCTATCGTTGAAGGAACTGCAACATTCAAAGCTTGGGGACCATTCTCAGATATTCAGATTATGGAAATCGAAGGATTCGTTCCAGACTTATCAGATAAAGAATATACTGCTCAATTACAAGGCCGTATGAATGACAGAGTTGAATTCATTCAATCTCGTGAAACAGAAAAAGGCGGATTTGATAAACTTCCAGCTGATGCTCTCGAAGCATTACAAAAAGTTGTTAACGAAGCTAAAAACGCTTAATACTAAGTTACGTGTATTAATTACAAATAAAAAGCTGACCAAAGCAGAAGAATCTGCTTCGGTCAGCTTTTTGTGATTTATAAAAGAAGTGACTCAGTCAGTAATGCATTAAGTTTTTCCATGTCAAATATGCCATTGCCCTCACTAGGATTTGGATACTCTGCCCCCTCCCACTGTCTAATGCCTCCTAGAAGAATACTTCTCATGACTAAAGTGTTGGGTAAAGGAAACACTTGTTTTTCACTATACTTGTTATAAATAGTAGCCGCTACCCCGGCCATAACACTTGCTGCTGGCAGGGTTCCTTTAACACGAACCCATTCTCCTACCCCGCTGGGCGCTATCATAGCATTGCCGTTAGCTGCCAAATGGGGTTTTACTCTGCTATCCCAGGTATATCCTCTTCCCGAGCTTCTAAGTACTACCCTATTATCTTGGTCATAACCTCCTATAGCTATCAGATTATCAAGACATGCTAATGAACCTATTGTTATAAAGGGGTTGGCTGGACTTAGTGTTATATACCTATTAAGTTCTTGCTGTGAAATCCATAGATCTATTGGACTTGACAGCTGTGTATCTAATTCAAATAAGATTCTCCACGTTCCCACCCGAGGATTCTCAATTCTAAAGAATAGCCTAGCCGCTCCATTTAAAGGACTAATCTGGTACCCATTAGAATAGATTACCGCCCCCATGAGCTGCGTAACGCCTACTGTCTTTAAGTTAATGGATTGGGTAGCTACAGCCATAGGAGGATATAACGTCACCGTAATTATATTGGAAAGGTGTTGATAACCGATAGCAACTACATTTTGATTCTCCTTTTGTACATTTAGATCAACAGTCGCGAACGCTGGCTGCGTGCCTACCATACTATAATGGTGCTGCTTATCCGCTTCTTCTCCCACTGGCACTATAATGGTAACACGCTCTCTTGAAGCGATGAGTCCTAATATTTCATAAAATATTAATGAGCCATCATGAGAATCAATATTGGTATTAAAGGGAAGGCATAACACAAGTGGTTTTCCTTCTTGTCTTGCAAAATTTACGAGCTTCAATACCCCGATAAGTATATCTGCCATTGTAACAGCATTTTCGCTCGGCATCCCACCATTTATCCTTTGCATTGCTTCTGGCGCAGTATTAATCTTTGCCACTACAAATTCGGATTCAGTTGCCACACCTCTATAACGAGGCACTTCACTTTCTCCACCTGCAAGCGCTAGTATCATTGTACTTACACTATCACCTGCTGGAAGCTTGATGATTTGTCCTGGTTCTGGGCTGCTTAGCGCAGCATCTATTTGCTCTGTTGAAAAATCTATTCCCTCATCTGCCCATACTTGTTCCCAAATATAGGCTATTCTACTTTTTCCGCCTGGCATACGCAGTGCCATATTACTATAGTCCACGTGATCTGTTGTAATCACCCCAATATAAACGCCTTCTCCTTTATAGGCTAAATTTTCTCCTGTAATATCATAGGCAAAACCTTGGTTTATAGTTTCTTTATCACAAAACGGATGGCTTAGAATGGGAATATAGTAGGGATGTTCCACTTCTAGCCGAAGCATTTCTCCAAGCTCATCAAACACACTTCTTTTGGCATATAACATACCATAATCACCTATTAAAGGTATATGGTGTATTCCTAATGCCTGATAATCTGCTGGCCTTCTAAATTCTCCTAATGTAAGTACGACATAAATTTCTTGATCTGGACTTATCGCCTCGTAAAAAACATTATTCCTATATAATAAATTGTTTTGCCTGCAGTCCCTATATACATTTTTAAATCTTGACTGATCTTGTGAAGTATATAAAAAGGGAATAATTCTTTTTACAGCACTGTTTAAATTGTCTTCTAGATAAATTGTATGATCTAAGTAAAATTCATAAGTCTCTTGAGAGGGGGCATAATGCTTATAAATACTTTCTTTACACGTTTTAGTAATAAGTACTCCCTCTAGATCTGATAAATAATTACTGATAATTTTATAAGTCAAACTCCTATAGCGATACGTCTCATCAGGCACATAGAGATTAGCATAAATAACAATAGGCTTATGATACCCACGCGCTAGATCTCTTAAATAACAAATACATGTGATATATTCTACAGCACTTATTTCATTACTTTTACTGTAGCAATTTATCCTCTCGCATGCAGTGTTCCCTCTCATTTTACCAGGCTGTTCCAAGGTATGTGTCTTCATATTATAATAGCTATCTACTCTCTTATTAGTATCTTTGCATCCTATAGAGGCTAAAATTATCTCGCTATTATTCAAAGGTGATTCACTTATGCATTTTTCTTCACATAACCTAATCACAAAGTTAGGCTCTATGTACTGTGTTATCTCACTTAGCCATGATAGGTATTTTTCTTCTATATCTATGATTTTGTAACTTGGGCTAATATATTTAATGTGCATTGCGTATTGTTGTAAGTAACTCTCCATTTTTTCATCATGTTGGACAACGACTTTCATTTTTCCCTTCCCCCCTTGTTATGCCCCATCCCTTTAAATAACGAAATGCCCAAAATCTATTTCTCTAGACTTTGAGCATTTGTTCTTCTTTATTATATTTATGCGCTAAACTTAAACTTAATACTAAAAAATCTTATCTAAATAGATGGCGTATTACTCTTTATATAGGAGTCTATTATTTCTCTTGCGATGCTATATTCTAATGGTAATTCTGGTAGATTATAGATATCATACCACCCTGCATCCGTAATTTCATCTCCATCCACATCTATTTCTCCACTTTCATACTCCGCAGTAAAACCTATCATAAGAGAACTTGAAAATGGCCATGATTGACTTCCAAAATATTTTATATTTTTGACTCTTAGTCCTACTTCTTCCATTACTTCTCTTCTTACCCCATCCTCAATCGTTTCGCCGGCCTCTATAAAGCCCGCTAATACACTATACATCTTTCCTTTAAATGCCGCTGAATGCGCTAAAAGTATTTTGTCATCTTTAAAAATACCAACTATCATAGCCGGTGAAATCCGCGTATAGTTTACAAGGCCGCAGCTTGGACATACTTTGGCTATTTCTTTTTGCACTTTATTCATCTTATCGCCACACCTACCGCAAAATTGATGTGTTTTATCCCAGTTTATAATTTGCAGCGCTTTTCCAGCTAAAAGAAATACATCAAATGCTACTTCATAATATAACGCTCTCAGATCATAAAAATGCATTTCAGTAGATAAGTCTTGGGTGGGCTCAACTTCCACGCAGTAACATGGATGCTCTTCAAATGTTCCCATATAGTGTGTTCTAATTGAGGAAACATTTAGTTCTTCAAGACTTACAACGTAGTGAAGTCCCGTTTTGCTATTACTCCTATTTAAGAGCATCTTATCCCCACTAAATATCAGAAAGTGGGCACGCTCTTCTAATTTATTTTCAGGCTCAGCCTTTGAAACGTAACGTTTATAAATACTTTCCTTTACCATAACCCCTTCACCTCTCTACAGGTATAATATAATACTTTATTTATTTTTTATAGCCTCATCCATTGCTGCTGCTGCTTTCTTTCCTGCTCCCATAGCTAGTATAACAGTGGCTGCTCCTGTTACTGCATCGCCTCCTGCGTAGACCCCAGCTCTAGTTGTTAAGCCTGTTTCCTCTTCTGTTATAATACATCCTCGTTTATTGGTTTCTAGCCCTTTCGTGGTGCTTCTAATTAAAGGATTTGGACTTGTTCCAATAGCCATAATGACACAATCCATATCCAGTATAAAATCAGAGTCTTTAATCACACGTGGACGTCTTCTACCAGATGCATCTGGCTCACCAAGTTCCATAGCAACACACTCTATCCCTTGTACCCATCCCTCTTTAGAACCTATAATCTGCACGGGACTTGTAAGCATTTTAAAAATAATGCCCTCTTCTTTAGCATGCTCAATTTCTTCTCGTCTTGCTGGTATTTCAGCATCTGAGCGTCTGTAGATGATATATACATTTTTAGCACCTAGTCTCTTAGCACATCTCGCAGCATCCATCGCCACATTTCCTCCGCCAACTACAGCCACATCCTGGCAGTCTTTAACAGGCGTATCTGCGCCTTCTTTATAGGCCTTCATCAAATTAACTCTTGTTAAAAATTCATTGGCTGAGTAAACGCCTTTTAAATTCTCACCTGGTATATTCATAAAGCTTGGAAGTCCTGCTCCTGATCCAATAAAGATGCCTTCAAATCCATCTTCGAACAATTCATCTACCGATAAAATCTTGCCAATAACCATATTCGTGAGAATTTTTACTCCCATGGCTTTTAATGTATCAATTTCTTTCTGAACAATGCTTTTAGGAAGTCTAAATTCAGGTATCCCATATACAAGGACCCCTCCTGCAATATGAAGCGCTTCAAAAACTGTAACTTCATACCCCTTTTTAGCTAAATCCCCCGCACAGGTAAGTCCAGCAGGTCCTGATCCAACAATAGCCACCTTGTGTCCATTTGTTTTTATTTTAGAAGCTGTTGATTCTTCCTTTTCCAAAGCATAATCTGATACAAAACGTTCAAGTCTGCCAATAGCAACCGACTCTCCTTTTATACCTCTTACACATTTTGCTTCACACTGGCTTTCTTGTGGACAAACTCTCCCACATACCGCTGGCAAAGAGCTTGTCTCTTTAATAATATGATATGCGCCAATAAAATCCCCCTCTTTTACCTTTTCAATAAAGTCAGGGATATTAACGCAAACAGGACATCCTGAAATACATGGTTTATGCTTACAATTTAAACAGCGTCCAGCTTCCTCTATAGCCATCTCAGCGCTATAGCCTAGAGACACTTCTTTAAAGTTATGATTTCTAATCTCCGGTTCCTGTAGCGGCATCTCTATTTTTTTTAGTGACATATTAGCCATCGTTTTCCACCTCCATCAAATGACATGCATGCTCAAATGATTCTTTTTCAAATGTCTTATAGGTATTAGATCTTGAGATTGCCTCGTCAAAATCAACAAGGTGTCCATCAAAATCTGGTCCATCTACACATGCAAACTTGGTTTCTCCTCCAACACTCAAACGGCATCCGCCGCACATACCAGTCCCATCAATCATAATGGGATTCATGCTAACCGTCGTTTTAATTCCATATTTTTTAGTAAGCTGCGCTACAAACTTCATCATACTCAGTGGTCCAATTGCAATGACTTCATCATACTTATTGCCTTCATTAATAAGCTTTTCTAAAGCTGTCGTAACAAGTCCCAAGGATCCGTGTGACCCATCATCTGTCATGACTATAAGTTTATCACTCACAGCCTCAAACTCATCTTCTAAAATAACTAAATCTTTATTTCTAAACCCAGTAATAACATGTACCTCTGCACCATTGTTATAAAGTTTTTTAGCAATAGGGAAAGCTATCGCTGAGCCTACTCCTCCCCCTACAACTGCTACTTTCTTCAGTCCCTCTATATGCGAAGCAACGCCAAGTGGCCCAACGAAGTCACACATCGCATCATTTTCATTCATTTCACTTAAAAGTTTAGTTGTTTTTCCTACAATTTGAAAGATAATAGTTATAGTTCCTTTTTCTCTATCATAATCAGCTATGGTAAGAGGTATCCTTTCCCCCTCATTATTTACTCTTAGAATAATAAATTGACCTGGCTGAGCTTTCTTCGCAATAAGTGGCGCATCTATATCCATCAAAACAACTGTAGGATTTAGTATTTTTTTCCTTATTATTTCATACATACTCTTCACCTCTTTAGATATTTATTTAAAATTTTGCTGTTGGCTTATTTGATAAATAGCAGGAAAGTTGCGGTATAAGCGCTACTTTCCTGCTATTTATGTGCTAAATCAGCATATACCTATTAAAAGTTTACATCTATACCATAATAAGCACAAGTTAAAACTTTTTTCAATTAAAATATAATCTATTTACTCACTACTGTTTTTTCATATTTTCTTTGTAAAATTCACTACTTAATACCACAATATTAATGCGTCTATTTTTAGCTTGTCCTTCTTTTGTTCCATTGGATACAAGTGGTCTATATTCTCCATAAGATGTTGCAGCTAATTTAGCTGGATCTAGCCCGCCTTTTTTTACAAAAAGATCAATAACATTAATAGCACGCATAGCTGCAAGATCCCAGTTTGATGCATATAAACTATTATGAATAGGAATGTTATCAGTATGCCCTTCTATGACTAGATCACCGTTTAAGTTATTTAAGATACTTCCTATCTTAAGCATGTGTTCTGCATATTCTGGGGCTATATCTGCGCTGCCGCTTTCAAAAAAGATGCTATCTTTAAGGCTGACAACTAAACCTCTCTGTTCTACCTTTAGATCTACTGCGCCCTCAAGTTGATTATCCTTTAGATACTTATGTATGTCTGTTTGTAATTGCTGTGTTTTAGAGGCCATCTTTACCACTTGATTCTTAATTTCCTCCGTAATAATTGCCTGTGCATCACTTCCATCTTTTTGCTGACCCGCGCCGCCTTCACCTAACATATATTTTGTTCCAGAAAATGCTCCTTGCAGTGACTCTGACACCTGACTATATTTTGCTTCATCTACATTACTCATGGCATATAGTACAACAAAAAAGATCATGAGCAAGGTAATTAAATCCAAATAAGTAAACATCCATCTTTCACTATTATCCTTTTTGGGTTTTTTCTTTTTCATTACATTCCACCTGATTTCTCCCCTTCCCCTAATGCACGAAGAGCTTTTTCACGTTCTTTGAAATCTAAAAAAGAACACATGTCTTCTACCATAAGATTAGGATTTTTACCTTCTTGAAGAGATACCAGGCCTTCTACTATCATTTGATTTTTTACGTACTCTTTTTCATTAATAGCCTTTAAGCGCCCAGCCATAGGAAGCGCCAATATGTTAGCAAAACCAATACCATATAAAGTAGCAATAAAGGCTATTGCTATTTTAGGGCCCAAAGTAGCTGAATCTTCTAAGTTACCAAGTACATGTACTAGTCCTAGTACTGTACCTATAATTCCCATAGTAGGTAAATAACCTCCCATTGCCTCAAATATAGCTATACCACTTTCATGTCTTTCACTTATATGGTCTATATCATTCTCTAAACTTTTTCTAATATCCCCTGTCCCAACCCCATCTACAATCAGCGATAATCCTTTTTTTATTATTCCTTCTTGCACACTATCGCTCTCATCACTAGCATATTTCTCTAGACATAACAGTCCTTCTTTTCTTGCTTCTACAGCAAGAGAATGTAGTTGAATCACAACCTTACTATACTCTACTGGCTTATATTTAAACATAACACCCATTATTTTAGGTAATCTTTTAAGCTCTTCCATTGGAAAAGATAAACCTATGGCTCCAATTGTCCCTCCAATAATTGTAAGCAGAGCAGTTGGTTCGAATAACGCTATAAGGTGCCCGCCCTCCAATGCAAATGACACAACCACTGACCCTAACCCAGCTAATATAAATACAATAACAAATATATCCATTTTCCCTAACACTCCTTTTTGCGCATAATAAACCCATCACTTTATTATAATTATATTCCTCTAAATGAGCAACATATTTCTATCATAAATGCGCTAAAAACAGTTTTTTATTAAAATCAACAAATATTCTGTTGCAAATTCTTATTATTTATTATTTAATATTGTTATCTTGACTTTTTCATCAATAATTTTTTCTGCTAAGCGCTTATAATAAGTAGCCTTTTCGGTCAGCATAATAGCAAGCAGCATATTTTCTACCTCTTTATCGCCTTGTAACTTCATCTTATGAATTTCTTCAGTTAATGTTTGCATGGTTTCATCAACTGAGTTTTCAAAGGTTTCAATTGCTTTTACTTTACAATTTAAATACGTTTGATAAATACTAGTAAGTTTTTTTGAATCTACTTTATCTTCTTTAATAATGCTTCCAAATAATTCTTTAATATCTCCTATAGTAAGAATATGTTTAAGTTCATAAAGCAAAATCATAAAAATAATATGCTCTTTAGTATATTTCTTTTTTGCTGCTGGCATAAGGAGCTTGTCCTTTGTATAATTGTTAATCATTGTTTTAGTAAGTAATTTATCATCTGTATTTCTCTTGGTATGTGTAAGCGTGTTTTCAAAAAGTGTAATAACCTGATCCATATAAAGGTCAATATTTGGTATACTACTGATTTCTATGCTTTCACCTAATTCTAATGCTTTTATCATGTCCTTCAAAGTTTTTTCTTCCATACATACCCTCCTGCCTTCTTATTTATCATACACAAGCCACTTTTAAAAATCAAGTAAAATTATTCCTTTAACTATATTGACTTATATTAACATATCATGTTATATTATTAATATACCAACAAGTAGTATCAATAACTACTTGTTGACACTAGGAGATGATTGTATGAGACGTTATATTAGAGAACCCATTAATGCTTTAACCCACTTAATAGGTGCTGGCCTTTCATTAGTAGGGACATTATTTTTACTTACATTAGGAAATAGTTCTTCTGATTTCACCGTTACAACGATAGTATCTATTCTTGTATTTGGTACGAGTCTTATTCTGCTCTATACAGCAAGTGGTATTTATCACTCAGTTAAAACAACTGATGCTATCCTACTACGGCTGAAAAAGCTTGATCACTCTATGATTTTTGTATTAATAGCAGGCTCTTATACCCCATTTTGTATGCTTTCTCTAACAGGCACATGGAAATGGAGCATCATTATTACAGTTTGGTCACTTGCACTGGTTGGTATTACCCTTAAAATATTTTGGATTAATATGCCTAGATGGCTTTCTACTTTTTTTTATATTGGTATGGGATGGATTGCTTTGTTTGCACTTAAGCCACTTTATACCTCACTGTCTTTTGGCGGATTTCTATTTTTAGCATTGGGCGGTATGATGTACACAATAGGAGGTATTATCTACGGACTTAAAAAACCTAATATTTCTAAGGCATTTGGTTTTCATGAGCTCTTTCATATCTTTGTTATGTTAGGAAGTGCTTGCCATTATTGGGCAGTCTTCAGATATATCTTATAACTAAGCATTTACCTTCTTGTAAAAGCTGCATAAGGTGAAGAAAAGTCATAGCAAATTCCTTTCTTTTCTGCTTGTATTTTCTAGAAGTTTCACCTTATAGTTTCCATTGCCTAATTGCAAGGGAACTATAAGGTGAAACTTGATTATTGATATCATAGGTATATTTTTTCCCACCATTTTCAATCATCTAACCCACTTATCTCTATTTTGTATTCGTTACAGCTATCTCTTTCTCTACTTGTTCTTCACCTTCACCCATATCTTCATTTTGTTTTATTTCTATAGAATCTTCTTCTAGTAGTTCTTCTGGTACTTGATAGCTATAAAGGATGTTTCTATCTTTTACATAAAACTTATTAATTTTTAAGATGTCATTAAAATGCATGTACAATACAGGCTTCTCTATTTCATCTGCTATTTTAATAAGATCATCTAACGTGGTAACACGATAAATCTCAAGAGAGTCTGCCTCTTCAATATAGTCTACAGCTACCATACGGCTACCATGTTCCTGAAAAAGCATTTTTCTTCTGTTTATATATTTATCTTTCAAAGTAGGCTGTATTGTAACTATTACTACTCCCGCTATCCCTAAAAGGCTTATAAAAGCTAAAACTCCATAAAAGATAACATGATTCATGTTAGGAGGTATTTCTATTTTTATAGTTTCTTTCCCCACTTCTTTACTTGCTTCCGTCCCTTCTTTTGTAATTCCAAAATAGGTTTTTACCAAAGGAATAGATACTATCGTATCAATTGGAATCTCTTTGGTCTTTCCATCTATCGTGACGGATTTTTTACCCATTAATCTAATGACTATCTCTGCCTCAGTATTTGCTTTTGCATCTTCCATAACAGCTGTCACAAACTCATTGTAGGTTTCAAAAGGAATAGAAATCTCCTTTACTATACTATGACTTATATCCTTTTTTTTAAAACTTGCTTTAGGTTCCCCCTCCATTTCTTTAGTCCATATAACATGTTTTTCTTCTCTTTCTATTTCATACCCTTGAAGCTGTACTGCTATTTCATATTCTCCCTTTACCTCAGCCTCTACACTACTATGAAAACCCATATTAAATTTCACCACTATATCTTTCACAAATCCAGATAAGTAAAATGGTTCTTCTGCCAGCATAGTTTGAGTGTATAATCTATTAGGCTTTAAATATGCATCATAGTTCACCTTTACCTCATTACTATATTCATATTTAACCTTTTCCTCTTCTTTTACAATAGGTGTCTGATAGGTCTTAATACCTAAGACAATCAGAAAAATCATAAGTATCCCCAAAACTACTATTAATCCAATCCTTACTTCTCTAATAAGTTTAATTTTCATACCCCATACTCCAATCTGGCTATTTTCTATTTTTATACTTCACTACCATATATTACCATATATTGTCTTGTAAAAGAAGCCACCTTTTCAGGTAGCTTCTTTTAAATTATTTTTTTCTCTTTTTTTCTATAGAGCATTACTCCACTGCCAAGCATGGTTATACCAATAATATAAACTATAATGGCTGCTACTCCTCCAGTTTTAGGTAATACACCTCCACCGGGTACTATCTCATCTGGTATATTTGTTTCACCATCAGGTATTATCTCATCTGGTATATTTATTTTACCACCAGGTACTATCTCATCTGGTATATTACCATAAACAGGAGTTGTAGATCCACCACCAGTTTGACCAATCTCAGCTAGTTGCTCGAAATTCACTTGTAGTTCAAACCCTACACTTTGACTTTGTAACTCAGTTGCTACTTCTTTCATTTCCATCTTAAGTGTAAGCGGTATGATTTGATTAATAAGAAGTTGCTGATTAAGATATTGGTTTGTTAGGTAAGTTGAATATCCTTCTATCCCTCCTACAACTACATTATTAGCAATATCATAACCATTTAGTATGAAATCATCCTTACCCTCCATATTTGTCGGTAAAACCTTTACCCCTATTATCTTTATTGGTTTAGTTCCCTGATTTTGAATGTTAGATGTAAGGGTAAAGTTAGCTCCTGGATAAAGATTGCTGACATTAATAGCTACAGACCGTCCATTATTAGTCGGCACGGCATCTACT
>Ga0123336_10002624_pt1 | contig 15530 bp, 10 predicted proteins | sample SSSSmetaG_FD_96466 | JGI IMG/M metagenome (GOLD analysis project Ga0123336, IMG submission 96466) | Glacier valley bacterial and archeal communities from Borup Fiord, Nunavut, Canada, to study Microbial Dark Matter (Phase II) - ​SSSS metaG | ecosystem: Environmental > Aquatic > Freshwater > Ice... | reverse complement strand
TACGACTGTTGAAGGTGCAAAGTTTTATAAGAGAAATGGTTATTATTATATTTTTGCTCCGGCTGGTGGCGTAAAACCAGGTTGGCAGCTTGCTTTACGTTCAACTAATATTTACGGACCTTACGAAGACAAAATTGTGTTGGCACAAGGAAAATCCGATTTCAACGGTCCGCATCAAGGTGCGTGGATTGATACACCCGATGGCAAACAGGATTGGTTTATGCATTTTCAGGATTTGTATGCTTACGGTCGTGCCGTATTGCTGCAACCCATGCGTTGGGTTAACGACTGGCCGGTAATGGGCGAAGATAAAGACGGCGACGGTTGTGGAACTCCCGTTGAAACTTACCAAAAACCAAATGTTGGTAAAACTTATCCAATAGCAACCCCAATAGAAAATGACGAGTTCGACGGACTTACACTCGGCTTGCAGTGGCAATGGCAAGCCAACGGAAATCCAATTTGGTATTTTCCGGCTGGCGAGAAAGGATATTTGCGTCTTTTTGCCTGGGAAGCCTTTGGCGCTGCTAAAAACTTATGGGATGCACCGGCTTTGCTTTTACAAAAATTCCCGGCTCCCGATTTTAAGGCTACAACTAAACTAACTTTTAATCCGTTTAAAAAGGGGAACGTGCCGGATTGGTCGTAATGGGGCAGGATTATGCTACTTTAAATATTGAGAATACAGGTAATGGATTGATATTAAATCAATCGAGCTGTAAAGATGCAACAAAAGGAACACCCGAAATAGTCAATGCTTCGGTTTCACTGTCGCAATCCACAGTCTATTTGAGAGTTGAAGTGAAACAAACCGAATCAGTAAACAACGAAAAAATAAAACAACCAAAAGCCAACTGTACATTTAGTTACAGTCTCGATGGCAACAAATACATTCCTTTCGGAAGTGCTTTTGCTGCCTGGGAAGGGAAATGGATAGGAGCTAAGGTCGGTGTTTTCTGTCAACGTCCGCAACCATTAAACGATTCGGGTTATGCCGATGTGGATTGGTTTCGTGTAGAAAAGTAAATCTCATTTCAAAGTAATAGAAAAATCAAAATTTCCACTCAATCAATCAATTAATCTACCCGATATGAGCATTAAAATGGTCATTTTTGTAGTAGCATTTGATTTGTTGAATTTTATGAAAATTCGTTTCGCAAATTGATTTAAAAAATATATTTAAAATGTCATTATCAAAGATTATATTAGTAAGCCTGTTATTTGTTACTCCGCTACTTTTTTCAGCCGGTAAACCGTATTCGGTACGAATGGCCGATTCGGAAATGCAACGTAATCTCGAGAGTTGGATGATCGATTTTTCCACAAAGCTTAAATGGGACTATTGCCATGGCTTTGAATTACAGGCTATTTACAAAGTGTGGGAAAAAACAAACGACAAAAAGTATTTTGATTATGTAAAAAGTTATGTCGATTCCATTATTGACAACAATGGTCAGATTTACGGTTATAAATCACAGGAATACAATATAGACAGAGTAAATCCCGGCAAAATGCTTTTTTTGTTGTTTGATGATACAAAGGATGAAAAAATACGTATAGCCATTGAATCACTGCGTGAGCAAATGAAAACTCATCCACGCACCAGCGATGGTGGGTTTTGGCACAAAAAAGTCTATCCAAATCAAATGTGGTTGGATGGACTTTACATGGCTTCACCATTTTTGGCCGAATATGGTTCGCGCTATAACGAACCACAGCTTTACGATGAAGTGGCGCATCAAATTATCACCATGGCTAAGCATGCTTATGACCCCAAAACCGAATTATATTATCACGGTTGGGACGAAAGTCGTAAGCAACGTTGGTCAAACCCTGTAACTGGAACTTCTCCAAATTTTTGGAGTAGGAGCATGGGTTGGTACATGATGGCCATGGTGGATGTGTTGGATTATTTGCCCGCTAATCATCCGGAACATAGTGAAATAAAAAAAATATTGTTGGATTTAAGTGTTTCCTTAGATAAATTCAGGGATAATAAAACAGGAATGTGGTTTCAGGTAACCGATAAAGGAACCGAAAAAGGAAATTATATAGAATCCACCGGCTCGGCCATGTTCATTTATTCGTGGGTAAAAGGTGCCCAAAAAGGATACTTGCCAAAATCCTATCTCACAAAAGGAGAAAATGCATACAACCAATTTGTAAATAAATTTATAAAAGAAAATCCCGATGGAACCATCTCGCTTACAGATTGCTGCTCGGTAGCAGGTCTTGGCGGAGAAAAAGTGTACCGCGATGGAAGTTACGCATATTATATTTCAGAGCCGGTTAGGGATAATGACCCGAAAGCAGTGTCACCTTTCATCCTGGTCAGTCTATTATTAAACAAGTAAAATGAAAAATACACTTTTTATAATTATTGTTTTTGCAGTTTCAATTGTTCAGGCTCAAACCCCCGCTTTCCCGGGAGCTGGCGGCGGCGGTATGTTTACTACCGGTGGGCGCGGAGGAAAAGTGTTTTATGTAACTTCACTAGCCGATGATGGTTCAACCGGTACTTTACGTTGGGCAGTAAATCAGACCGGCGCGCGAAATATTCTTTTTAAAGTTTCCGGCTTGATAACACTCAAAAGTGCCTTGAAAATTTCAAGTGGAAATGTGACCATTGCCGGACAGACTGCTCCCGGAGACGGTATCTGTTTGAAAAACTATGAATGTAGCATTAGTGCCGATAATGTAATAATTCGGTTTATACGGTTCCGATTGGGTAATGAAGTAATTGGTAATGAAAGCGATGCTGTTTGGGGACGGTACAGGAAAAATATTATACTCGACCATTGCTCTGCCAGCTGGGGTATCGATGAATGTGCTTCGTTTTATTCCAACGAAAATTTCACCATGCAGTGGTGCATTATTGCCGAATCGTTGAACAATGCCGGTCATGCGAAAGGTGCGCACGGATATGGCGGATTGTGGGGCGGAAAAAATGCCAGCTTTCATCACAACTTACTTGCGCATCACAACAGCCGAAATCCGCGTTTCAATGGCTGGAAACGTTCCGGATTAGATTACACAAATCCCCTGGATGAAGAGAGACTTGATTTTAGAAATAATGTAGTTTATAATTGGGGCGATAATGCGTCCTATGGTGGAGAAGCAGCTGGAAAATACAATATTGTAGCTAATTATTTGAAATACGGACCTGGTACAAAATCATCTATTAAATATAAACTAACGCAAGTGGATATTGATGTTTCCAACACTTATTCACCCCGGTTTGGAACCTACTTTATTCAGGATAATTATGTTTTTGGAAGCTCTGCAAATACTCAAAATAACTGGGCAGGAGTTACATACGCTTCAGGAGTAAATACAACAAGCTGCAAAACAGATGTTCCATTTGAAAACAATGCGGTTGCTCAACACACGGCCGAAGTTGCTTTCCAACGGGTATTGGACTTTTCCGGTGCATCGCTTTCGCGAGATGCTGTAGATGCACGCATAGTGGGTGAAACACGTAATGGAACAGCAACATATTCAGGTTCTGTTACTTTAAGGCCCGGCATTATCGACACCCAAAACGATGTAGGTGGTTGGCCGGTTTATAATTCTACTGTTGCACCAGCCGACACCGATAATGATGGAATTCCCGATGGTTGGTTCGCAACGAATTTCCCGGGTAAAACGGCTAATGAATTAAATGCCGATGGATTTACTTATCTTGAGCTTTATATCAATAGCCTGGTAGCAGCAATAACCGAAAGTCAAAATAACGGTGCGCTGGTTTCCGGAATTCCAACTACAAAGTATAAAAATGAGTCTGATATTCAAGTAACAGTTCAGTCTGCTGATAGAAAAATAATTCTGAAATCAAGCAACATCAATAAAATAATATTGAGTGATGTTTCAGGTAAAATATTAAAAAACAAGGTTTTTACCTATAATAATGTATCTGTTGATGTATCTGATTTACCTTCGGGAGTATATATTCTGACCGTTTTTCTTGATGATTTGAAGGTAAAGACTTTAAAAATAGTAATTTAGACCTGTTGTCTATATGTAGTTTAAATTTTTAATTATATGTTTAAGAATATTCTTTTCTTTTTTTTGTTTGCGACATGTAGTATTGCCAATTCTCAAACTCCTGCTTTTCCGGGAGCAGAAGGTGGCGGTATGTATACCACCGGTGGAAGAGGGGGAAACGTTTTGTATGTAACTTCGCTTGCTGATGCTGAAGATATTTCAGGAACTTTGCGTTGGGCATTGAAACAAAACGGACCTAAAACTATAGTATTTAAAATCGGTGGAATTATTGATTTGAGATCGGAATTGAAAATTAATAAAGGGGATGTAACTATAGCCGGTCAAACAGCTCCGGGCGATGGAATTTGCATAAAAGGATATCCTTTCGTTATTAGTGCCGATAATGTGATAGTTCGTTTTTTGCGATTCCGCATGGGTGACCTAAATGCGGTACAGGATGATGCCATAAAAGCAAATAATAGAAAGAATGTAATTATCGATCATTGTTCCATGAGTTGGAGTACCGATGAATGTGCATCCTTTTATGATAACGAGAATTTTACTTTGCAATGGTGTCTCATTTCCGAAAGTTTGCGTAGTTCAGTCCACAAAAAAGGGGTACATGGTTATGGCGGAATATGGGGCGGAAAATCAGCATCTTTCCATCATAATTTACTGGCTCATCACGATAGTCGTAATCCACGTTTTAATGGTTATAAACGTGCCGGATTAAAATACAGGAATGCCTTGGATGAAGAACGGGTCGATTTCAGAAATAACGTGATTTACAACTGGGGCAGCAACAGTTCCTATGGTGGTGAAAGTGGAAAGTATAACTTGGTGGCTAATTATTTTAAAGCAGGACCGGCATCTAAAAAGTCTGCCAGAAACCGCATTACCGGTATCGATTTAGACGAAAACCCGGCTATTTGCCCTCCCGGATATGGAAAGTATTATATACAGGATAATTATGTATTTGGGTATCCAGAAGTAATTAAAAATAACTGGTTAGGGGTTAGCTTTGCCGAAGGAATTCATATGGATAGCTGTAAATCGCTTATTCCGTTTAAATATGCAGCTGTTAAAAATCAGACTGCCAAAGTCGCCTTCGAAAAAGTGCTGGCTTATTCCGGTGCTTCGTTAAACAGAGATGTCATTGATAAACGTATTAGCAATGAAGTTAAAACGGGAACAACCACTTTTAAAGGTTCTGTTAGCGGAATTGCCGGATTGATTGATTCACAATCCGATGTGGGTGGATGGCCGGTCTACAATACGAGTAATGCAGCTATTGACGATAATAGCGATGGAATTCCAAACGGTTGGCTCGAGAAAAATCATCCGGGAAAAACAGCCAATGATATTGATAAAAATGGCTTTACATATCTCGAGATTTACCTCAATAGTTTGGTGGAATCCATCACAGAACGTCAAAACCCAACCAGATTTAAATGTAAATTTTAAATCGATAAAACAAATTAAATGAAAAAAATCTTTTTATTATTTTCCTTATTCATCACGTGTTTAAATACATACTCGCAAACTCCTGCCAATACCATTGTTGTAGATAGAAATGGAACCGGTCATTTCCGGAATATTCAGCAGGCTATCGATTCGGTTCGTGCATTTAACCCGGCAGGAACTGTTACCATTTTCATTAAAAATGGTTTTTATAAAGAAAAACTCGTCATCCCTACTTATGTTTGCAATGTCCGGTTGATAGGTGAAGACAAAGATAAAACCATTATCAATTTCGATGATCACGCTAATATTAATAAAATGGGTACTTTTCGGACTTATACCCTGAAAATATGCGGAAATGATATAGTACTGGAGAACCTGACTATTGAAAACTCTGCCCCTCAATTGGGTCAGGCCGTTGCTTTACACGTAGAAGGCGATAGGATTATATTCCGGAATTGTCGGTTTCTGGGTAACCAGGATACAATTTACACCGGACGCGAAAATGAACGCATGTATTTCGAAAATTGCTACATAGAAGGAACTACCGATTTTATTTTTGGCGTTTCCACTGCCTGGTTCGAAGGTTGTCAGATTTTTTGTAAAAAGAGTTCTTATATAACAGCTGCCAATACTCCTCAAAATGTACGCTATGGGTATGTGTTTAACCATTGCACCATAAGTCTTGCCGATAAGGCTACAGTCTATTTAGGCCGTCCGTGGCGTGCCTTTGCTATGACGCTATTTATGAATTGTGAACTTCCTAAAGGTATACAGTCCGCAGGTTGGGACAATTGGAAAAATCCGGAAAACGAAAAAACAGCCCGTTACATGGAATATAACAACAGGGGCGAAGGAGCCGATACTTCAGGCCGGGCCTCATGGTCCAAAATACTTACCAAAAAAGAAGCGAAAGAATATACGCTGGAAAATGTAATGAAAGCTTGCGATGGTTGGATACCGCGGGTAATGGAAAATAATTGATTTTAGTGCTTTCAAATGCATAATCCCGGGGAACATGTTGCGGATACAAGGTTTAACTATCTATATACCTTGAAAATAGCTTGCAGCAGAGATGAATGTGCCTTTGAAATTTTATTTTGAAAATTTAATTTATTGAAAAATAAAAATCACAAATCTTCAACATTATGGGAAAGACAATGAACAGACGAAATTTTATTGCCACTTCAACGGTTGCAGCAGCCGGGGCGATATTAAGCTCAATTCCGGGAATAGCACTGGCAAAGAATGAAAGTATAAATGAAACTTCATTGCCCAAAAAGAAACGAATTGCCCTTATTGGAACGGGTTCTCGCGGAACGACCATGTGGGGGAAAGATGTGATACAGGAATATGCCGATTATGTAGAATATGTAGGTTTGTGTGATAAGAATCCGGGAAGACTGGAGGCTGCTAAGGAATATATGGGAGCAACCTGCAAAACTTTTACCGATTTCGAAACCATGATGAAAGAAGTGAAACCCGATGTACTGATTGTTACTGTAAATGATTATTTGCACGATCAATACATCATTCGCGGGCTCGATCTTGGTTGTGATGTTATTACCGAGAAACCAATGACAACCGACGAAATGAAGTGCCAGGCAATTCTGGATGCTCAGAAACGAAGCGGTAAAAAAATCATTGTTACATTTAATTACCGGTATTCGCCACATCGTGCCAAAATATGGGAATTAATTAGAAACGGTGAAATTGGTGAAATTACGTCTGTAGATTTCCATTGGTATCTCGATACTAGCCATGGTGCCGACTATTTTCGTCGCTGGCATCGTAAACGAGAATTTAGCGGCTCTTTGTGGGTGCATAAATCCACACATCACTTCGATCTTCTGAGTTGGTGGCTCGATTCTGAACCGCTGGAGGTTTTTGCTTATGGAAGTCTCGACTTTTACGGGAAAAACGGAAAACAACGGGGTGTAAATTGCAGAAGTTGTAACCACAAAGAAAGCTGTGATTTCTATTGGGATGTGAACAGTAACAGTTATTATAAGATGCTTTATACCGACAACGAGAAATATGATGGTTATCTGCGCGATGGTTGTGTATTTAAAGAAGATATAGATATTTTCGACAAAATGTCGGCCAGTATTAAATATGCCAATGGAGTTCAGGTAGCCTATTCTGTTGTTACTTACTCGCCATACGAAGGTTATCGTATCGCTTTCAATGGAACAAAGGGGCGTATCGACGCCTGGATTCAGGAGAGTAATCCGGTATATGAAGCCGATTATGATGAAATAATGATTACCCGTAACTTCGGAAAGCGCGATTATTTTAGGATTCCGAAGGGTAAGGGTCATGGTGGCGGTGATAAAATCATGCACGATCATATTTTTAAAAATGTACAGGAAGATCCGTTTAAACAATCGGCCGGAGTACGCGATGGCGCTTTTTCTATACTCACCGGAATTGCTGCACGTAAAAGTTGCGATTCCGGAAAACCAATAAAAATAGCCGATCTGACCGATTTGGTTCCAATGTCAAAAAAGAACTCCTAATCATTAAGAACTATTATAAAATTAATTAGTAAGTGTATTGTATTTTGTGTGTTATGTAAACTATCGAATATAGTAGTTTAAGTAAAAGTGATTCTTTTTAGGAGAATTGAACCATAACGAATAAAAATACTATGAAAAAAGTATACACGCCGGCTCTTTTTATGTTTTCTTGGTGTATCTGTTCCATTTTTAGGATGCAACTTAAATCCAGGCGAAAATAACTCCAGGCAAAAATTCATTAAAAAATAATTTCACTTCTCCAGGCAGACAGGCTCATAAAATCTTGTCAGCTTTGGCATTTCAACTAATACAATGAAAAATAAAATTCTATTTCTGTCTCTTCTCAGTTTCCTTTTTCTAGGGCAAATGAATGCTGCTGAATTTCGTACCGACTCGCTCTATTCGAAATGGATCATAGATTCACGTATGAACGATTTTCGTAATAAAAGCGAAACGAACCATTTTCTCACTCCTTCATCCTTACGCAATGTGACTTGGGATTATGTACCTGGATTGGTGGCAAAAGCCATTATCAAAACCTGGGAGCAATACAAAAACGAACCTTGGAGTGCATATTATTATACAGGTATTCAGGATTATGCCGATCATGTAACCATGAATCTTGGGGCTAGTAATATCGACGATTTGAATGCCGGAAAAATATTCTTTGAGTTATACCGCGGAGCCATCAGTAAAGGCGACGCCACGAAAGCTGCCGTTTACAAAACAAAAGCAACTACATGCCGTAACACCTTGAAATTAAATCATACCCGCATTGGTTCTGCGCTGCCAGGCACGGGTGGTTTCTGGCACAAAAGTCAGTATATAAACCAAATGTGGCTCGATGGTTTATATATGGGTCCCGCACTTTACGCCGAATGGCAGGGGAATTTCGGAGCTGAACTGGGCAGTATTGATAATACTGCTTCCTGGAACGACATCGCTTTGCAATTCGATACTATTTTTAAACACACCTGGGATACTAACAAGAAGCTGAATTATCATGCCTGGTCGGCCGATCCTGCAAACACTGCTTCTAACTACTGGGCCGATCCTGTAACCGGACGTTCAGGAATTTTGGGCGCGGGGTGCTGGCTGGTTTTTTGCCGCTTTGGTCGATGTGTTGGAATATATGCCTGCCAGCCACCCGGCTCGTGTACGTTTGGTCGGTTATACAAATCTGGTTGCCGATGGCCTGAAAGACCGGCAGGATGCCGTTAGCGGATGCTGGTATCAGTTGTTGCAATACGACAATACCAAAAAAGGAAGCCCGTGCAATCTCCCCAATTATTTAGAATCGTCGGCATCATCTATGTTTACCTATGCTTATCTGAAAGGAATGCGTTTGGGTATTTTAGATAAAAACAGTTATCAGAATCTGGCTATAAAAGCATATAAAGGACTGATTGAAAATTTTGTAGTGGAACAGCCCGATGGAAAGATAAGCTTGATACAAAGTTGCGAATCGGCCGGTTTAAGCGGTTCACGTAAGGGCGATGCCAGCTATTACCTGTGCGGAAGCGATGTGGTTATTAATAACAATACCGAAGGGAAAGTGCTGGGACCCTTTATTATGGCCAGTCTGGAATATGAAATAATGCAAAAGAACCAGACAACAAATGTTGATTGTCAGAATTTGAATTCAGATTTTAAAATTATTAATAACAAAAACAGCATTACCATTTTATCTGATCAAATCAAACTTTCATCCCTGAAAATCTTTAACACACAAGGTTTTCAAATCCTTGCCAAAAATGCTTTCCAACAGGCAGAAATATCTGTTCTGGTTTCGGGTTATCTTCCAGGTATATATTTCCTGCAAATTAACGGATTGGTACCACACAAAGTGCTTATCCATAACTAATAACAATAACTTCAGAGCCATCCTTTTAGTATTAGTCAAATAGTCGACTGTTTTAGTCAAATTTTGCACATTTATTCTTTTTATAATAACTAATTTTACTGTCAAATTAATCTATTATTTTTAGCCTTTTAAATTTAATTGGTATAAAAATACTTTTTATTAAATTAATGGTAGTTAGCAAAGTATTATATTCCGATAAAGATAATAATATGAGCACAAATACAAATGGAATTTATATTGTGAAAAGCAATATTGGAAACCTCAAAATTGTGCTTATTAAATAGTATTTGTGTAGTGTGATTGTGAAGTTTGTTTGCCGAAAAGCATGTCGTAATATTACGACATGCTTTTTTTTTAACTTTTAGAAATATGTTCATGTATTTATTTTGTTGTATATCAGTGTATATAGTATGTTTCTTTTATTGATATTTTTAATAAATTGATTCACTTCGATGGAGTAACTGCCTGCACTTAATGTGTAACAGTTCACACTAATGGAGTAATAGTCCACACTGTTTGACTAACAGTGTGCACTGTTAGAGTAATAGTGCACACTAATGGAGTAACAGTGCACACTGATGGAGTAGAAGTGCACACTGTTATAGTAACAGTTCACACTGTTAGAGTAATAGTTCTCACTGCTAGAGTAATAGTTCACACTAAGAAAGGTTTCAGCTCCACCTTTTACATGTTGTTCCGCCGTTTTGTACGGCAAATACTACCAATTCAACATTGGGGCATATTGACTACAATATGCCGGTAAAAGCAACCTCTAAATAAAATACGATGAATATTTTTTTTTAATTGTAGATATTCTTAAAAAAAATTGAGGACTTTACCCGAAAGTAAAGCCCTCAAAAGGAATTATTCTTTATTTATGGCAAATAATTAAATGCAAAATTTCATTGCGTCATTCAATCCTGCTATGCGAACAATATAAACTCCTTTTTGAAAATTTGAGGTTGAAATAGAAGTTCTTGAGCTGGCAACCTTTTTCCCCAAAATAGTATATACTTCCAATGCTAAACTTTTAGTATTCGAAATTTCTTTCCCATTATATGCTACACCCTCATTAACAAGAACTTTATTTACAGATGTTGCAATTGCACTGGAGACGTCAAGCAAATAAATATTAACACCACTTGAAACAGAGTATAAATACAATGTTGCGGCTCCACCTGTATATTGATATGTAGTTAATGGAATGTTGTTTGTTCCGTCAACATAAGTTCCTGGAGCTGCAATCGAAGTTAAAGAATCTGTTCCATTGGTTAGAATCAAGCGCCTTTCTGCTGAGCTGCTTGACGATAAGGCGGCAACAGTAATTGACCCTGGGCCTGTAACATTAAACACCAGAGCACGGGTAGTTGGCATATATCGATTCCCTGAAACCCATGCGCCTGACCCTCCAAGTTTTAGCCTCTGAGTAAAAGAATACGTACTGTTTACCTTTGCATTTGCATCTATAGATACTTCAGTACCAAGGGCAGCCATTATTTGTAAACCATTAACAGTGGTTGTTGCAGCGAAAGTGGCAATAGTGAAATTACTAAAATTCCATGTCTTTTGGGCATTAACTGTAAAGGTGCTAATACATGCCACTGCAATAAATAGTAAAGTTTTTTTCATAATGTTTTTGTTTTAAATTGTTATTAGATTTTATTGAGATATGGTTACAAATGTATGCTATTTTCAATTAATTGATGTGGATAATTTAATTGAAAAGGTGTATTTTTCGACAGTATATTCAATAAATGTTTAAAATGGTGATTATTTGCCCATTCTATTGTGTATTTTTGCAATCAGTAACCTTCATAACCTTAAATCAATTGGAGTAATAAAAAGTGGCTTGTATTTTTGAAATGAAAGAACCGATTTTATCGTTTTTTTTTCATTGTTTACAACCGATTCCTTTTTTAACTCTCTATTAGGCATAAAAAAAATTCTATGAAAAGATTATTTTACCTGGTCTGTATTCTTTTTTGTACACTTTCGTTGAGTGCTCAATATCACTTTTCATTTGCACATTTTACTTCCGATAACGGTTTGTCTCAAAATAGTATAACGGCAATTATGAAGGACCACAAGGGTTACCTTTGGTTTGGTACGCGCGATGGATTGAATAAATTCGACGGATATAATTTTACGGTTTTTAATTCCAGGTCCGATCTTAATCTGTCGTTTTTAAGCAACCGCATTATTGCTATTAAAGAAGACCGATGGGGATATATTTGGGTGAAGACCTATGATGAAATGGTATACCGTTTAAATCCTATAACCGAGGAATTAATGCGTATTGAAAATCCAATGGGGGGTTATATTAACGATAAAATTAACGATATATATATACTGCCATCGGGTGCCATTTGGTTAACTACGCTCGACAATGGGTGTTATAAAATACTAACCGATGAAAAAACTCACCATTTGGCTGTTACGTTTTTTAATTCTCAGAAAAAAAGTATTCCCCATAACAAAGTCAAGGGAGTTTTTGAAGATAAACAGAAAAATACCTGGTTACTCACCCTGGGTGGATTAAGTTGTATGGACAAGAGTGGAAAAAACCGGATTTATTTTGATAAACAAGCCTTTTTTTCTTATATTGAAAATGATAAAAGAATAATGTTTGGTGGCAATGGAAAGGTCATGCAATATGAAAAAAGACTAAAAACATTTAAAACCATTGAATTGCCATACCCGGTAATGGTAACTAACTCGGCTGCATTTACCGTTAACAGGTATCTTTTTGCCACTCAGGGAAAGGGCTTTTTTACTTACGATGTTTTACGCAATGAACTTCAACAGTTCTCCACCGATAAATATCCGGAAATGAAAACAGATGATATAGAACAAATCTATATTGATAGGGCAGGAGAGGCCTGGTTAGGAATTAAATCTCAGGGAGTACTTCATTTTAACCCACAAACAAATAAAATAGTTTATATTCCCTCCAAAAAGAACGAGGGTCAGGTATCGAATCCCAATTATCTGATTTTCGAAGATGAAAAAGATATACTTTGGATACAACCTTACTTTGGTAATTTTTCCTGGTTCGACAGGGCGAATGATAAGTTGGTTTCGTTTTATAGTGCTTACAACGAAGATATAAATACGCTGTTTTCGTATGGCGTTAATCATGTGTTGTCCGATTCGCAAGGGGTATTCTGGATCAGTACCAACCGTGGAAATGGTTTTTTTAAGTGCACGTTCCTGCCCGACTATTTCAACCATTATTTGTTCAAGGATCATTCTGTTTACAGCATTTCGAACGAAACAAGAGCCATTTTCGAAGACCGCGAAAAAAGACTTTGGGTAGCTTGTAAAGATGGGGCAGTACACGTTTTTGATGAGAATAAAAAGGAAATAGGAACATTAAACTCCGATGGAAGAATTATCCCCGGTGGGAAGCTTGAAATATTAGTTTATAATTTCTATCAGGTAAAATCGGGGGATATATGGCTTTCAACTAAACGCCAGGGTTTATTCCGTCTGAAACCACAAGGTTCAAAAAATGCTTTTCGCATCGAAAATTTCAGACATAATCCCAATGATGCTTATTCGCCCGTAAATAATGATTTTTATTCCGTTGTGCAGGATCATAACGGACGTATTTGGGCCGGAAGTTACGGTGGCGGATTACATTTAATCGATGAGCAAAACGGTAAAATTCGGTTTCTACATGCCGGAAACGTGCTAAAATCCTATCCAATTGGCAACTGCTCGAAGGTCAGGCAAGTATTTGTTGACTCGAAAAATTATATTTGGGTGGCAACTACCGAAGGTTTTGTTACTTTTAATGCCAATATCAAAAATCCGTCGAAAATCTCATTTACATACTATCATAAAAAAGAAGGACTACCCAATAGTTTAGGCGCTAACGATGTGCATTGCATTTTCGAAGACTCGGATGCAAATATGTGGTTTGGTACTTTTGGTGGTGGATTGAATAAATTAAAAACGAGATCGGTTGCCGGTAATCAGTTTGATTTTGAAGTTTACAATCGCACAAAAGGGATGCCCAACAACGTGATATATACAATTATAGATGATAAACAAGGAAATTTGTGGCTGACCACCGAAAATTCCATTGTGAAATTCAATAAAAAAAATAAACTTATAGAAGTGTTTGGTAAAGGAAATGAGCTGGAAAATGTTGAATTTTCGGAAGCATCAGCCAGCCTTCTAAAGTCCGGTGAAATATGCGTGGGATCGAAATCAGGCTTCTATTATTTTTTACCCGAATCAGTAAAACGTAGGGTAATAAATGCACCTCTGGTATTTACACGCTTACTGCTCTTCAATAAAGTGGAAGAAATTGGAGTAGAAGGATCTATACTTCAAACTCAAATAGATAAAACTAAGCAAATTGTGTTCAACCACAAACAAAATGTGTTTACTATCGAATTTGCTACATTGGATATGCGGGCACCCGAAAAAATAAAATACGCCTATAAACTCGAAGGTTTTGATCCTAATTGGAATTATGTGCAAACAAAACATTACGCAAACTACACGGCTCTGCCTCCCGGAGTTTATACTTTTCGGGTAAAATCAACCGACAGTGAAGGTGTGTGGCTTAAAAATGAACGTCAGATAGAACTCAAAATACTTCCATCCTTTTGGCAATCGGCAGTGGCTAAATTTTTGTATGTTGTTTTAATTCTCGTCTTATTTTTAGTGACATTGTACATTTTTGTCACCATCTTTAAGTTGAAAAACAACGTGTTACTTGAAAAACAAATGACTGATATGAAGCTTCGCTTTTTTACTGACATTTCACACGAATTACGTACGCCCCTTACTCTGATATCACTTCCGGTTGATAACCTGTTGGAGGAAGATTTGGACCCGAATGTGAAAGAACAACTTACACATGTTCGCCGAAACCTCGACCGGGTTATGATTTTAATTAATCAGATTCTTGACTTCCGAAAGCTGCAAAATAATAAAATGCGCTTAACGGTTGAAGAAATTAATTTCGGTGAATTTGTTCACGTTTGTAGCAGCAATTTCTTCGATATAGCTAATGCCAAAAATATTGGACTGCATTTAATCGATGAATCCAATGATGCTAAAATCTGGGTAGATCCCGACAGGTTCGACTCAATGATATATAACTTGCTTTCCAATGCGCTAAAATTCACTCCATTGGGGAAAAATATAACCGTAAAAACATCTATACAACAAAATGTGGCTGTACTTTCGGTTATTGACGAAGGTATTGGCATTGCACAGGAAAAAATAAATTTCATATTCGACCGTTTTTTTAGCATTTCTACTATTCGTAATATTACCCAAAAAAGTACAGGCATAGGGCTGGATTTAGTAAAAAAACTGGTAGATTTGCATCACGCTTCCATTCATGTGGAAAGTCAATTAGGAAAAGGATCGACTTTTGAAATAGAATTCAAACTCGGAATAACACACTTCGATAGCGATGTGGATATTATTGTTTCTGATCAAACAAGTCCGGAAAAAGAAACGGACATTGATTTGTCGGTAGATTTGGTTGAGAAAGAACTTGAAAATGTCAACCCCCTCATCCTTGTAGTGGAGGATAATGATGAGCTTCGTCATTTTCTGAAAAAGAGTTTGAAAAATAACTACCGGGTAGAAGAAGCTGAAAACGGATTAATGGGCTGGCAAAAAATAGAACTTTTACTGCCCGATTTTATCATTACCGATTTGCGTATGCCTGAAAT
>Ga0123336_10002623_pt1 | contig 15536 bp, 12 predicted proteins | sample SSSSmetaG_FD_96466 | JGI IMG/M metagenome (GOLD analysis project Ga0123336, IMG submission 96466) | Glacier valley bacterial and archeal communities from Borup Fiord, Nunavut, Canada, to study Microbial Dark Matter (Phase II) - ​SSSS metaG | ecosystem: Environmental > Aquatic > Freshwater > Ice... | reverse complement strand
TTGCTGCGCAACGTTCGGTTTGCAGGCGGTCAGCCTTTGGAGGATCCACATGTGCTGGCCGCCGTGCGGGATGTGGAGGCGCGCTTGGCCGGGACGGGGCGGTTGCTGCTGCGGCCGAGCGGGACGGAGCCGCTGATACGGGTGATGGCGGAAGGCGAGGACGAGGCGCTGGTGGGCCAGGTTGTGGCCGAGTTGTGTGCGGTGATCGAGCGTGCGTCTGCCATGCCGGCGGCGGCCGATTGAACACCGTTCCGCCGCGCGGCCGGGTTCTGGTGATTGCCGGCTCGGATTCGGGGGGTGGGGCGGGAATACAGGCTGATATCAAGGCGATCATGGCCATGGGGGGATATGCCACCACGGCGGTGACAGCGCTGACGGCGCAGGACACGCTGGGTGTGCATGGGGTGATGGCGGCGGCGCCTGACTTTGTGGTGCTGCAGATGCGGCGAGTGCTGCAGGATATCGGGGCGGATGCGTTCAAGACCGGCATGCTGGGGGATGCGGCGACGATCGAGGCGGTGGCGGGCGTTTTGGCCGAGCACCCCGGCACGCCGTTTGTGCTCGATCCGGTCATGCTGGCTAAGGGTGGGCATAGGCTTCTGGCGCGCGACGCGATCGCCAGCTTGAAGCGGGTGCTGCTGCCGTGTGCGACGCTGCTGACGCCAAACCTGCCGGAGGCGGAGGCACTGTCCGGGCTGGAGATACGCTCCGTGGCCGACATGCATCACGCGGCGGAGGCGCTGCTGACGCTGGGGGTGCCGGCGGTGCTGCTGAAAGGTGGGCATCTGGAGGATGGGTCGGTGACAGACATCCTGGCGACAGCCGAGGGGCTGATTGAGTTCACCACGGCGCGGGTGGCCACGCGCCACACGCATGGCACCGGCTGCACGATGGCCAGCGCGATCGCGGCCAGCCTGGCGCAGGGTATGGCGCTGCGCGATGCGGTGGCGCGCGGCCATAGATATGTGCAGGCGGCGATTTTGACGGCGCCGGGATTTGGACACGGGCATGGGCCGCTGGGGCATTGGGTTGGGGAGGCGTTCGCGTGAAGCTGGCCTACTGGGTTGTGGACGCGTTCACGGACACGCAGTTTTCCGGCAATCCGGCCGCCGTGGTGCTGCCTGAAGTGCCGTTGGCCGATGCGGTGATGCAGGCGATCGCGGCGGAGAACAATCTGAGCGAGACGGCTTTTGCGGTGCCGGAGGGGGATGGATACCGGCTGCGGTGGTTCACGCCGACGGTTGAGGTCGATTTGTGCGGGCACGCCACCCTTGCCTCGGCGTTCGTGCTGTCGCTTCAGTGTGTGGCCGGGCCGTTCCGGTTCCATACGCGTTCGGGTGTGCTGACGGCGGCGATGACGGATGGGGGGATAGAGCTGGATTTCCCGGCGCATGGGTTTGCGGCGGCGGAAATGTCTGACGTGGTTGTTCGGGCTGTGGGCATGGCGCCTGTCGAGGTGTTTCAGGCGGCGAGCCTGGTGGCGGTGTTGCCGAGTGCGGGCGATGTGGTTGGATTGAGGTCGGACCTTGCGGCCATCCGTATGCTGCCGGGTGGGATATTGATCGTGACCGCGGCGGGCGGGGCTGATTGCGATGTCACCAGCCGGTTTTTTGGGCCCGGCGTGGGGATTGATGAAGATCCGGTGACGGGGTCCATGCACACGCAGGTGGTGCCGTATTGGGCGGCGAAGTTGGGCAAGCGGCGGTTGATTTGCCATCAGGCGAGCCAGCGTGGCGGACGGATGGTCGCTACCCTGGATGGCGACCGGGTCAGGTTGGAGGGACAGGCGGTTCTGTTTGCGGAGGGGACGATTTTTCTCTCGTAGGGGTTGGCGGCGGCCATTTATGCAGGTCCAGGGCGGCACGCCCTGGTGGGGGTCCGGGGGCAAAGCCCCCGGCCTGCCTATCCCCAATGTGATCGGTCAGTTGAAGAGTTTCGCGGCGGTGGTGAGGGTCATGTAGAAGCCCCAGGCGAGGGGGAGGCCGACGGCTAACCAGGCCAGGACCAGGGTGAGGCCGGCGCTGGTGGCTTGCGTGTCTGCTCGGGTGGTGACGTCCGGGCGGGCGGGCTCGACGGTGGTGAACCAGCGGTCGGGGAGGGGGCGGATGAGCAGGTTGCAGACCAGGCCGCCGGCGAGGAGACCGGCCGAGATATAGAGCGTGTGATCATAGGCATTGGCGCGGGGCACGCCCGCGTTGATCTGCGACTCGCGCAGATAGGTGAAGAGGACGGGGCCGATGACGCCGGCGACGGACCAGGCGGTGAGCAGGCGGCCGTGGATGGCGCCGACGAAGCCGGTGCCGAAGATGTCGCCGAGATAGGCGGGGATGGTGGCGAAACCGCCGCCGTACATCGAAAGGATGACGCCGACGGCCAGCGCGAAGAGCGGGCGGCTGCCATACGCAGCCAGGCTGGGGACCAGGGCGTACAGCACGATGCCGAGCAGGAAGAAGATGCTGTAGGTAGCGCGCCGGCCGATCCGGTCCGAGGTGGAGGACCAGAAGAAGCGGCCCAGGATGTTGAACAGCGAGAGCAGGCCGGCGAAGCCGGCGGCGATGGCAGCGACGGCTTTCAGTTGCGGCGGCGACAGGGCGCCGAAGGTGATTTCCGGGTGGCCGACCAGGGCGCCGCCGAAGATTTCCTGCAGCATGGGGCTGGCGACGTCGATGACGCCGATGCCGGCAGAGACGTTAAGGCAGAGGACGCCCCACAACAGCCAGAACTGGCGGGTTCGCCAGGCATCCTGCAGGGCGACTGAGCGGGTGACGGTGTGCGACTGGGCGGCTAGGCCGGCTGGGCGGTAGCCCGCTGGCGGCACGCGGTAGGCGAACGCGCCGCCAAGCATGAACACCAGATAAAGCCCGGCCAGGACCAGGAATGTTTCCGCCACGCCGACGCTGGTGGGCGTGCGGAAATGCGCCATCAGAAGCCGTGCGAGGGGGCTGCCGATCATTGCGCCGCCGCCGAAGCCCATGATGGCCAGGCCGGTGGCCAGGCCGCGCCGATCCGGAAACCATTTGATCAGGGTGGAGACGGGAGAGATGTAGCCGAGACCGAGGCCGACGCCGCCGACCACGCCGCCGCCCAGCCAGAGCAGCCATAATTGGTGCAGGTTGATGCCGAGGGCTGCCAAGGCCAGGCCGCCCGGCCAGCAGAGGGCGGCGATGAGGCCGGCGCGGCGGGGGCCCGCACGCTCGAGCCAGCCACCCCAGATTGCGGCGGAGGCGCCGAGGACCACGATGCCGAGGGAGAAAACCCAACTGAGGTCGGCGACCGTCCAGTCGCATGCCTGGGCGGTGAGCCTTTCCAGCAACGTGAAGGTGGCGGGGCAGGCGGTCTTGTGGGTGATGCCAACAGCTTGGGTCAGCGGGAGCCAGAAGACGCTCATGCCGTAGATCATGCCGATGCAAAGATGGATGGCGAGGGCGGCGGGGGGCACCAGCCAGCGGTTGAAGCCGGGGGGGGCGACGGTGCGTTCGCGCGACAGGAAGCTGTTGGGGGTGCCGGCGTATGCGGTCATTGTGTTTCCTCCGGGGAGGAAGAAAGACTTCTTTTTGAAAAAAGAAGCAAAAACTTTTATCTGTTGCGGGTGCAGCATCGGGCTGCCGTGGGGCGGCCGTGATCAGGAGCTATGCGATCGTTGCGCGCAGGGATGCTCCGGATAACGGGGTGTCGGCGGATGATTTCCGGCTGCGCGAAGTATCGCGAATGGTGCGTGGGCGGTTGCCGGAGCTGGCGCTGCCGTATTGTGTGGATATAGTGCGGCGGCAGGTGTTGTTCACCAACCACGATGCGGCTGGGTTTGCGTGTGTGCGTGGTGCGGCCTTCATGTTTGGCGAGCAGCTTGCGACTGCCGTGGGCGTGCACGGGGTGAGTTTCGAGCAGTTAGGCGCGTTTGCGGCGGGCGGGATGGCGCCGCCGTTGCTGGTGTTTTCGCCTGGGCGAACGGGATCGACTTTGCTGGTGCGGGTGCTCTCGGCGTGTGGGTTGAGCTGTGCTTCGGAGCCGGATGTGCTTACGCAGCTAGGGCAGATTCCGGAGGCCCAAATTGTCGCGTGTGGGGACGGGTTGCGGGAGATGCTGGCGCGGGCGGTGATTGGCCGGCTGGTGGACGTGCTGGGCGGGGGAGTGTGCATCAAGCTGCGAAGCCAGGCTAATGAGCGGCCGTTGGTGCTGGCGGGGGGGGCGGCGGGGGGACGGGTGGTGTTCATGCTGCGGCGGGCGCGGGATTGGGCTGAGTCGCGGCACCGGAGTTTTGCCGAGCCGCCTGGGGCGGTGGCGGCCGTGTTGCGGCAGGCGGTGGATGCGTTGGACAAGCTGCAATTTGCCGGGCTGGATTTTGCGGTGCTGTGGTTCGAGACGCTGGTGGCTGATCCGCGCGCCGCGGTTGCGGCTTGTGCGCCGGGCTTGCGGTTTGATGGCGATGCGGTGCGGGCGGCGCTGTCGCGCGATTCGCAGGAGGGGACGATGGTATCGCGCAGCGCCTTGGCCGGCTTTCGAGGTGATTCCGGATTCGATACCGCGTTCGAGGCCGCCTGGCAGGTAGCCCGTGCCGGCGCCGAATGGCAGCCCGCCACCGAGAAGCTTCTGGCGGAAATGTTCGCCCCAAACTGACAAAAGTTTTTTGGTCCTTTTTTCCAAAAAAGGACTTCTTGCTTCCTTAACTCGTCTGCCCTATGTCCCGCGGCGGGTCACGCCCCCCCACCGGGGCGCTTCGCTTCTGAAAGGGAGTGCTGCTTATGGCATTCGCCGCAAAACCGGATCTTCGTCCGAAAAATCCCCAATTTTCTTCCGGCCCCTGTGCCAAACGACCCGGTTGGTCGTTGCAGGCGTTGCAGGCGGCACAGCTTGGCCGCAGCCATCGGGCGAAGGCGCCCAAGGCGGCGCTGGCCGAGGTGATCACCCGCTCGCGCGACATTCTTGGGCTGCCGGCAGATTGGAAGCTGGGGATTGTGCCTGGATCTGATACTGGCGCGTTCGAGTGCGCGATGTGGACGTTGTTGGGCGCGCGCGGCACGGATGTGTTGTCGTTCGAGAGTTTTTCTGAAGGCTGGGCTACGGATGCGGTCCGCCAGCTGCAGATCGATGCGCGGGTGTTGAGTGCGCCGTATGGGCAGTTGCCGAATCTGGGGCAGATCGATTTTGCGCGCGATGTGGTGTTGTGCTGGAACGGCACCACGAGCGGCGTGCGGCTGGCGGATGGGCGGTTCATTCCGGACGACCGCCAGGGGTTGGTGCTGTGCGATGCAACGTCCGCCGCGTTCGCGATGGAACTGCCGTATGACAAACTGGATGTGGTGACGTGGTCCTGGCAGAAAGTGCTGGGTGGCGAGGCGGCGCATGGGATGCTGGCGCTGTCGCCCAGGGCGGTGGCGCGGCTGGAGAGTTACAAGCCCGCCTGGCCGTTGCCGAAGATTTTCCGGCTGACGAGCGGCGGCAAGTTGATCGAGGGGATATTCGCCGGCGAGACGATCAATACGCCTTCCATGCTGTGCGTGGAAGATGCGCTGGACGGGCTGCGCTGGGCGGAGGGGATTGGCGGGTTGCCGGCGTTGATGGCGCGCAGCCAGGCCAATCTTGCCGCCATATCCTCGTGGGTTGCCAAGAGCGACTGGGCGGGGTTTCTGGCGGAGACGCTGGCGAACCGGTCGAGCACATCCATCTGTCTGACGATAACGGCACCCTGGTTTACCGCGTTGGGAGCGGATGCGCAGGCGGCTGCCGCGAAAAAGCTGGCGGCATTGCTGGAAAAAGAGGGTGTGGCGCTGGATATCGGCGCGTATCGGGATGCGCCGCCGGGATTGCGGATATGGGGCGGGGCGACGGTGGAGACGAGCGATATCGAGGCGCTGCTGCCGTGGCTGGATTGGGCGGCGTCGCTTGTGCAGACTGAGTATTTGCAGTCGGCCGCAGCGTAGCCCCATCGCGTGACTGCGGGAAGCTGTAGCGCACGCATACGCGCTGCATGACCCCTGGGTTGCTTCGCAAGCGCTCGCAATGACGACTTGATATCGAGCTTTCTGTCCAACACAGGGACGAATTTCACATGCCTAAGGTACTTATTTCTGACAAGCTTTCGGCGGAAGCCGTGGCGATCTTCAAGGATCGCGGGGTCGAGGTGGATGTGAAGCCGGGGCTCACACCGGCGGAATTGCGCGAGATCATCGGCCAATACGATGGCTTGGCGATCCGGTCGAACACGAAGGTGACGAAGGAATTGCTCGAGGTCGCCACCAATTTGAAGGTGGTGGGGCGCGCAGGCATCGGCGTGGACAATGTGGATTTGAAGTCCGCGACGGCGCGCGGGGTCATCGTGATGAATACGCCGCACGGCAATTCGATCACCACGGCGGAACATGCGATTGCCATGATGTTCGCGCTGGCCCGGCAGATTCCCGAAGCGACGGCTTCGACTAAGGCGGGCAAGTGGGAGAAGAACCGCTTTATGGGCACTGAGCTGACGGGCAAGGTGCTTGGGCTGATCGGTGCCGGCAATATCGGCTCCATCGTGGCCGATCGGGCGCAGGGGCTGCATATGCGGGTGATCGCGTATGACCCGTATCTGTCGGAAAAGCGTGCGCTGGACATGGGTGTGGAGAAGCTGGAACTGGATGAGCTGCTGGCGCGCGCCGATTTTATCACCCTGCACACGCCGATGACGGACGCAACGCGCAACATCGTCTCTCGCGAGGCACTGGCGAAATGCAAGCGCGGTGTGCGCATTATCAATTGCGCGCGCGGCGGTTTGATCGACGAGGCGGCATTGGCCGAGGCGATCGCGTCTGGCCAGGTGGGCGGCGCGGCACTGGATGTGTTCGAGATTGAACCGGCGAAGGAGTCGCCGCTGTTCGGGATGGAGAATGTGGTGTGCACGCCGCATCTGGGTGCCTCCACCAACGAGGCGCAGGAGAATGTGGCGCTTCAGGTGGCCGAGCAGATCAGCGATTTCCTGCTGACCGGCGCTGTGACGAACGCAATCAACACGGCGTCCGTCTCGGCGGAGGATGCACCGCGGTTGCGGCCATATATGCGTTTGGTGCAGTCGTTGGGCGCGTTTGCCGGGCAACTCACGTTGGCGACGGACGGGGTGATTCGCAGGATCGCCATCGATTATGAGGGCGCGGTGGCGTCGCTGAACCAGAAGCCGTTGTCGGCGGCCGCATTGGCGGGGTTGCTGACGCCGGTTTTGTCGGGCGTGAACATGGTCAATGCGCCAGTGGTGGCGCGCGAGCATGGCATTGATGTGTCCGAGACGGTGCATGACCGGCCGAGCGAATATCAGACGCTGGTGCGGATTACGGTGACGACGGACAAGGGCACGCGCTCGGTGGCGGGCACGTTGTTTGCGGGCAACAAGCCGCGTCTGGTGGAGATCAAGGGTATCCGGGTTGAGGCCGATTTCAGCCCGCACATGCTGTATGTGACGAACCAGGACAAGCCTGGGTTTATTGGGAAGTTCGGCGAGACGCTGGCACGGCACGGGATCAATATCGCGACGTTCCATCTGGGCCGTGCGGCGGCGGGCGGTGATGCGATCTGCCTGGTGTCGGTGGATGGGGATGTGAGCGAGCAGGTGTTGGCGGAGGTGCGCAGTTTGCCGCTGGTGGTGCAGGCAACTGCTTTGGCATTCGCGTAGACCTGAAGGCGAGATGATTTAACCACGAAGGACACGAAGGACACGAAGAAAAAAGCAGAGAGCTGGCACTTCCTTCTTCGTGTCCTTCGTGTCCTTTGTGGTTCAGTTTCTTCATTTCTTCATTAGGATGTTTGCATGCAGGCCATCATCTTCGACGTAGACGGCACTCTGGCCGAAACCGAGGAGCTGCACCGCCAGTCCTTCAACGAGGCCTTCGCCGCGGCTGGTCTTCCGTGGTCGTGGGACCAGGTGCTGTATGCCAAGCTGCTGGAGGTGACGGGCGGCAAGGAGCGCATCCGGCATTTCATCGATGCGTATCAGCCCGGCGAGCAGATGGATGCGGGCGAAGTGGCGGCGCTGCATCGCGACAAGACGGCGCGATATGCGCGCCTGGTTGAGGCGGGCGGGGTTGCGCTGCGGCCTGGTGTGGCGCGGCTGATCGAGCAGGCGAAGGCGGCGGGAGTGCGGCTGGCGATTGCGACCACGACCAGCCGGCCGAATGTGGATGCGCTGCTGCGGGCGACGCTGGGGCACGAACCGTTCGAGGTGATTGCGGCGGGCGACGAGGTGGGCGCCAAGAAGCCGGCGCCGGATGTGTATGTGTTGGCTTTGGAGCGGCTGGGCTTGCCGGCGGCTTCGTGCATTGCGGTCGAGGACACGCTGAATGGGGTGCGCAGCGCGCAGGGGGCGGGGTTGGCCTGTGTGGTCACCACCAGCCTGTACGGCGGGAAGGGCCCGTTTCCCGGGGCAGCGGCGATCTTGCCGGATTTGAGCGGAGATTCGGGGGCGTGTGACGCGATCGCGCGGTTGCTGGCGGACAGGTCACAAGAGGGCGACTGGCCGGCTTAAGGGGAACGGAAGCCGGGCGCGCGCATTACCGCCGCAGCAGCGGTGTGCGGTGTGCGGTGTGCGGTGTGCGGATGAGCGACCAGTTGGAAACCTTGATCGTGTGGACGGGCGATTTCGGCCTTTACTGTGCCGTAGTCGGGTTTGCGGTGATGCTGCTGATGCCGGAGCGGGCGGGCCATTCGGTGGGCGCCAGGCTGGCCATCGCCGGGGGCGTGGCGATGGCCTATGAGCTGGTGTTGTCGCACGGGACTTGATTGAGCGCCCGACCCGCATTTGCTGCGAGATTCGGGCTATTTTTTGCCGTCACGCTCTTCTTCCTCGCCACGAGGGAAAGGGAGAAGAGCGTGGAAGCCGCCAGGCTTAGTTGAGGTCGAAACGGTCGGCGTTCATCACCTTGGTCCAGACGGTGATGAAGTCGGCGATGAAGGCGCCTTGCGCGTCGTCGCAAGCGAAGACTTCGGCGATCGCGCGGAGCTGGGAGTTGGAGCCGAACACCAGATCGGTGCCGGTGGCGGTCCATTTCAGCCCGCCAGAGGCGCGGTCGCGGCCTTCGAAGACGTCTTCCGCCGTCGAGGAGGGCTGCCAGACGGTGCTCATGTCGAGCAGGTTGAGGAAGAAGTCGTTGGTGAGTGTGCCGGGGCGGTGGGTGAAGACGCCGTGCTTGGCCTGGTTGTAGGTGGAGCCGAGCACGCGGAGGCCGCCGAGAAGGACGGTCATTTCGGGGGCTGAGAGCTTCAGCAGATGGGCGCGGTCCACCAGCATCTCCGCGGCCGGGCGCATGTGGCCAGTGCGGAGGTAGTTGCGGAAGCCGTCGGCCGTGGGCTCAAGCACGGCAAAGGAGTGGACGTCCGTCTGTTCCTGCGACGCATCGGTTCGGCCTGGGGTGAACGGCACCGGTGTTTCGTGGCCGGCGGCGCGGGCGGCCTGCTCCACGCCGGCGCAGCCGCCGAGGACGATCAGGTCGGCGAGGGAGATGTGCTTGCCGTCAGCCTGTGCGCCGTTGAACTCGGCCTGGATGGCTTCGTAGACCGGCAGGACTTTTCCGAGTTCGGTCGGCTCGTTCACCTCCCAATAGGCTTGCGGGGCGAGGCGGATGCGCGCGCCGTTGGCGCCGCCCCGCTTGTCTGTGGTGCGGAAGGTGGACGCCGAGGCCCAGGCGGTGGTGACGAGCTGGGCGACGGACAGGCCGGAGGCGAGGATCTTGGCCTTCAGCGCGCCGATATCGGCATCCTCGATCAGCGGGTGATCCGCGGCGGGTACAGGGTCCTGCCACAACTGCGGCTCGGCCGGCACCCAGGGGCCGAAGTAGCGCTCGATCGGGCCCATGTCGCGGTGGGTGAGCTTGTACCAGGCCTTATTGAACGCGTCGGCGAACTCATCCGGGTTTTCGTGGAAGCGCTTGGAGATGGGGCCGTAGACGGGGTCGAGCTTCAGGGCCAGGTCGGTGGTGAACATCATCGGCGCGTGGGTCTTGGAAGGGTCGTGCGCGTCCGGCACGGTGCGGGCGGAGTCAGCGTCCTTGGGCGTCCATTGATGGGCGCCGGCGGGGCTCTTGGTCAGTACCCAGTCGTGCTTGAACAGATTGTCGAAATAGCCGTTGTCCCAGGTGATGGGGGTGTCGTTCCAGGCGCCTTCGAGGCCGCTGGTGATGGTGTGGCCGGCGTTGCCGCTGCCGAAGGAGTTCTTCCAGCCGAGGCCCTGTTCGAGGGTGGAGGCGGCTTCGGGTTCCGGGCCTACGTGGTCGACCGGGTGGGCGGCGCCGTGGGCCTTGCCGAAAGTATGGCCGCCGGCGATCAGGGCCACCGTTTCCTCGTCGTTCATCGCCATGCGGCCAAAAGTCTCGCGGATGTCGCGGGCGCTGGCGAGCGGGTCCGGGTTGGCGTTCGGGCCTTCGGGGTTGACGTAAATCAGGCCCATCTGCACGGCGGCGAGCGGGTTTTCGAGCTGGCGGTCGCCGCTGTAGCGCTTGTCGTCGAGCCAGCTGGTCTCCGAGCCCCAGTAGACGTCTTCTTCCGGCTCCCACACGTCGGCGCGGCCGAGGGCGACGCCGTAGGATTTAAGGCCCATCGATTCCATGCCGAAGGTTCCGGCGAGGACCATGAGGTCGGCCCAGGAGATCTTGCGGCCGTATTTCTGCTTGATCGGCCAGAGCAGGCGGCGTGCCTTGTCCAGGTTGGCGTTGTCCGGCCAGCTGTTGAGAGGGGCGAAGCGTTGCTGGCCGGCGCCGGCGCCGCCACGGCCGTCGGCGGTGCGATAGGTGCCGGCGCTGTGCCAGGCCATGCGGACGAAGAACGGACCGTAATGGCCCCAGTCGGCCGGCCACCAATCCTGCGACGTGGTCATGAGCGCCATGATGTCGGCCTTCAGGGCGTCCGTATCGAGGGTTTTCAGCTCATGGGCGTAATTGAAGCTGCGGCCCATCGGGTCAGACAGCGGGGAGTTCTGGTGGAGGATTTTGACGGTGAGCTGGTTTGGCCACCATTTGTCGTTCGACATGGCCAGCATCACCGTGCGCTGGTGTTCCCTGCCGCCGACTACCGGGCATTTGCCTTCACCGTCCATGGGGTCTCCGATACTTCTGTTGGTTGGTCTTGAGGGCGTGTGCGCTCCGGCTGACGATAAGGGAATTCGATTTTTCATGTCGCCGGGATAGGTGGAGCTTATCGAGCGGCCGCGTGTTGGAGGTCCGACCCGGAGTCGAACCGGGCTACAGGGATTTGCAGTCCCTTACATAACCGCTCTGACATCGGACCGCCGGCGGGAGGCGGGTTTTGGCATTTGCGGGTGGGGGGAGGCAAGGGGAGGGTTCTGGTGCTGCTTGCGTTTCCAATCGCCGTGCGTGCGGGCTAGAAGGCGGCATGACGATGCTGACCGATCCTGCTTTGGCGCTGGCGCGCAACCTGATGGTGGATGGGCAATTGCGGCCCAGCAAGGTGAACGACAAGCGGATCCTGGACGCGATGCGTCGGCTGCCGCGCGAGGCATATGTGCCGGAGGCGCTGCGGGGGATGGCATATATCGACGAGCATGTGCCTTTGGGTGGCGGGCGTGCGTTGCTGAAGCCGCTGGTGATGGCACGGCTGGTGCAGCTGGCGCGGCCGCGCGCCGGTGAGGCTGCGTTGGTGGTGGGCGCAGGCACGGGGTATGGCGCGGCGCTGTTGCGGGCTTGCGGCGTGCATGTGACGGCGCTGGAGGAGGATGCGGCTTTGCTGGCGATGGCGCGGGCGGCGCCGGCCGATGCGGAGGCGGCGGGGAGCGTGAGCTTCGTGGAAGGCAGGCTCTCGGCGGGGCATGCGGCGGGGGCGCCGTATGACCTGGTGCTGATCGAGGGCGCGGTGCGTGAGATTCCGGCGGCGATCGTGGCGCAGGTGGGGGCGCATGGGCGGCTGGTGTGCGTGTTGTGTCAGGATGGGGGAGCGGGGGTGGCGGTGCTGGCGGAGCCGAGTGTTGGCGGGTTGCGGGCGCAGGCGGAATTCGATGCGAGCGCGCCATTTTTGCCGGGGCTGGCGGGGGCGGCGGTTTTCAGCTTTTGACGTGACGTGAGCAAGCAGTCCTTTTTGAAAAAAAGGACCAAAAAACTTTTGCTCGCTGATGGTTTGGCGGGCGGGGGTTGGTGTGTCAGACTAGGGCGGCGTGTAAACTGGAGTTCGCTGATGCGCAGCCTGCGCGTGTTCCTGGCCACCCCGTTGCTGGCTATCTGCGTGTTGGCGCCGGCGGTGGCGCAGCGTTTGCCGAAGACGAACCCGGCGGATCACCGGTATCCCTATAAGCCTGCGCGGCCGGGCATGGCCAGGACGCTGCAGGCCTCCGAGCCAGACACGGTGCCGCATACGCTGGCTGAGGCTTTGGGGCTGGCGTATGAGAACAATCCGAAGTTGACCGGCGAGCGGGCGCATTTGCGCAGCGTGGACGAGAATGTGCCGACGGCGCTGGCCGGGTGGCGGCCGATTATAGCAATCAGCGGTCCTACCGATCTGGGGTTTAATGTTGGCAAGCTCGGCCTTCGGCAAAACTGCTCAAAATTTCAAAAATTGCCAGGCTGCACTAATGGGCAGGGCGAAAGCTTTTCGACCGTGGAAGATAATCGGTCTCCCCAGGCAGGAACCGTAACAGTTACCCAATACCTGTATCGGGGTGGCCGGACGACCGCAACGACGCATGAGGCTATTAATAGTGTCTACGCTGAGCGCGCCCGGCTAATCGCTGAAGAGGAGACTGTCTTCGGCGACACGATTAACGCGTACGTAACGTTTATCGAGGATAAGCAGTTGCTGGCGCTGGATCGCGCCAACGAGCGGGTGTTGGGCGACGAACTTCGTGCAATTAACGATCGCTTCAAGGTTGGTGAGTTGACTCGCACGGATGTGGCGCAGGCAGAGGCGGCGTTGGCTCAAGCCATCGCAACGCGGCAAACGGCGGAAGGAAGCTTAGAGACCGCACGCGCAACCTTTGTTCGAGAGGTCGGCGTGCTGCCGCCAAGCGACCTTGCTGACCCGCAGCCGTTGGTGCTTCCGGTGAAGACCGCAAAGGAGGCGACTGATCTCGCGGTGGTAAACAATCCGAACGTCTTGTCGGCGAAATTTAATGAGTCTCAGTTGAGGGACTCAGTTGACGTCGCCTTCGCTGCTCTTGGGCCGAACCTCTACCTCCAAGGCACGGGCTCCTACTCGAAGAACCAGACCGCTAACCGGTCAGGTGGTGGGCAAGGGCAGATCGTCGACAGCAACTACGGCGTTTTGGCCACTCTGAATCTGTCTCTGCCGCTGTATCAGGGCGGGCAGGAATATGCGGCCATCCGGCAGGCGCGGCAGAATTATCTGCAGGCGGTCAGGCAGAGCGAGGATGCCGAGCGGGCGGCGCGGCAGCAGGCGGTGCAGGCTTATGAGACACTGGTGGCGGCGCGGGCGTCGATCGCCAGTTCGCATGTGGCGGTCAGGTCCAGCGAGATTGCGCTGGAAGGGTTGGAGCGGGAGGCGCTGGTGGGATCGGCGACGACGCAGGCGGTTCTGATCGGGCAGCAGAACCTTCTGTCGGCCGAGATCACCCTGGTGCAGAACGTGACGAGCCTGGTGACCGCGTCTTATGGCGTTGCGAGTGCAATCGGGCGGCTGACGGCGAGCGATCTTGGTTTGAACGTGCCGCTTTATGACGAGACGGCGTATTACAAAGCGGTGAAGGACCTGCTGTGGGGCACCGGCGACCGCGCGATCAACCAGCCCGGGCGGTAGGATGAGCGCGCCCGACCCGAATGCGGCGCCGGCCGGCGATCCCTCGATGGAGGATATCCTCGCCTCCATCCGGCGTATCTTGGCCGATGGCGAGGAGGGCGGTGCGGCACCAGAAAGTGAGGAGGTGGCGCATGCGGCCGAGCCGGTTTCGCAGGCGGTCTCCACCTATCACGCGCCGGTGCAGGACGATGTGTTCGTGCTGGACCGCTCCATGCTGATTGAGGAGCCTTTGCCCATGGCGCCGCCGGAGCTTGAACCGCCTGTGGCGCCGGTTGTGGCGGCGCCGGTAATGTATAGTGCGTTGGATGCTGGCGAATTGCCGGCGCCGCCATTGCTGGCGCCGGAGACGGAGGCGGCGGCTGGCGCCTCGCTGGGCGCGCTGGCGCGGGCGGTGAATGCGCGGCAGGTGCCGGTGTATCGGGGCGGGCCGACGCTGGAGGATATGGTGCGGGACGAGTTGCGGCCGTTGGTGAAGGAATGGCTGGACGCGCATCTGGCGCCGATGGTGGAGCGGATGGTGCGGGCGGAGATTGATCGGGTGGCGCAGGCGGGGAGATAAGGGCGTAGTCCACATCGCGCTTGGGCGTTGGACTGAAGTCCCGCATCGCCCAAGAGCGATACGGGCTACGCGCTGCGCCATAGACAAAAGTTTTTTGCTTCTTTTTTCCAAAAAAGAAGGCCTTCCTTCCTTACTGGGGCCTTCAAGTTGCTAGAAAAAACCTTCGACCACGCCGCCGTAGAACAGTCTCTCTACGAAGGGTGGGAACGCGACGGCAGCTTCGCCGCGGGCCAAAGCGCCGGCACGCCCTACACCATCATGATCCCTCCACCGAACGTGACGGGCAGCCTGCATATCGGCCACGCGCTGACGATGACGCTGCAAGACACGCTGATCCGCTGGCGCAGGATGAAGGGCGACGATGCGCTGTGGCAGCCGGGCACGGACCATGCGGGCATTGCGACGCAGATGGTGGTGGAGCGGCTGCTGGGGGCGGAGAAGACCAGCCGGCGGGAGCTGGGGCGCGCGGCGTTCCTGGAGCGGGTTTGGCGGTGGAAGGCGGAGTCCGGCGGGCAGATCACCGGGCAGTTGCGGCGGCTGGGGGCCAGCCTGGATTGGCCGCGCGAGCGGTTCACCATGGATGACGGGCTGAACGCGGCGGTGCGGGAGGTGTTCTGCACCCTGCATGCGCAGGGGCTGATCTATCGCGACCGGCGGCTGGTGAATTGGGACCCGAAGTTCCAGTCGGCGATTTCCGATCTGGAGGTGGAGAGCCGGGAGGTGCGCGGGCATTTGTGGCATATCCGCTATCCGGTGGAGGGGGCGGACGGGCTGCATCTGGTGGTGGCGACCACGCGGCCGGAGACGATGCTGGGCGATACCGCGGTGGCGGTGCACCCGGAGGATGCTCGCTACGCGGCGCTGGTGGGGCGGTACGTGATCCTGCCGCTGACGGGGCGGCGTGTGCCGATCGTGGCGGATGCGTATTCGGACCCGGAGAAAGGCACGGGCGCGGTGAAGATCACGCCGGCGCATGATTTCAACGATTTCGCGGTGGGGCAGCGCCATGGGCTGACGATGCCGAGCGTGCTGGATCGCGAGGCGAGGGTGAGCCTGTCGGAGATCGAGCTGGTTTCGGTGCCGGGGGTTGCCGATCCCGATTTCACCCGCGGGCTGGAGGGGCTGGGCCGGGATGCGGCGCGGGCGGCGATGGTGGCGGAGCTAGAGCGGCTGGGGCTGCTGGAGAAGGTGGAGCCGCATACGCACCAGGTGCCGCATGGCGACCGCAGCGGCGTGGTGATCGAACCGCTGCTGACGGTGCAGT
>Ga0123336_10002619_pt1 | contig 15544 bp, 14 predicted proteins | sample SSSSmetaG_FD_96466 | JGI IMG/M metagenome (GOLD analysis project Ga0123336, IMG submission 96466) | Glacier valley bacterial and archeal communities from Borup Fiord, Nunavut, Canada, to study Microbial Dark Matter (Phase II) - ​SSSS metaG | ecosystem: Environmental > Aquatic > Freshwater > Ice... | reverse complement strand
TCGGCGCTGTTGCGCCGTCGCTAGCTTTGGGCCGTCTCGGCCTCGAGCCGTAAGATCTTGCCGAAGACGTCGCCGCTGGCGTCGTCGAACTGTGGGTCCAAAAAGATGCGCGAGATCTGCTGGCGGCGCAGCGCCTCGATGGAGGTGGCGTCGACGAGCTCTTTCGACGCGACGCCAATCGGCTGCAGATCGAACTCGGTGTTCATCTTCTTGGCAAAGGCCAGGGCCGCCTCGCTCGACGAGAAAAAGAACGTATACGGCCGCCGGCACCACAGCTCGGTGCCGCTCGCCGTCAGATACCAGACCCGCTCGGGCAAGAACGAGATGAAGTCAGGAACCGCTGTCGCCATGCCGCGTTCTACCACATCAGCCGAGCGCGTCGATGGAGCCTGCGCCCTCGCGGAGGACTTTGCCCTCGATCAGGTCGACGATCGTGGTCGGCACCGTAGCGCCCCAGCCACCGTCGATAACGAGGCCCAGGCCGCCGAAACGCTGGTCGACCTCGCGGGCATCGGTGAGGGCTTCGCCGCCGTGATCGCCGGCGGTGGTGGTGACGAGCGGCTCGCCAAGCTCGCGCACCAGAGCCAAGGTGATGGGACAGTTGGGCACGCGGAGGCCAATGGTCTTCTGTTTGGAGACCAAGATCTTGGGCACTTCTCTCGTCGCTGGCAGGATGAAAGTGTAGGCGCCGGGCAGAAGACGCCGCAAGAGCCGGTAGTTCTGGTTTTCCACCATCGCGAAGCGTGACACGTCGGACAGATCAGGACAGATGAGCGACAGCGGCTGGCTGCGCTTCATGCTCTTGATGCTGTAGAGGCGCTCGATGGCGGCGCGCTGCGACAGCGCACAGCCGATGGCGTAGGTGGTGTCGGTGGGATAGCCGATCACCTTGCCGGCCTGGAGCTGGTCGACGGCGAGCCGGATCTTGCGGGGCTCGGGAAAGTCGGGATTGACGACGACGATCATGGCTCGTAGAGGTCGGCCAACTGGCCGAGCTGGGACAGTTTGTGCGTCAAAGCCGACCAATTGTCCACCGCGGCGATCGGTGCCCACAGCGCTTCGATCTCGTCGATGAGGAGGCTCACCGGACGATCGCGCTCGAAATAGGTCGACTCCACACGGTCGGGATGGGCCGGCACATAGGCCGCCAGCGCCGCCCGAAACGCGTCGAATTTCCCGCCTCGATACCGCTCAGCGACGGGACTCTTCATGGCGCGGCCGAGGGAGCCGCCGTACCAGTCGAAATAGAACCGGTCGAGGCCGAGCTGGGATTCGCCCAGAAAACACATCGCGCGGGAGATCAGAATCGAATCGTCGACGACGCCGTTGGAGCCGAGACCCAGGCGTCGCAGTGCGCCGAGATGCCAAGCCCGTAAACAGCGGACCTCGAAGTCGAGGAGGCCCTGGCGCAAGCTCTCGAACGGCTGCAACGGCGCCAGCGCCTCTCCGAGCCGCATCAGCGCCCACAGCACGGCTTCTTGCTGGCGGCCATATGCATAGCGCGCCTGGTGATCGAAGTAGGCAGCGACGAAGTCGAGGTCGTAGGTGGGCACGAACCGATAGGGCCCGTAGTCGAAGCTCTCGCCGGTGACGTTGAGGTTGTCGGTGTTGAGGACGCCGTGCACGAAGCCGGCTGCCATCCACGCGCCGACCAGCTCGGCCGATCGCTGGGCAATCCGTCGATACAATGCCGCGACCCGACCAGCGACGGGAACTGCCGTCAGATCGGGGTGATAGACCTCGATCACATAGTCGACCAGCCGCTGCAAAATCTCCGCGTCATTGCGCGCCGCCAGCCTCTGAAACGTCCCAAAACGGACATGCGACCACGACGCCCGCACCAGCACCGCCGCGCGCGTCGGCGACGGCTCATCGCCACGATGTAGCGACTCGCCCGTCTCCACCACCGATAGACACGCCGAGGTTGGCACGCCGAGCGCCGCCAGCATCTGTGCCGCCAGCACCTCGCGCACCGCGCCCTTCAGCGTGAGGCGCCCGTCGCCATCGCGCGAATACGGCGTGCGGCCACTGCCCTTGGTGCCAAGATCGATGAGCCGCCCGTCGCGATCTCGCAGCTGCGCGTACAGAAAGCCGCGCCCGTCGCCGATGGCAGGGTTGTAGATGCCGAACTGGTGCCCGTGATAGGCGAGCGCCAGCGGTGACGCTAGATTGTCGGGCAGCGGCTCGAAGCGCGCGAAATACGTCAGCCATTCCTCGTCGCTGAGCCCGCCGAGACCGAGCCGCTCGGCGCACGGCTGGTTGCGCCAGCGCAAGGTTTCCTGGGGAAAGCGCGCCGGCTCGACGACAGAAAAAAAGGCTGACCCGAGCTCTGTGTGGCGCGGCTCGGGCCGATAGCTTGGATCAACCGGCAAGCTGTTGCGCCATGAAGTCGGCGATGCGGCCCTCGGCCCAGTAGCGCGGCGACCACATCGGTCCCGAGACGAAACCGACATGGCCACCCTCGGGGCTGACCTCGGCCTGCACCGACGGAAGGTTGGCAAAATCAGGTAACGACACGGCAGGGACGAACGGGTCGTCGCTGGCCTGCAGTACCAGGAACGGTCGGCTCACCGACGACAACACCGGGCCCGAGCTGCAGCGCGTGTAGTAGTCGGACATGCCGGCAAAGCCATGCAGCGGTGCGGTGACGACGTCGTCGAAGGCCTGCAGCGAAGTCAGCGAGCGGATCAGCTTCTCGTCGACGAGGCCAGGGAATTTGGCAGCTTTGGCCAGCGCTTTCGGCTTCAACTGGCGCAAGAACCGCTCGCGATAGACCTTGGCCATCAAGCCCGGCCCGTCGATGGCGGCGGCTGCGGCGGCCAGATCGAACGGCACCGAGACCACCACGCCAGCGCGGACCTCCGGTGGTAGCTCGTGACGCGCGAAGTAGTTGCTGACGATGCTGCCGCCCAGCGAAAACCCGGCGATACCGAGGGGCCGCCCAGGCCGCTCAGCGACGAGGCGCTTGACCACCTGATCGAGATCGCCGGTGTCGCCCGAGTGATAAAAACGTGGCAGCCGGTTGAGCTCGCCCGAGCAAGAACGCAGGTGGACCCCGATGCCGGCAAAGCCGCGCTCCGACGCTGCCCGCAACGTCCCCCGTACGTAGCCCGCGTCGGCAGAGCCCTCGAGCCCATGCACGGCGATGACCAGCGGCGCGTCGTGCTTGGGCCCCTCGACCCGCTCCACGTCGAGAAAGTCGCCATCGGGCAGCTCCCAACGCACGCGTGTCGTCGGCAACTTGACCGGCCGGCGCAGAGCGCTGGCAAAGATGGTCATGAGGTGGGGATTGGGGAGCCACGACGCGGCTTCGTACATGCTGGCTGTCTAACACGGCGTCGGATGCGCCCAGGCCAAAAACTCGCGCACCCCGAAAGTCGGCGTTACCGTCATCGCATGGAAGTCCGCGCGAGCAATAGCCTGGTGTTCGGTGAGCTGGAATTCCCGTCGACGGAATGGCGCATTCACCTCATGGATCGCTTTCATGCGCTGCTCGAGTTCGACCAGCAGGCCGACGAGGAGCTGTTGCAGCTCGACATCATGCCAACCAAGCTGCGGCTCCGCGCCTGGCTCCTCGGCCCGTCGTTTCAGTCGTGGTGCCCGCGTCTCGAGGCGCTGGTCGCGGCGTCCGCCCGCTGCGGCGCCACGGGTGAGGTCGTCTTCGCCGGCGTGCAGCGCGCTTATCGCATGATCATCGCCAACAACCGCGTCCGCATGGAACGCGCCCCACTGCCCGGCAACGAGCACCCGGCCATCGTCGAGATCGCGCTTCTCGTCGAGAATCGCGTCGCACGTGTCCACCAGGCGCGCAATCCGACCACGATCAAGCCGGCCATGTTCGATTTGAGCCAGCTCGCGGCGCCGTACGAAGCCGTCAAGAAGCCCACCACACACTGAGTGCGCGGCCTAGGTTTTGGCCAGCCAGGTGAGCCAGATTTCGGGTTGGTAGCCGACGGTGGCGTCTTTGCCTTGGCGGACGATGGGCGTGCGTAGGAGCAGTGGGTCGTCGAGCAAGATTTGCTCGATGCGCGGGCCGGTTGGGGTCGAGTATTTGAGGCCTTTGTCGCGGTAGCGATTGCCTTCGCGGTCGATGAGGGCCTCGGCGGTGAGCTTGGCGACGATGCTCTTGAGCTCGCCCGGCGAGAGGCCTTTTTCGCGCAGGTCGACGCTCATGATGGTCACGTTGCGCTCTTTGAACCAGCGTTCGGCTTTGCGGGTGTCGGGGCATTTCTTGGTGCCGAAAACCTGGATGGTGGCGGCCATGGTTTACAGGCCTCCGGGTGGGCCGCGATCTTTGCCGTCGGTGGGCGCTTGAACGGGCTTGGGAACGGCGCGGCTGACGTTCCAGTTGGGGCCGAACAACAGGCTCATGCCCTGCTCAGCGACGGCGCGCAGCGTCGGGTGGGGGCTGGTGCTGTTGGCGCGCATGGCGGCCATGACGTTGGCCTCTTTGACACCGTGGAGCGCAGTCAAGATCTCGGCCCGCTGCCGGGGGTTGCCGCTGGTCATGGCCACTCTGGCCAGCACGGCCACCGAGGCATCCTCGGCGACCTCGATATACGCGGTGGCCTCGGCGGCGATGAGCTCGGGGGTGAGCGCGGCACTCGGTATCGGTGCAAGCGGCGGCGGCGGTGGTGCGGCAGCGCGTGGGGGCGGTGCGGGCTCGTCGTCGTAGTCGTCGTCTGGACCTGGGCCAAACATGGCAATGGCCTTGGCCGATCGTTTGCCGCGCTTGGGGGGCGCAGCGACGGGAGCAACAGGGGTGGCAGCGACGGGGATGACGGGCGTGGAGGGCTCGGCAGTCGGCGTCGGCAACGCGCGCTGTGGCGGCAGTTGCGCGGAGGTCATGACTCCAGGCACCGACGGGCGCGGTGGTGGCGGCGGGGCACGGACGATGCCAAGGGCGCGCTCGGCGTCGCGCACTGCCATCTGGCGGACATGGTCGAGCCCATCGTCGACGACGCGGGTCTTTTCGGCCGCAACCGCTGCGGCACTGACGGCGGCCAACGTAAACGTGTGGTGGCGCCAGCCCGGCAGCAGAAACAGATCGCGCGAGCTGCCAGCATCAGCGACGATGAACACCGCTGCGCGCGGCGCCAAGGTGGCCGGCTGGGTGGCCGCGGCGCGCCAGGCCTCGCCGACCGCGAGCGCTTCGGCCAGCACCAGTACCTCGCCGTCGAGCTCGGCATCCCGGCGTGCAGCGGCCAGCGTGCGCCAGGCCGGACCGAGCAGCTTGAGCGATTCTCCGTCGAGAAACGTGAGCCCGCGTTGCAGTCGATGGGCCAAGAGCGCGCCGATCTGCAGCGCCTCCTTGCGGCCACAGTTGGCGATGGTGCACAGGCGAGCCGCGTCTTCCTGCACCGAGATCTCGTTGGCCAGCGGCGGTAGCCGTGTGTCAGCGCCGGCGAACACCGCCGGTAGCTCAGCCGGTCCGATGCGATACACGCCCGGCCCCAGCTCGGCCCGTGCGGCGCGGCCTTCGAGACGCGGCGCGAGGCCTGGACCGAGCTGCAGCTTGGTGGTCGCGCCGACGGCGCCTTCTCCGTCGGTGACCACCAGCGCGTAGCGGCGTAGGGCGCGGTTCGACGCCAGGGCGGCATCGATGGGCAGATCGAGCGCAGCGCGGGCCAGCTCGACGGTCAAGCCGCCGTGGGTGAGCACCGAGACTGCCGAAGATTTCTCCACCGCGTGTGCCAGCTGCAACAGCGCGACCTCGGTGTCGTCGAGACCGAAGACGCGACCGACCGCGAGATAGAGGCCACCGGGCGGACGCGCCGGCAGCTCGCCGTCGAGCAAGCCGGTCGCCCGCAACAAACACGCGCGCGCCCAGGCGATGAGCGGGTCTTCGTTTGGCGACGGAGAGGACGTCGCCGCGGCTTTGGTTGCAGGCTGAATGGCTGCCGTCGCGGAGGACGATGGCGTCTTGATCGAAGAGGCCTTCGCGGGCTTGCTGGTGCGGGCGGGGGGCTTGGTTGGCTTCGGCATGGCGCCTCGCCATCATGCACTGGATGCACTTTGCAACCCAGAGACGAAAGTCCCTTGTCGTCCAGCGCGACGTCGTTATAATGAATGAGCGTTCATTCAGTAGTAGCGGCAGTACCACCCGGCACATCACCACTGCGCAGCAGGAGTCGTTCGATGGAAAAGTCCACCCAAGCCATCAACCGTTACAAGGCCGACCTACGCGAGATGTCCTTCCTGCTGTTCGAGCAGTTCAAGCTGCAAGACCTTCTCGCCACCGGCGCCTACGAAGGCTGGGGCGAAGACGAAGTCCGCACCACGCTCGCCGAATGCTACCGCTGGGTCAAAGAGAAGCTCGGCCCGCTGAATGCCGTGGGCGACGCCGAAGGCTGTAAGCTCACCGACGGCAAAGTCACGACACCCACCGGCTTCCGCGAGGCCTGGCGCAGCATGAACGAGGCCGGCTGGCGGACCATCGGCGTCAAGACCGAGCACGGCGGCGCCGGCTCGCCGCACACCCTGCAGATCCTCATCGAGGAGCTCGTCTCCGGTGCCAATACCGCCTTCTCCATGTACGGCGGCCTCGCGCTCGGCGCCGCCGAGGTCATCGAGCGCTTCGGCACCGACGAGCAAAAGAAGCTGCTCATCGCCAAGATGTATGGCGGCACCTACGGCGGCACCATGTGCCTGACCGAGCCGCACGCCGGCTCCGACGTCGGCGCCGCCCGCACCCGCGCCACCAAGAATGCCGACGGCAGCTACTCCATCCACGGCACCAAGATCTACATCTCGGGCGGCGATCACGACCTCACCGAGAATATCATCCACCTCGTCCTCGCCCGCGTCGACGGCGCGCCGGCAGGGACCAAGGGCCTCACGCTCTTCATCGTGCCCAAGTTCCGCGTCAACGCCGACGGTAGCATGGGCCAGCGCAACGACGTCAACGTCGGCTCCATCGAGCACAAGATGGGCATCAACGGCAACGCCACCTGCGTCCTCAACTTCGGCGAAGCCGACGCTTGCCAGGGTTTCCCCGTCGGTGGCGATGCCAAGCTCAACCAGGGCATGCCGCAGATGTTCACCATGATGAACGGTGCCCGCATCGCCGTCGGTGTGCAGGGTTTGTCGGTGGCGTCGACGGCGTATCTCAATTCGCTGGAGTACGCCAAGGACCGCAAGCAAGGCGCGTCCATCCGCAACTGGAAGGACCCCAATGCGCCGCGCGTGCCGATCATCGAGCACGCCGACGTACGCCGTATGCTCCTCGAGATGAAGTCCAAGGTCGAAGGCATCCGCGCCTTGGCACTCAAGCTGACGCATCACCAAGATCTCGCCGACAGCTTGAAGGGCAAGGACGACCAGAAGGCCGCTTATCACCAGGGTCAGGTCGATCTGCTGGTGCCGCTCGTCAAGGCTTACGGTTCTGACCAGGGCTTCCGCATCTGTGAGCTGGCCATCCAGACCTATGGCGGCGCTGGCTTCACCCGCGATTATCCCGTCGAGCAGTACTGCCGCGACGCCAAGATCTTCTCGATCTACGAGGGCACCAATCACATCCAGGCCATGGACCTCGTCGGGCGCAAGCTCGGCCAGGCCGGCGGTGCCAACTTGCAGGCCTTTGCAGCAGACATCGGCAAGTTCGTCGCCGAGCATGGCGCACACGACGTTCTCGGCGTCGCGATCAAAGAGCTGGCGACGGCGCAACAGTCGCTGACGCAGGGCGCGATGAAGCTCTTGATGTGGTTCCAGACTGGCCAGATCGGCATGGTGCCACTCGTCGCCACCCGGTTTCTCGAGGCCATGGCCGAGCTCACCGTCGGCTGGTTGCTCCTCGAAGGCGCGGTCATCGCGCTCGACAAGCGCAAGTCCGTCGCTGCCGACCACCCTGACTACGCCTTCTATACCGGCAAGGTCCAGGCGGCGCAGTTCTTCGCGCGCAACATCCTGCCCGGCGTGACCGACAAGATCCGTATCATCGACGGTGGCGACACCTCCGCTCTCGACATCCCCGACGCCGCCTTCGCCAGCATCTAGCCCTCGGCTAGCTCGTGTTAACGTCTTCCGCATGAAGCTCGCGCGGAAGATTGCTCCTGGTCAGAAGGTCTCTCTCAAAGACTTCGACCCCGACGAGAAGTCGGGGTTTGTGGACAAGAACGATCCCAAGGCCGCCGAGCAGCTCGAGGCCGATCAGAAGGTCATTTGCGAGCTCCAGGAAAAGTTGTACGCCGAAAGCTCGCGCGGCCTGTTGGTCGTGCTGCAGGCCATGGATACGGCTGGCAAAGACGGCGTCTTGCGCAAGGTCGTGGGGCCGCTCGACTCACGCGGCGTCCATGTGGTGACCTTCAAGGCGCCGAGCTCGACGGAGCTGGCGCACGATTATCTGTGGCGCGTCCATGCGCACACGCCGCGCAAGGGCGACATGGTGTTCTTCAACCGTTCGCATTACGAAGATGTCCTCGTGGTGCGCGTGCTGGAGCTCGTCGAGAAAGCGCGCTGGCAGCGCCGCTTCGATCACATCAACGACTTCGAGCGCATGCTCGGCGACGAGGGCATCACCGTCGTGAAGTTCTTCCTGCACATCTCCAAAGACGAGCAGAAAAAACGGCTACAAGAGCGGCTCGACGATCCGGACAAGAACTGGAAGTGGGAAGACGCCGATTTGAAAATGCGCGGTTACTGGGACAAGTTTCAGTCAGCCTACGAAGACGTTTTGGGCAAAACCTCGACGGAGAATGCGCCTTGGTATGTCGTCCCGGCCAATCGTAAATGGCACCGTGATCTGTGTGTGGCGCGGGTGCTGGCGGAGACGCTGCAGAAGATGGCCCCTAAATATCCACACAAAGACATCGACACCAAGATCGTGATTCCCGACTGAGCCGTGTCAGAGCAGCTTGACCCCAGGCTCGCGACCGAGCTGCTCCTGTGAGCTTACTTGGTCAGGACTTGGCCAGCATGCCGGCCTTTTCGAACCAGGCGTAGGTGTCCTTCAGCGTCTCTTCGAAGGGGCGGGCGTTGTAGCCGAGCTCGGTCCTGGCTTTGTCGTGGCGGACTTCGAGGTGGTTGGACAGCGCCACCAGCGACGCGCGGGTGAAGAGGGGGCGGCGGCCGGCCAGCTTGGCGAAGCCGGTGGCGAAGGGTGCGGCGGCGTGCGCGAGCCAGATCGGCGTGACCATCCACGGGCGTTTTTTTCCCGTGGTGGCGGCGACGGCGTCGGCGAACTCGGGCACGCTGCGGCGCTTGCCCGAGAGCAGATAGCGCTCGCCCCGACGACCGCGCTCGGCCGCGGCGATCGCGCCCTGCACCACGTCGCGTACGTCGACCCAGTCGAAGCCGCCTTTGACGAGGCCCGGCAAGCGGCGATGATAAAGATCCAGCAAGAGCTCACCGACGTGAGAGGGCCGAAAGTCGTACGGTCCGACGATGGCGGTGGGGTTGCAGATGACGGCATCGAGGCCGCGGGCGATGACCGCCTGGACCTCGCGCTCGCCGGCCGCTTTCGACAGATCGTAGGGCAAGGCGTCGCCGCTCGACGGCGGGCGGGTCTCGTCGATGGGCTCGTTTTTGGGGTGCGATGACAAGGCGTGGATCGACGAGAAATGCACCAGGCGTTTGACGCCGGCAGCGAGGCACGCTTCGGCCACATTGCGCGCGCCACCGACGTTGATCTCTTGCAGCTTGGGCGTGTCTTTGGGGTCGAGCGAGATCAGCGCAGCCAGATGAAACACGCGCTCACAGCCGGCCACGAAGCGCGCCACCGTCGCTGGATCTCGGACATCGCCCACGACCCGCTCCACGTCGAGACCTTCGATGGCGCGGGTGTCCTCGTGTATCAGCACGCGGACCTTGTGGCCCTGTTCGAGGAGAGTACGGACCAGATTGCCACCTACATGACCGGCCGCGCCGGTAACGCCAACTTGCATGACGGGACTAGAGCAGATTTGGGCCGTGCTCGTAAAGCCCAGTCGAGTAGTATCCGGGCCCATGGACTGGGATACGATCGTCGTCGGTGCGGGGTCGGCGGGGTGTGTGCTTGCCGGGCGGCTGGCGGAAGATGGCGCGCGGCGGGTGCTGGTCGTCGAGGCGGGCGACTCGGCCGAGGCCAATCCGGAGACGCTGGCGGCCGATCAATACAAGTACGCCTTCATCAACGAGCGGCTCATGTATGACCGCTACACCGTCCCCCAGCCGGGCTGTGCCGATCATCGGATGTTCGCCGGCACCGGGCGCGGCGTCGGGGGATCGGGCGCGATCAACGCCATGGTCTACACGCGCGGCTCGGCCTTTGACTGGGGCCAGTGGGGCGTCGGCGGCTGGGGCTGGGACGAGGTCGTCCCCGAGTTCGAGAAGCTCGAGTCCCAGCTTCGCGTTCATCGCATGCCGGCCACACGGTTCTGTGAAGCGTCGATCGCAGCGGCCGAAGCGGCGGGCTTTCGGCGCAAAGAAGACCTGAACGACGGAAAACTGTCCGGATTCCTGGGTTACGAGTGGATGAACATCGACGGCAACGAGCGACGGAGCGGCTACGTTTCGTTTCTGCGCCCACAGTTGCCCAAGGCCAACCTCACCCTGCGCAGTGGCACCTTGGTCCGACGGGTGATCTTCGAAGGCCAGCGCGCCGTGGGCGTCGAGCTCGAGGAGGCAGGGCGCATCACCGTCGAGCGCGGCCGCCAGATCGTCTTGTCGGCCGGCGCGCTCGAGACGCCCAAGCTCCTGAAAATTTCCGGCATCGGCCCCGGGGCCGAGCTCATGCGACATGGAATTCCCGTCATCGCCGACGTGCCTGCCGTCGGAGAGAACCTGCACGACCACCCCAACGTCCAGGTCTTCTTCCTCGGTAAACAGCCGAGCGACAGCCACTGGGCGCAGCTCTACGGCTTTCATCGCGCCCACCCAGGCTCGAGCCTGCCGCCGGGTGAAGCAGACAGCTGCTACGTTTTCTATAGCGCCAGGACGTCGTTCCGAGAAGGCATGCTGAAGCTGGTGCCCGGGATGTTCTTGCCGCGCTCCATCTACGAGCTCGGCTGGCCACCGAGGCTCCTACGCGGGGCCATCAAAGCCGCATTCTCCGTCGGTGCGCTGCAAAGATTCGTCGAGCGCATGTACGGCATCGTGGTCATCCTGGGCAAGCCCAAGAGCCGCGGTACGGTCACCTTGTCGTCGCCGTTGGCCTCGGCATCGCCACTCGTCGACCCCAACTATTTCGGCGACGGCGAAGATCTAGAGGTCATGGTCAAGTCCGTGCGGCTGGCCCGCAAAGTAGCCGCCGCCCAGCCGCTCGTCGACTGGGGCAACTCCGAGCTCATGCCCGGCGCGCGCGTCGACAGCGACGACGCCATCGCCAATTTCATCCGCAAAAATGCCATGACGACCTACCACTACGCAGGTACCTGCAAGATGACCACAAAAGGCGATGGCCGCGACGCAGTCGTCGACGCCAAGCTCAGGGTACGAGGAGTGGAGGGGCTTTGGGTAGCCGATGCGTCGGTCATCCCGGTGACGCCAGTGTCGGCCATGAACGCGCCCAGCATGCTGGTCGGCTGGCGAGCGGCCGATCTGTTGCGCTAGCGTCGGTGATGAAGCGTTACGAAGGCTGCTGACGCTCGGATCGAGCGCTACTTACCGAGGGTGAATTCGATGCGGCGGTTCTTGGCCTTGCCGGCCGCGGTCTTGTTGTCGCCAAGCGGCTTGTCCGGCCCAACACCGACGGCGGTGACGTGGTCGGCGGCGACGCCTTTGCCGATGAGGTAGGTGCGAACGGCGTCGGCGCGCGTCTGCGACAGCTGGACGTTCTTCTCGCGTACGCCGGTGTTGTCGGTGTGGGCCGAGATCTCGATGCGCAGGTTGGGGAATTCTTTCAGCGTCGCGGCAGCCTTGTCGAGGACGACGAACGACTTCTTGTCGAGAACGGCTTTGTTACCGACGAAGACGATGCCGTCGATGACACCAGAGATCTCCTTGAATTTGGCCGGGACCTCGTCGGGGCAGCCGTCTTCGTCCTGGTAGCCGTTCTTGGTCTCGGCCTCCACCGGGCACTTGTCGAGGCGGTCGACGATGCCGTCCTTGTCGCCGTCGGTGTCGGGGCAGCCGCCGTTCTCGATGGGGCCGGCCTGCATCGGGCACTTGTCGAGGCGGTCGATGATGCCGTCCTTGTCGCCGTCGAGGTCGGGGCAGCCGCCGTTCTCGGTGGGGCCGCTCTGGTCGGGGCATTTGTCGAGGCGGTCGATGACGCCGTCTTTGTCGGTGTCGACGTCGGGGCAGCCGCCGTTGTCGAGGGGCCCCGCGACCTTGGGGCACTTGTCGACCGCGTCGGGGAGGCCATCTTTGTCGGTATCGACGACCTTCGGCTCGGGAGGCGCCGGCGCCGGCTCGGCTTCTTTCTTGGGCGCCGCTTTTTTCGGCTCATTCTTGCTGTCGAAAAGGCCATAGAGCCCAAGGTTCACTTCGTAATCCTGCGTGAAATAAATGCCGGAGATGGCCGGCGAAAACTGCACGCGCCCGTCGAGACGCAGGCCCCAGTGCTTCTGCACCTCGACCTTCAAGCCGACGCCGGCATGGATCTCACCGTCGGTGTCCTGGGCCAAGATGTTCGAGCTGGCCGAGCTCGACGTGAAGCCGCCGCCGCCCACCAAGACGAACGGTTTGACGCGCCCAGTGGCCAGGTGCACGAGCACATGCAGCCGATAGCCAAGCGCCAAAACCTGGAGGTTGGTCTGCGTGCTGGTGGGCATCAACGCCAGCTCACCCTCGAGCACCACGCGCTTGTGCAGCTCGAAGCCGAGGCGGATGCCGAGCGCTGCCGAGTGCCGCAGCTGGTTGTCCGGCGAGTCGCCTTTGTAGCGACCAAGGCCGTTCGAATCGGAGAAAAAGTGGCCGCCGAGAAAGCCTCCGAGCTCGATGCGATAGTCGAAGGCGTGTGCCGAAGAGGCGCCCACGAGGACCACCAAGGCTACAACCACCGTCGAGAAAATCCTTTGGATGTGCATGCGTTCCCCCAGGGTTCTCACAGGAAATTCACGATGATCGATGCATCGGTGATGGTATCGAGGCGCTCGGCGCGTGGTGCGAACCCGGCTTCATACGGCAGGGCGAAGGCGGCGGCCGGCGGTGGCGCGTTGTCGTACTTGGCCGAGAAGGTGAGGCGGAAGGCGATCATCTTCCAGATGCGCGTCGTCAACGATGCCTTGGAGTTGACGCGCGTGGCCTGGAAGACGCCAGCGTCGACGCCGCCAATGGTGACCGGGTTGAGGTTGCAGAGCGCTTCGACTTCGGCGGCCAGCGACGTGTCCTTGCTGAGCGTCAGCGTGTAGCCGACGAAGAGCCGCAGCGAGTGTAGCTGCACGTCGGGCGTCTTCTCGGCGACGTAGTTGACGTAGGAGTAGTCGTAACCGCCTTCGAGGTTGAGAAGGTGCCACTCACTCTTGTAGAGCTGGCGGGCGTAGCCGATCTGGGCACCCGCGACGACGTTCTTGCCGCCTGGCTTGTTGCCCGCAGCGACGGCCGCGAGATAGAGCAAGTTGTTGGCGGTCAAAAAGCGGTCGTAGCGCAGCTTGGCGTTCCACAATGCCGTCGAGACCTGGTCGGTGCGGGTGATCTCCGATGGGCCGATGAAGCCGTCGAGGTTGGCGTCGGCCGCGCTCACCGTGGTCGCCTTGGCGTAGGCGCCGTCGGCAGAGAGCGTGAACATGTTCTTGCCGTCGTTGCGGCTCACGAAGCCACCGGCGGCAAACGAGAGCTGGCTGGCGTTGCCGGTGGTGAAGATGAGGCCGAGGTTGGCCGCCACTTTCCAGACGACCTTCTTGGTCACTTCGACCGGCTTGTATTCGAACTTGGGATCAGCGTGGGCTGTCCCCGTCGCTGCCAACATCGAGATGCTGGTGAGTAAGACAAGTACAGAGGTCTTCACACGCATGGGCGATCCTTTCCCCCGTGAACGAACGGCTTTACCGGCGGGAGCATCCAGGCCGGGTCGCCAATGTGTCAAGAAATTAGCGGGCGCTAGATGAGCAGCGAGAGCTCGCGGGTCAGATACTCGCGGGCGACGACGACCTCGTGGACCTCGTCGGGGCCGTCGGCGATGCGGGCCGCGCGGGCCGAGCGATACCAGGTGCCGAAGGGGACGTCGTCGGAGTAGCCGAGGCCGCCGTGCATCTGGATGGCGTCGTCGAGGACTTTGCAGAGGGTGCGGGCGACGTGGTTCTTGGCCATCGACGAATACGGCCGCGCTTCTTTGGCGAGGCCTTTTTCGAGCATCGAGGCGCAGTGAAACGTCATGAGGTTACCGGCGTGAATGTTGGTGGCCGCCTCGGCGATCATCTTCTGGATCGACTGGTGCTGGGCGAGAACCTTGCCGAAGCTGGTGCGCGAGGTGATGTAGGCCTTGCAGAGCTCGAGGGTGCGGTCGGCCAGGCCGAGCCAGCGCATGCAGTGGGTGAGGCGGGCGGGGACCAGGCGGCGCTGGGCGAGGCCGAAGCCGTCACCGACGGCGCCGAGGACGGAGTCGGCGCCGAGGCGAACGTCATTGAACTTGAGCTCGGCCTCGCGATGGGCCAAGAACGGCTCGGCCATGGTGGCGATCTCGCGGACATGCTCGACGCCGGGCGCGTGACGGTCGACGAGAAATATGGTCGCGCCGCGCTTGGGATCGGGGCTGGTGCGGGCCATCACGATGAGAAAGCCGGCCGCGTTGCCGCCTGTCGAGTACCACTTGTGGCCGTTGAGGAGCCAGCCGCCTTCGTTGTCTGGATCGGGCTCGGCGCGCGTTTTCAGATTCGAAGGATCGGCGCCGGCACCGGGTGCGGGCTCGGTCATGCAGAAAGCGGAGGTGATCTTGCCGTCGACGAGTGGGCGGAGCCAGCGATCTTGCTGGGCCTCGGAGGCGGTGCTGAGCAGCAGATCCATGTTGCCCTGATCGGGCGCGTCGCAGTGAAAGACGCGGGCGCCGGCCGGCGAGCGACCCATCTCGCGGAAGAGCACACACATGCCCATCACGCCGAGACCGCGCCCGCCCCAGGCTGGTGGCAGGTGCGGCGTGTAGAGGCCAGTGGTCTTGGCGGCGGCTTGCAGGCGCTTGAGGGTGGTGTCTTCGCCGCGACGGTCTTCGTCGGTGAGCGCGCGTTCCACCGGCTGGATCTGTTCCTGGACGAAAGAGCGGACCTGGGCCCGCATCGCGGCCAGCTCTGGCTCGAGCTCGAAGTTCATGGCGTCTCCTTCGGTGCACGGAGGTCGAAGAGCGGATTGTCGACGGCGAGCTGTGCGCCGAGATTGCCGAGTAGCGCCAGGCGCGCGGCGTCGAACGTTGCGGGATCGAACGTGTCTCGACGGAGACGCTGGGCCAGCTCGGCCTCGAGCGCGCTGCGATCGCCGCTCACGCCAGGCAAGATCGCGCGCAGGCGGTCCGTGGCTTCGCGCTCGAGCTGCGCGTCGACGACAAGGCCGGTGGCCACGAGGCGCGCCAAATTGCCGGCAATCAGCGCGCGGAACGCCAGGCGCGGCTCGGTCAAGGCCGGCCGGGCATCGTTCATCAAGAACTCGGAAACGGCCGTCAACAGGGCCGCGGCATCACGCATCGGTGTCTCCAGCGACG
>Ga0123336_10002617_pt1 | contig 15547 bp, 15 predicted proteins | sample SSSSmetaG_FD_96466 | JGI IMG/M metagenome (GOLD analysis project Ga0123336, IMG submission 96466) | Glacier valley bacterial and archeal communities from Borup Fiord, Nunavut, Canada, to study Microbial Dark Matter (Phase II) - ​SSSS metaG | ecosystem: Environmental > Aquatic > Freshwater > Ice... | reverse complement strand
CCTCGACGTCACCGACCCCGAACCGCTGCCCCCCGGCGATCCGCTGTGGTCGGCCCCGAACGTCCGCATCACCCCGCACATCTCGTGGAGTTCGGCCAAGACCCCGCAGCGCATCTTCGCGCTGTTCGCCGACAACATCGGGCGGTTCGAGCGTGGCGAGCGGCTGGTCAACCAGCAGGATTGACCCGCGCCCTGAAGTTTCATTTGATGCGACCACGCGCCGGTCGGCGGTGAAGGCATCGAAGGGGCTCTGTCGCATGCGTTTCCTGAAAACCATCGCCATCGGGTGCCTCCTCGGCACGTCCCTGACAGGGGCGGCGGCACCCGATCCCGAGGCGACGTACAAGGCCTTCGGGGCCACCGCGTCGAAGCCCGCCGCAACCGTTGCCTACGGTTCCGGCCCGCTGCAGGTCGCCGATCTTCGCCTGCCCGCGGGCAAGGGACCGTTCCCGGTCGCGGTCGTCATCCACGGCGGGTGCTGGCAGGCGAGCTACGACAGCCGGTCGGGGATCGCCGGGTTCGCCGAGGCGCTGACCAAGCGCGGCTTCGCGACGTGGAACGTCGATTATCGCCGCGTCGGCGATCCGGGCGGCGGCTGGCCGGGGACTTTCGAGGACATCGCGGCGGCCGAGGACAAGCTCGCCGATATCGCCGCGACGTATCATCTCGATCTCGCTCGGGTCGGCGTCGTCGGCCATTCGGCGGGTACGCATCTTGCGCTGTGGGCGGCGTCGCGCGTCAAGCTGCCGGCCCAGTGGACCGCGACGCGCGTCCGCCCGGTCGCGGTCGCCGCGGTCGACGGGCCGGGTGCGTTGGCGCCGTTCGTCGGCATCGATGCTCAGGTGTGCGGCAAGCCGGCGGTCGTCCCGCTGATGGGCGGAACGCCGAAGGAGCGCGCGTTCGAATATGGTATCGCGTCGCCGATCGACCATCTGCCGCTCGGGCCGCGCCAGTTGCTCGTCAAGGCCAAACTCGGCCCGTTGATGGAGCCCTATGTCGCGGCGGCGCGCGCCGGTGGCGACGCGGTCGAGGTCCTGGTCCCGGCCAACGCCAACCACTTCGACATCGTCACACCCAACACGCCGAACGGGATGGCGGTGATCGACTTCATTGCGGCGAAGGCGTTGCCGCCGCGTTGACGCCCTGCAGCGTTGTTGGTGTGCTGGATTATCGCTCGATCCGCACCGGTACCGACTTCGCCGCGAGGACGAAGCTCTGCTCGGCGTGGTGCTCGAGCGGGATCAGGACGTTCGCCTCGGGGTAATAGGTGCCGATACACCCCGCCGGCAGCGCGTACGGCGTGACGCGCAGCCCGCCGAGCCGGCGTTCGACCCCGTCGCCGTATTCGGTCCGGAGCCCGACGATATCGCCCTCGCTCAGGCCGTGCACCGCCATGTCGGCGGGCGAGATGAACAGCACGTCGCGGGTTCCCTTCACCCCGCGAAAGCGATCGTGATAGCCGTAGACCGTGGTGTTGAACTGGTCGTTCGACCGCAGCGTGATCAGCCGCATCAGCCCCGGCGCGTCGGCGAATCCGGCAGCGTCGAGTGTCGCCGGCACGGCGAACTCGGCCTTGCCGCTGTCGGTGTCGAAATGGCGCTCGCGCGCGCGGTTGCCCCGGTAGAAGCCTCCCGCAGTGAACAGCTTCGCGTTGTAGCCGGCAAAAAACTGCGGGTAGGTCTCGGCGATCGCGTCGCGGATCTTTGCATAATCGCCGACCCATTCGGACCATGGCAGCTTCGGGTTCGGCGCAAGCGTCGCCTCGGCGATGCCGGCGACGATCGCGGGTTCGGACAGCAATTGCAGTGACGCCGGCGGGCGTTCGCCGACCGAACCGTGGATGCAGCTCGTCGAATCCTCGATGCTGACCGACTGCGGCCCCGACGCCTGGACGTCGCGCTCGGTCCGCCCGAGGCACGGCAGGATGTAGCTGACCTCACCGGGGATCAGGTGGCCGCGGTTGAGCTTGGTCGCGATGTGGACGGTCAGCCGCAGCTTCTTCCACGCCGGCTCCATCACCCCGGTGTCGGGGACGGCGCGCAGGAAATTGCCGCCGAGGCCTATGAACGCGCGGACCGACCCGTCGACGATGCCCTCGCACGCCTCGACAGTGTTGAGGCCCTTCGTCCGCGGGGCCGTGAAGCCGAACTGCACCTCGAGCTTGTCGAGCGGCACGAGCTCGGGCTTTTCACTGATGCCGACGGTGCGCTGGCCCTGGACGTTGCTGTGGCCGCGCACCGGGCAGACGCCTGCGCCCTCGCGCCCGATGTTGCCGCGCAGCAGCAGCAGGTTGACGATCATCTCGACGTTCTCGATGCCGTGAACGTGCTGCGTCAGCCCCATGCCGTAGACGGCGATGACGCGCTTTGCCTTGACGTACACCCGCGCCGCCGCCTCGATTTCGGCGCGCGGCAGGCCCGACGCCGCCTCGATCGCCGCCCATGTCGTCGCCCGCGCGGCGGCGGCGAAGGCGTCGAAGCCGTGGCAATGTTCGGCGATGAACGCGTGATCGAGGACGTCGCCGCTCGCGTCGTCGGCTTCGATCGTAAACTTGCACATGCCCATCAACACCGCGATGTCGCCGCCGGCGCGGACCTGGTGATATTGCGCCGAGATGCGCGTTTCGCCGCCGGTCGCCATCTCGATCGGGTTTTGCGGGTCGGTGAAGCGTTCGAGGCCGCGCTCGACGAGCGGGTTGAAAGTGACGATCGTGCAGCCGCGCTTGACCGCCGAGCGGAGCGGATGGAGCAGGCGCGGCGCATTCGACCCGACGTTCTGGCCGAAGAACAGGATCGCGTCGCAATGCTCGAAATCCTCGAGCTTGGTCGTGCCGACCGGCACGCCGATCCGCGTCTTGAGCGCGACCGACGTCGTCTCGTGGCACATGTTCGAACTGTCGGGCAGGTTGTTGTTGCCGTACATCCGCGCGAGCAGGCCGTACATGTACGACGTTTCCAGGCTGGCGCGGCCGCTGGCGTAAAACACGACCGAAGCGGGATCGAAGGTCTGCAGTTCGGCCCCGATCTCGGCGAATGCGGTCGCCCAGGGGATCGGCAGATAGCGGTCGCTTGCCGGGTGATAGCGGAGCGGCACCGTCAGGCGGCCTTGTTCCTCGAGGTCATAGTCGCGCAAGGCGAGCAGGTCGGCGACGGTATGGTCGGTAAAGAACTTCGCGTCGGCGCGGTGGCTCGTCAGCTCCCACGCGGTCGCCTTGGCCCCGTTCTCGCAGAATTCCGCGGGGTGGGAGTTCGCCGGCTTGGCCCAGGCGCACGACACGCACGCGAAGCCGTCGGTCTTGTTCTGGCGGAGCAGTTCCTTCGCCACGGCGGGAACATTGCCCTCGCGCGGCAGGATCTCCGCGACCGACCGCAGCGAGCCCCAGCCGCCGGCGGGACCGGGGTAGGGGGTGAAGTCGGGCTTGGCTGTCATGGCGGATCCGATCGCGAAGGCTGGACGTGCAACGCCGGGCGACTATGCCGGTTCAGTGGATCGCGGGCAAAATTCGGCAGGCGCGGTGTCGCGCGGGCAATGGCGTGACGGCGCGCGGACCGACGGCACGCGGACGCTCGCCGCCGAGACGCCGGTCGCGATCGTCGTCAACGGCTCGACGCTGGCGGTGATGCTCGCGACGCCCGCCGACCTCGCCGACTTCGCGATCGGGTTTGTCCTGACCGAGGGTATCGTCGCGACGGCATGCGAGGCGGGCGCGGTCGAGGTCGTCGCGCACCCGCACGGGATCGAGGCGCGGCTGTGGATCGACGACGCGTACGCCGCGCGGCTTGCCGACCGGCGGCGGGCGATGGCCGGGCCGACCGGATGCGGCTTGTGCGGGATCGAAAGCCTCGACGCGGCGGCGCGCCCCGCGCGCTTCGTGACGGCCGCGGGGCCGCGACCGTCGCCGTCCGAGATTGTCGCGGCGATGGCAAGCCTCGGCGACGCGCAGCCGCTGGGCCGGGCGACACGCGCGGTCCACGGCGCGGCGCTGTGGCGGCGGGGGCAACCGCTGCTCGTCCGCGAGGACGTCGGGCGGCACAATGCGCTCGACAAGCTCGCCGGCGCGGTTGCGCGGGCGGGGATCGGCACGGCAGACGCGATGCTGCTGCTGACGAGCCGGGTGTCGCTCGAGATGGTGCAGAAGGCGGCAGTGCTCGGCTGCCCGGTCGTCGTCGCGGTGTCGGCCCCGACGGCGCTTGCGGTCGCGACCGCCGCCGCCGCCGGGCTGACGCTCGTCGCGGTCGCGCGCGCCGACGGGTTCGAGGTGTTCACGCAGGCCGATCGAATCGACTGGCCCGCCGGTTCGTGGCAGGGCAAAGACAAGACTGCGGGGGGCGATGATAGCTGACGGCGTGAACCGGCTCGACGGGATGCTGGCGCGGGTCGAACGCCCGCTCGTCGCAGCGATGCTCGCGCTGGGCTTCGTCGTCCGCATTGTGTGGCTGTTCCTCAGCCCCGTCGAACGGCTGCGCCCGCACAAGTCGGAGATGTGGCACGTCGCGGCGACCTTCGCCGAGACCGGGCGGCTCGCCGACGCCTACGCGCCCGGCAGCGGGGTCAGCAGCCACGTCGGGCCGTTCAACACGATGGTCGAGGGGCTGATCTACCGCGCCTTCGGGATCGGTTCGCTGACGTCCGAACTGATCCTCGCGGTGCTCGCCGCGGCGGTGGTGTGCGCGCTGTTCTGGATCCTGTACCGCGTCGCCGCCGACCTCGGCATCGCGGTTGCGCCGAGGCTGGCGGCGCTCGCCTTCCTGCTGCTGGTGCCGCTCAATTTCTACGTCGAGGTCGTCGACTTCCGCATCCGCGAGGGCGCGTTCGGGGCGATGCTCGCGGCGGGACTGCTGTGGTGGCTGCTGCGGCTCGACGCGGCGCGGCTGCTCGGCTGGCGGAGCATCGCGCGCTTCGGCCTGGCCGCGGGGTTCGCCTTCCTGATCAACCCCGGCATCGCGCTCGCCGCCTATGCCGGACTCGGGCTGGTCGGGCTGCGGCATTTGCCGGTCCGGCGCTGGCCCCTCGCGGCGATCGGGCTCGCGCTCGGCTTCGTCGCGGTCAACGGCGCCTGGATCGTCCGGAACGAGGTCGTCTACCACCGCCTCATGCTCAGCCGCGGCAATTTCGGGATGGAGCTCGACACCGCCTTCCACGCCGCCGCAGTCGACCCCGTCGACCCGCGTGCGACGTTCGTCGCCCGGTCGGAACAGATTCATCCGTTCTTCAGCGCCGCGGCACTGGCCCGGCTCAAGACCTACCCCGACGACGCGACCTATTTCGCCACGCTCGGCGCGGAGGCGAACGCGTGGATCGCCGCCCACCCCGGCGACTTCGCCCGCATCACGCTGCGTCACCTGCGCGAGCTGTATTTTCCGCCGCAGTGGCTGTTCGACCAATATGGCACGGGCAAGATTCGCGGGGTCGCGGCGCGGCAGGCGCTCGTCTGGGCAGTCAGCGCGCTCGGGTTGATCGGGCTCGCGGCGGGGCTGGTCGAAAGGCCCCGCCGCCATCTGTTCGTCGCGCTGACGATCGCCTTCCCAACGCTGCTGTACATCGTCGTGCAGCCGACGCTGCGCTACCGCTACGCCTTCGCCGGGCTGCTGACGTACCTGGCGGCGGGGTTGCTGTGGCGGCTTATTTCGCCGCGCGCTCGATCGCCTCGTTGAGCAGCGTGACCGCGCCGTCGGCATCCTTCCACTCGCCGATCGACACCCACTTGCCCTTTTCGAGATCCTTGTAGTGCTCGAAGAAGTGCGCGATCTGCTCGATCAGCGTGTGCGGCAGGTCGGCGGTGCTCTGGACGTCCGAATAGAAGGGGTGGAGCGCGTCGACCGGCACGCCGATCAATTTCTCGTCGCCGCCGCCTTCGTCCTCCATCACCAGCGCGCCGATCGGGCGGACGCGGACCACCGCGCCGGGCACGAGCGGGTGCTGGCCGACGACGAGGACGTCGATCGGGTCGCCGTCGGCCGACAACGTGTGCGGCACGAAGCCGTAATTGCCCGGGTAGAACATCGCGGTGTGGAGGAAACGGTCGACGAACAACGCGCCGCTCGCCTTGTCCATCTCGTACTTCACCGGCTCGCCGCCCATCGGCACCTCGATAATGACGTTGATGTCGAACGGCGGATTGCGCCCGATCGCGATCTTGGAAATGTCCACTGACTATCCTTGAGTGGGTGATTGACGCGCCGCCATAGCGCGCCGAGATGGCGCTTGTCACCGTCCGCTGGATTTTGCCCGCATGACCACATCCGCCGCCGACCCCGTCGTCATCCTGTCCTACGCCCGCACGCCGATGGGCGGCTTCCAGGGGAGCCTGAGCGGGGTCGCCGCGACCGCGCTCGGCAGCAGTGCGGTGCGCGCCGCGGTCGAGCGGTCGGGTGTTGACGGCGACGCGGTCGATCAGATCATCATGGGCTGCGTCCTGTCCGCCGGGCTCGGCCAGGCCCCGGCGCGGCAGGCGGCGATCGGCGCCGGGCTGCCGCTCGGGGTGACCGCGACGACGGTCAACAAGATGTGCGGCAGCGGCATGCAGGCGGCGATCATGGCGCACGACGCGCTCGCGGCGGGATCGGCCGACATCGTCGTCGCAGGCGGCATGGAGAACATGTCGAACGCGCCGTACCTGCTGACCAAGCACCGCGCGGGCGCCCGCATCGGCCACGACGTCGTCAAGGATTCGATGTACCTCGACGGGCTCGAAGATGCGTACGACCCCGGCAAGTTGATGGGATCGTTCGCCGAAGATTCAGTGCGCGACTACCAGTTCACCCGCGTCGAGCAGGACGATTACGCGCTCGAATCGCTGCGTCGCGCGACCGCCGCGATCGGATCGGGCGCGTTCGAGGGCGAGATCGTCGCGGTCACGGTGCCGTCGCGCGGCGGGCCGGTGACGGTCGACACCGACGAACAGCCCGGCAAGGCGCAGCCGGCGAAGATCCCGACGCTCAGGCCTTCTTTCAGCAAGGACGGGACGATCACGGCGGCGAACGCCTCGTCGATTTCGGACGGTGCGGCGGCACTCGTCCTGACGCGCGCGAGCGTGGCGCTGGCGCGCGGCCTGACCCCGGCCGCACGACTGGTCGCCCACGCGGCGCACGCCCACGAACCGGGAAAGTTCACTACCGCGCCGGTCCCCGCGATCCAGAAGGTGCTCGACAAGGCCGGCTGGACGGTCGCCGACGTCGACCTGTTCGAGGTCAACGAGGCGTTCGCCGTCGTCGCGATGATCGCGATGCGCGACCTCGGCATCGACCGCGCGAAGCTCAACATCCACGGCGGCGCGACCGCGCTCGGCCACCCGATCGGCGCGAGCGGCGCGCGGATCATCGCGACGCTGATCGCGGCGTTGCAGCGGACGGGGGGACGCAAGGGGGTCGCCGCGCTTTGCATCGGCGGAGGCGAAGCGACGGCGGTCGCGGTCGAATTGGCCTGAGGGCGGCGCGTCGCTGGCAGCGAGCCAACGTCCCCTCCGCGCGGATCCGACGCGGCTTTGCGTGCTTTCCTTCAATAAATTCTGACAGGTCGCTGAGCGTCGTTCTACCGAGGGGGAGCAGACGGTTGCACACGAAAAAGGGCGGGAGTTCTTGCGACCCCCCGCCCCTTCACGATCGGGTAAGCGCTGGGTCAGGCGGCGACGGTGGCCGAGCGGCGGCGCGCGGCGACACCTACGAGACCGAAGCCGAGGATCATCAACGCCCAGCTCGCCGGCTCGGGAACGACGGCGGCAGCACTGCCGTTGAGTCGGATGGCCGGAAGGACAAAGTTTGTGGTGTCATGAGCCTGGGTGCCATCGATGCCGGCGAATCCCGCCTGAGCATAGGACTGGTCGAAAAAGGACTGGGCGTTGAACTGGGTGTAGAAGAAGTTCTGGTTAGAATTACCGGTGAAGCTGAAGTTGACGTTGTAATAGGACCCGGCAGCGAGGTTAAGGCTCGCGAACGCGAAGTCGATGAACTGCAGTCCCGTCGTGTTGGCCACGACCGAGCCCGAGCGCAGGATGGTTCCGGGTCCCGTGGTGCCCGAAGGATTGGTTGCGAGTTCGACCGTGAAGTTCAACGTTACGTTCGTCAGGTCCTGATAGATCCCGACACTGGTCAGTGCGAAATTGGACGTCGGCGTGAACACGACCCCGCGCGAGGTAAAGTAGGCGTCGTTGGTGTTGGTCGAGTACACCGCGCCGACGAGGTCGCTGGTCGGGACGAACGTCACCGTTGCAGCGGCAGGAACGCTGGCTGCAATAAGCGCGAAACTCGCGGCCAGTATGAACATCTTCATTTAAGTCTCTTTCGTGACGGAGTGTCGGATCGGGAATAGCAAGACTCGTGCCAGCCCGCCGTTGCACCCGTAGGTGTTTGATTTTGTTAACGTTGCTCAGCCATCCGTTTAGCCAGCGAAACAAAGTGTAAAATATTCCGACACTTTTGACGCCAGTTCCTGCGTGTCGCATAGCAGGACATCCGCATGTTGTCCGCGCGCGGATGGCCACGCATCGACGTTCGACCGCACCTGTGCGCGGGCCGCAATTTCAACTTTCGGGCCGCATCTCGTACTCGCGTGTCACGACTTCGACGTCTTCGCGAACAGCCAGTCGAGATACGTCGCCAACCGGACACCGCCTTGTTCGAGCCGCAGGTCGCGGCTCGCGGTCCACGTATAGACATAGTCGAAGCCGAGCTTGATCGGTTCGCCGGGCTTGTCCGCCGGCGCGGGGTAGATGCGGTCGCGGAGGGCGGCCGACTCGCCGATCCAGACGCGCGGGTCGGGGGTGCGCCACGCCTTGCGGTCGGCGGGGGTGATACGCGCGTCGAGCCAGTTCGCCAGCTCGCTGTACGACAGCTGTTCCTGGTCGATCAGCCCCGAATCCCAGACGGCGTGGAGGTTGGTCGCTTCGCGGTTGAACAGCACCTTGACGTCGTTGCCGCCCTTGTCCGTGCCGTTCCCCGCGTGGAGCGGCATGTGCAGGTCGCCGACGATGTGGATGATGAAGCGCAACGCCAGCTGCCGGTCGGCGAGCGGGGCGTGTCCGTCGCGAACCGTCGCGGCGAATTTCTCCAGCGCGGTGACCGCGTCGCCCTCGGGCGGCGCCTTGACCTCGGCGTAGGTCTTGCCGACGGGGACGGTGACATAATGATACGGCCCCGCCTCCTTCTGCCAGAAAGCTTGCGGGTTCGAGCGTTCGAAATCGGGCCAGGTCGACGCCTCGGCGATGCTCTCGACGCCCAGAATCGCGCGGACCCCGGCCTTGGCACGGGCGCCGACCATGCGCTCGGCGATCGTCCCGATGACACGATGCCCGGTCTTGCCCCACGCCAGCGCGGGCTGGGGGAGCGCGGCGAGGGCGACGACGATCAGGATTCGCATGGAACACACCCCGGTAAGGACGGCGGCTGGTAGCCTGCCGTCGCCGCACCGTCGACTCCGCGCCACGCCTCGCCGCAATTAAATCGCGCCTCGCGTCGCCGTTAACTAATCGCAGACTTCCCCGATCTAATGGCTGGCAAGGGGCACGGCGATCTCGCTGATGTTGGGGAGTGGATATGCGTACGCTTGCTATGCTCGTTTCGGCGGTGTTCGGTGCCGTGGCGGTCGCTCCGGCGGCGGCCGCGACCCAATCGTGGGGCGGCTATCACTGGGCGCGGACCGGGCCCCTTCTGATCACGCTCGGCGACAACGTTTCCTCGGTATGGGATCCGTACCTGCGGACGGCCGCGACCGACTGGAGCCTCGCTGCGAACATCGACTTCACCGTCGCGCCGGGTACGAGCACGCCGAAGACCTGCACGGCGGCGTACGGCAGCGTCCAGGTGTGCAATGCCAATTACGGCGCGACCGGCTGGCTCGGCATCGCCAGCGTCTGGGCGTCGGCGGACCTCCACATCGTCCAGGCGACGGTCAAGCTCAACGACTATTATTTCGGGCAGGCGAAGTACAATACCGATACATTCCGCTCGTTCGTGACGTGCCAGGAGGTCGGTCATACGCTTGGCCTCGCACACACCAACGAGGTGTTCAGCAACACGAATACCGGCAGCTGCATGGATTATACCAACGACCCGAGCGGGACGAAGGGGACCAACGGCACGCTGGCGAACACGCACCCGAACGGCGTCGACTATGCCGCGCTGGCGGCCAACTACAATCATCTCGACGCGTCGCAGCTGACCTCGACCCGCCCGCGCACCCTCGCGGTTCACGCCTTCGGCGTCGACGGCGACATCGAGGAGCAGGTCCAGGTCGTCCCCGAACCCGCGAGCTGGGCGATGATGATCGCGGGATTCGGCCTCGTCGGCACCTTCCGCCGTAGCCAGCGGAGCCGGTTCGCAACCGTCTGACGCGGCCGTAAACGCCCGAGTGGCTCTCCGCGCCGCACCCGTACAGCGTGCTGGTACGCCGCGGGGCAATGCTTGACCCCTGCGCCCCGCCTTCGTACCCCCGTCCCATGACGACCCCGCGCACGCTCTACGCCAAGATCTGGGACGACCATGTCGTCGAACAGCGCGACGACGGCACCGCGCTCGTCTGGATCGACCGCCACCTGATCCACGAGGTGACGACCCCGCAGGCGTTCGAGGGGTTGCGCCTCGCAGGCCGCGCGGTCCACCGCCCCGACCTGACGCTCGCCGTGCCCGACCATAATGTGCCCACCAACCACCGCTTCGAGCCGATCGCCGACCCGGAATCGGCGTTGCAGGTGGCGACGCTCGAAGCGAACTGCGCGGAATTCGGGGTCGAGCTGATCGAACTCAACGCCGCCGCGCAGGGGATCGTCCACGTCATCGGCCCCGAACAGGGTTTCACGCTGCCGGGCACGACGCTCGTCTGCGGCGACAGCCATACCGCGACGCACGGCGCGCTCGGCGCGCTGGCGTTCGGCATCGGCACGAGCGAGGTCGAACACGTCTTCGCGACGCAGACGCTGCTGCTGCGCCGGTCGAGCGCGATGGCGGTGCGGGTGACCGGCAGCCTCGGCTTTTCGATTTCGGCGAAGGACGTCGCGCTGGCGATCGTCGGCGCGCTCGGTACCGGCGGCGGCACCGGCTCGGTGCTCGAATATACCGGCGAGGTCATCGCTGCGCTGTCGGTCGAGGGGCGGATGACGGTGTGCAATATGGCGATCGAGGCGGGCGCGCGCGCCGGGCTGGTCGCCCCCGACGCCAAGACCTTCGACTATCTCAAGGGTCGTCCCCGCTCGCCGACGGGCGCGGCGTGGGACGCGGCGGTCGCCTATTGGCGGACGTTGCCGAGCGATCCGGGGGCGACGTACGACCGCGTCGTCACGATCGACGGCGGCACGATCGCCCCGCTGGTGACATGGGGAACATCACCCGAGGACGTCGTCGCGATCACCGGGGTCGTCCCGTCGCCCGACAGCTTCGCCGACCCGAACAAGCGCATGTCGGCCGCAAAATCGCTCGCGTACATGGGGTTGACCCCCGGCACCCGGCTCGAGGATGTCACCATCGAGAATATCTTCATCGGCAGCTGCACCAATAGCCGGATCGAGGACCTGCGCGCCGCCGCCGCCGTTGCCCGGGGCCGCCGCGTCGCGAGCGGCATCCGCCAGGCGCTCGTGGTGCCGGGATCGGGGCTGGTCAAGCGCCAGGCCGAGGCCGAGGGGCTCGACCGCATCTTCATCGAGGCCGGGTTCGACTGGCGCGCGCCGGGCTGTTCGATGTGTCTCGGCATGAACCCCGACAAGGTGCCGACGGGCGAGCGCTGCGCGTCGACGAGCAACCGCAACTTCGTCGGGCGGCAGGGGCCGGGGTCGCGAACCCATCTGCTTTCGCCCGCGATGGCGGCGGCGGCGGCGGTGACCGGGCGGCTGACCGATGTCCGGGAGTTGATGGGGTAGAGTGCTACGTGTCGCCAGCTGCCGTCAACTCAGCGATCACGCGCCGTAATTCCGCGTTCTCGACGTTCAATCGCATGGTCTCAGCTTGTGCGAAATCGCGCTGCTCCTCGACCCGGGCCAGCAGCCGCGCGACTTCGGCAAGCTCGTCATTCTGATCTTGGGCATCGGCAAACGCGCGATAGAGGCTGCGAAGTTTGCGTTTGTCACGCGACTCCAGAAGGTCGCCGATTTTCTTCTTGCCGACGACCTCCGCGAGCCAGACGACGACGGCGGATAGGCTCATCGAACCTCGGACGGTCGCTCGCTTGCAAGGGCGGCGATCTGCCGATCGCCTTTCTCGACGCTGGCGCGCAGGCGGCTCAAAAGACCTTTACGCTGCGCTTCGCCGGCCTTCAACGAATCGACCAGTTGAAACAACAGGTCGGTGACCTCGGCCGCGCTAGGGGCGTCGTCGATCTGCGCCGAATTGATCGATCGCCGTTCCGCTGCTCTTGTCGCCACGATGATCCTTCGGCTCCCGCTAACATAGGCGCGATCCTAAACCGCCGCCAGCGCCTGCGCGAAGTCGGCGATCAGGTCCTGCGGGTGCTCGACGCCGATCGAGACGCGGACGAGGTTGTCGGTGATGCCGAGTTCGGCCTTGCGCGCCGGAGCGACCGACAGATGCGTCATCGCCGCCGGATGCGACGCCAGGCTCTCGGTCCCGCCGAGGCTGACCGCGAGCTTCACCAGCTTGAGGTGGTCGAGCAGCCGGAACGCCTCCGCCTCGCCACCGCGGACGATGACCGAGAAGGTCGACCCCGCGCCGAGGCAGTGGCGCGTGTAGATGTCGTGCTGGCGGCTGCCAGGTTCGAGGAAGCCGAGGTAGCCGACGCGCTCGACCTTGGGATGCTGCGCCAGGAATTCGCACACGACGCGCGCGTTTTCGCCCGCGCGGCTCATCCGCAGCTCGAGCGTTTCGAGGCTGCGGAGCAGCATCCATGCGGTGTGCGGGTCGGTGATCGTCCCGATCGTGTTGCGCGTCATCCGCACCGGCAGGATCGCCGCCTTGCTGCCGAGCACGCCGCCAGCGACGAGGTCGCTGTGCCCGCCGACATATTTGGTCAGCGAATAGATGACGAGGTCGGCCCCCTGCTTGAGCGGCTGCGCCCAGAGCGGGCCGAGGAAGGTGTTGTCGATGATGATCGGCGGCAGGTCGGTGGGGTCGTCCGCGCCCAGCACCGCCGCGCGCGCGTCGCGCACCGCTTCGACGTCGACGAGCGCGTTCGTCGGGTTCGCCGGGCTTTCGAGGTAGATCGCCGCGATCCGGCCCGTGGCTGCAGCGCGCTGGATCACCGCCTCGATCTCGGGCTGCGTCGCGCCGGCGGGAAAGTCGAGGAAGGTCACCCCCAGCCGCCCGAGGATGCGCGCGATCAGCGTCTCGGTCGCGGCATACAGCGGGGCTGAATGGACGATGACGTCGCCGGGCCGGACCAGCGCGAGGAAGGTCGTCGCGATCGCCGACATGCCGCTCGAGAACACCAGCGCGTCCTCGGCGTCCTCCCACAGCGCGAGCCGGTCCTCGAGGATCTCCTGGTTCGGGCCGTTGAAACGCGAATAGACGAGCCCCTCGGCCCCGCCCGGGCGGACCCCGGTGATGCCTTCGAAGAAGCGCTTGCCGTCGGCGGCGCTCTCGAAGACGTAAGTCGAGGTGAGGAAGATCGGCGGCTTGAGCGACCCCTCCGACAGCGACGGGTCGAAGCCATAGCCCATCATCATCGTCGACGGGTGGAGCTGGTGGTCGCCGATCGCGGTGAACTGGTGCGCGACGCTGCGCTTGCGCGCGGGCGAGGCGGGGACGCCGTCGGCTTCGGTCGGGTCGGACATGACGTTACTCGCTTTTACTTCGGCCTTGCGGCGATGCCACAACATAGGCGCGACCGTCGCCCGGTGAAAGCGCATCGCCGCTTTCGCGCGTGCGGCGGCTTTGCTACGCGCTAAGGTCATGCAGCCCTTCACCACCGTCACCGGCATCGCCGTCCCGTTCGGCGCGGCGAACGTCGACACCGACGTCATCATCCCGTCGCGCTTTCTGAAGACGGTCACGCGCTCCGGGCTCGGCAGACACGCGTTCGATACGATCCGCGCCGACCCGGCGAACATCTTCGATTCCGAGCGTAACGAGGGCGCGCCGATCCTGATCGCGGGCGACAATTTCGGCTGCGGGTCGAGCCGCGAGCATGCGCCATGGGCGCTCGCCGACATGGGCTTCCGCGTCGTCATCGCGCCGAGCTTCGCCGACATCTTCTCGGGCAACGCCTACAAGAACGGGCTGGTCCTCGTCGTGCTGCCGCAGGCGCAGATCGACCGGTTGATGACCGCCGCCGCCGACGCCGACATCACCGTCGACCTCGACGACCAGGTCGTGACGACCGAATATCAGGACCGCTTCACCTTCGCGGTCGACCCGTTCCGCAAAGCGGCGTTGCTCAGCGGGCAGGACGAGATCGGCCTGACGCTGACGATGGCCCCGGCGATCGAACGGTACGAGGCGCGGCTGGCGGCGGAGCGGCCGTGGGTGGCGGGCGCGGCGGGCGCGACGCGATGACGAGGACCCTGCTCCTCCTTCCCGGCGACGGGATCGGCCCCGAAGTCACCGCGCAGGCGGCGCGCGTCGTCGAGCGGCTCAACGCGGCGAATGGCCTCGACGTCAAGACGACGACGGCGCGGTTCGGCGGCGCGGCGATCGACGTCGACGGCGTGCCGCTGACGCCCGCGACACTGGCGGCGGCGCAGGCGGCGGATGCGGTGTTGATGGGGGCGGTCGGCGGGCCGCAATGGGCGAAGCAGAGCTATGCGACGCGCCCCGAAGCGGGGCTGCTGGCGCTCCGTGCGGGGATGAACGTCTTCGCCAACCTCCGCCCGGCAAAGTGCTTTGCCGCGCTGGCGGACGCGTCGAGCCTCAAGCGCGAGATCGTCGCCGGGCTCGACATCCTGTTCGTTCGCGAACTGACCGGCGGGGTCTATTTCGGTGAGCCGCGCGGGGTCGAGGATTTGGGCGACGGCGAACGCCGCGGGGTCAACACCCACGTCTATATGTCGAGCGAAATCCGCCGGGTCGCGCGCGTCGCGTTCGACCTCGCCGGCAGCCGCACGGGGCGTGTCGCCTCGGCCGACAAGGCGAACGTGATGGAGGCGGGGCTGTTGTGGCGCGAGGAGGTGCAGCGCTTACGCGACGCCGAATTCCCGCAGATCGCGCTGACGCACATCCTCGCCGACAATGCCGCGATGCAGCTGGTTCGCGCGCCTGCCCAGTTCGACATCATCCTGACCGACAATTTGTTCGGCGACATCCTGTCCGATGCGGCGGCGATGCTGACCGGCTCGCTCGGGATGCTGCCATCGGCGGCGCTGGGCGCGGCGGGGACGCCGGGCCTGTACGAGCCGATCCATGGCAGCGCCCCCGACATTGCGGGCCAAGGTGTAGCCAATCCGTGCGCATCGATCCTCAGCCTCGCGATGGCACTACGCTATTCGCTCAGGCGGCCCGACCTGGCCGAACGGGTCGAGGCGGCGGTCGCGGCGGCGCTCGATGCCGGCGCGCGGACCCGCGACCTGGGCGGGACGCTCGGGACCGAGGCGATGGCCAACGCGGTGCTCGCCCACCTCTAAGATCCTCCCCGCTCCGCGGGGAGGTGGCGCGCCCTTGCGCGACGGAGGGGG
>Ga0123336_10002610_pt1 | contig 15573 bp, 33 predicted proteins | sample SSSSmetaG_FD_96466 | JGI IMG/M metagenome (GOLD analysis project Ga0123336, IMG submission 96466) | Glacier valley bacterial and archeal communities from Borup Fiord, Nunavut, Canada, to study Microbial Dark Matter (Phase II) - ​SSSS metaG | ecosystem: Environmental > Aquatic > Freshwater > Ice... | reverse complement strand
TAGCTTAGTCGATGTCAATAGCTCATTTGGGTCAATCGATAGCGCGTTTCGGTCATTGCACATAGCAAGAGGATTTTATCACTCATTAAACGGCTTAGGGTTACTCAGCGAAGGGAATAAAGTCACAGAGGATATGGAACGGATTGAAGCTAAGCTGAAATTTGTTAAGGAAGAGAAACGCAAGACATTTGGTAGTGGGTGGAAAAGCCCAATAAAAAGAGCCTAGCCGAGTGCAATCGGGAAAGGCCCAAAGGTAAATAATCTAAGTGGAGTATAACATGAAAAATGATGAAATGAAAGCAAAAGTTACACAGGATTGTTTGTTTGAAGTGGAATCAAATGGAATTATTTATCGATTGCTTAATGGCGAAAAGAAAATTGCTAAACAATCATATGGTTCACGTGGCATGAGATACGCGATGGTTTCTGCTTATTCAGAAGGCAAGCAAAAACATTATTACGTGCACAGATTGGTTGCAATGTCTTTTGTGCCAAATCCCGATGCAAAACCACAGGTAAACCATATTGATGGAAATACCAAAAACAACTGTGCTGTCAATTTGGAATGGGTAACCAATCAAGAAAATATAAGACATGCATATAAAACAGGTCTTTATAAAGTGGTTGCATGTAGCGCTTGTGGGAATGAAACATTTTCAAAATTGGGATTGTGTAGTAGATGCTACAGCAAAGCCAAAAGTCTTAAAAAATCAAAAGATGCAAAAGTTTTAAGATTAAGTAAATTGCGTAAAAAAATTATTAACACAGATCAAACAGGGCTTACGGTCCGCCAATGTATGGTGTTAACGTACCTAAATAGCGGATTGAGTTGTGCACAAACGGCAACAAGACTAAATGTTTCGAGGCAAGCGGTGAATTCTATGATTAATAGAATATACAAATAACAGAAAGAGTGAGGTTGTAAATATGAATGGTAATTTTAAGGTTAAATGCGTAAAGACGGATGTTAGATGGTTTACAAGCGGAAAAATATACGAAATAAAAAACGGCAAATTTATTGATGATGACGGAGAAGAGTTTCCAATTACAGACAGGCTTGAAAATATTACGGAATGGCGTTGCTATGCATCAAGTAGCACATGGGAATTAATCGAAGAACCCAAGCCGTACACCATTGTTAAGCAAGATAAGTATGAGGTTGGGGATAAGGTAAAAATAATTAGTGAACGTCCGGTAGGCGCTTCATGGGGAATTGGTATGGATAAATGGCTTGGCGAAATAATGACAATCAGATGTAACAAATATCCTTATGAAATGAAAGAGGATGCAATGGAATGCGCAGCTAACGACAATGCGTATTCTGGGTGGAATTGGTACGATCCTTCAATCGAAGGAAAAGTAATTGAAACCACATGCAGAGAAGTATCTCGTCCGGCAAAGGTTGGGGAATGGATTAAGTCTATAATTAATTATTGTGATGGCGCAGTAAATAAGGGAGATATAAAACAGGTTAAGGCGGTTTATGGTAATGACGGAATAGGCGTTGTTGGCAATATCTCAAAGGCGCTTGGAGATGGATTTTGGTGTTTAGGAATACAACAATATATCGTCCTAGAAAGCTATCAACCAGAGGACAAGCCAATTAATAAACCTCTATCTGAATACACCAACAAAGAAATAGCCGAGGAATTATTGCGTAGGTATACCGAATGAAAGGTGGAAATTTCAAAGCCAAATGTATTAAAGGTGTTGATAACGGAATTGGATTTACCACAGGGGAAACCTACGAAGTAATTAACGGTAACTTTACATACGACAGCGGAAAGCCAAGCCATTCAATATTTAAAAATGTTGGTGAAATGAACGATTGTTTTTTCTCACAATTTGAAAGGGTTGATTAAATGGCGAGTTTGAGACTTATTGATAACTACGATATGCAAGAACAGTACGAGGTAGAGTAAGAAAGAATTGATAGATTGAGACGCAAGCAGCAATTAGAAGCTGAACGCGAAGATTATAAGGAGGATTTAAAGCAATGAATGATTTACAAATAGTAGTTAATCAACAACAAGGAGTTATAATAACAAATTTCGAAGATATCAAGCAAGAGCTATCGGCACAAATGGAAGTTTACAAGGATTTAGAAGTTACCGAGGCGAATAAACCAGAGCGAAAGAAAGATGTTGCTACTCTTCGAAAGATGATTAAGGCGGTAAGTGATAAGCGCATTGAGGTTAAAAGAGAATGTCTGAAACCTTATGATGCATTCGAAAAGCTATCCAACGAATTAGTTGAGATTATTAATGAGCCAATCGGAATTATTAACAATCAAGTTATGGAATTTGAAGATGCGCAGAGAATTGCAAAAGCCGAAGCTATCAATGAAGTATTTGATGAATTAATCGGTGTTTGTTCTCCTGAAATGCAAGACGAAATCGGACTTATAACAATTTATGATACAAGGTGGGAAAACGCATCCGCAACATTGAAATCCGTCAAGGATGAAATGATCGTCAAGCTTAATGCCATCCGTGACAATGTAGCCTTAATTAGTTCCATGGTGTCAGATAAAACGGAAGAAGCATTAAAGCTGTTTTGGGGTGATTTAGACATCACAAAGGCAATGGGAATGATTACCCGATATGAAGCACAGAAAAAAGAAATCGCAGATCGCATGATTGAGCAGCAGCGCAAGGATAAAGAGTTAGAAGAAGAACGTCAGAGATTATCCAGAGAGCGAGAAGTTGAATGGATAAAAGAAAAGGCATTCAAAGAAGGAAGAGCCGAAATTTTGAAAGAGGAACAAGCTAAGTTAGAAATAGAACACATTAAGGCAGAGGCAGAGCGGAGAGCCAGAGAAGACGAAGAAGCCAAAACTAGGGCAAAGGAACAGGCAGAACTTGAAGCATTGGCTATTAAAAAACAATCTGCCAATTTAGTTAATTATATCTATGGGGTTTCTGCCACAGAGGAAGAAATTGGACAAGTTGAAATGTATATGAACTCGTTAGGGGTTAACTTCGAAAGGATGGGTTAGACATGAATAAAATGGAACTGTACGAAAGTGTTAGAAACGTTCCACAGGAGGCCCAAAAAGAGATAAAGGGCGGTCGCATGAGTGGGAAGACAGATATTAACCCTATGTGGAGAATAAAGGCCTTGACGGAGCAATTTGGGCCTTGCGGAATCGGATGGTATTACAAAACTACAAATAAATGGATTGAAAGATTTGAAAATACAATCGCTGCCTTTGTTGATATTGAATTGTTCGTGAAGTATGAAGATCAATGGTCTATGCCGATAAGTGGAACCGGCGGCAGTATGTTTGTTGCAATTGAAAAATGCGGTCCTTTTGTATCGGATGAATGCTATAAGATGGCTACCACAGATGCAATCTCTGTATCATGTAAGCAATTAGGTATTGGAGCAGATGTGTATTGGGGTGCAGATAAAACCAAATATACAGGCAATGACACCACGGGTAAACCAGACGGCAAGCCTGCCGAAGATTTACCGAATAAGAATTTTGCTAAACACGATGCACTAGTTGCTGAATTTGAAAAGGAGATAGCGAGAACCGGAAAGTCTTTTAAATATTTCCTAACAATGGCGAAAACCACCGAGGCTAAGTATATTAAAACAGATCAGCTTAACCAATTTATTGCAATGCTAAAAGTTCAACCGGATAAGGAAGTGGCATAGCCGTGGAGTTTACAGGAAAAATTAAAGGCATAACAAACGATTTTATCACAGGAGAGTTAAATATCATATTTACCGTAAATGAAAAAGGCACAATTTTACCGGAGTATGAAAAAATAAAGGATTGTGAAAAGTTGAGGATTGAAGCTAAAAAATATAGAAACAAAAGAAGCCTTGATTCAAACGCATATTTATGGATTCTACTTCAGAAAATAGCCGAAAGTTTAAGAAGCGATAAATGGACCATCTATCTTAGAATGTTAAAACAATACGGTCAATTTACTTACATAGTTGTAAAACCAGAGGTTGTTGAAGCAGTAAAAGCACAGTGGCGTGAGTGTGAGGTTATCGGAAATATCAACGTAAACGGAAAAGATGCAGTACAAATATTATGTTACTTCGGATCCTCAACTTACGACACGGAGCAGATGGGTATATTGATTGACGGTGTTATCAGTGAGGCGAAAGAACTAGGCATTGAAACGATTACACCGGATGAACTACGGCAGCTGAAAGAAAGGTGAGGCATATAAAATCAATCATCCAAGACGCCAAAGAATGTTACATATGCCGACTAGAAGCCGACAAGCAAGGCTACACAGGAGAATTAACAGATAGGGGCCTAGAAGATCATCACATTATATTTAGCACGGCAAATAAGCCAATATCAGAGAAGTATGGATTAAAAGTATTCCTTTGTTTGTTACATCATCAAGACCATAAAGAGGGTGTGCATCATAATAAGACGCTTAATTTATTTTTACGGAAGTTGGCGCAAGGGAAATATGAAGAGAGTTATAGTAGAGCCGAATTTATGGAACTGTTTGAGGAAAATTGGTTATAAGAAAGGTGATAAATTATGAAAGAAAAAATAATTGAAATATTAATGAACGATTTGCAAGGCGAGGACGGAAGACAAACTGTTTACTGTTCAACTTGTAGAGGCAACAAAGAAAACAAAGATGATGAACGGAGCAGATGTGAGTATTGCCATAGAAAAGATATGGGATGGGGTATCAGTAGAAAATACGCAGAAGAGATAGCCTGTGAAATTATTGCAAAGGCAATCAAGTAAATAACCATACCGTAAAGGTTGGCGATAGACACTATTAACCGTAATATTTGAAATAGGTGTAGCTATAACATATCACAAGTGACATAGCATAACCTCTATTCAATCCCTGGGGTAGTTTCATCGGCTATCCCAAGGGAGAAAGGAAAACATGACTTATAAATTTACAATCAATGGTAGACTGCCCTGTTTAAATGATTACATAAAGGCTATCAATTTAAACAGACACAAAGGAAATAAATTAAAGCAAGATACCGAGGATATTATAATTTGGCAAATAAGACAGCAATTAAGAGGGTTACATATAAATAAGCCTGTGATACTGAAATATGACTTCTTTGAGGAAAATCGGCGTCGCGACCTTGACAATGTGTCAGCATTTTGCATGAAGGTAACACAAGATAGCTTAGTACTTGCGGGAGTTCTTGATAATGACGGATGGAAAAATATTACAGGATTCACTAGTCAGTTTTATTTAGATAAAGACAACCCAAGAATAGAAGTAACTATTGTAGAGGTAGGTGATTAGATGGATTTAAATACTATATACTGCGGAGATTGTTTAGAAATTCTTAGAACTCTACCCTCCAAAAGTGTCAATTGTGGAGTGACTTCCCCTCCGTATTTTGGGTTAAGGGATTACGGAGTTAGTGGCCAAATTGGACTCGAAGAAACTACGGAAGAATACATAAACAAATTAGTTTTAGTTTTTCGGGAATTTAAAAGAGTTTTAATGGACGATGGTACGCTATGGCTGAATATTGGTGACTCATATAGTGTAGGTTCTAATTTCGCCGATTGCTTTAATCGCATCGTGGAAAGAGGCCCTTTCTTCATCAGGGATGCCGCTACGGTTGGAATAACCTCCAAGAGTAGTTATATATCTTTGGATGACAAGTTGCCTCCAAATAGCATATTCTTTAGCCTTTTTGGAATAGAGCGGATACTTATCAAACAGAGGGACAATGACTTCTGCCAAATCATCTATTCGTTCGCAAATCCATCCTATTGCTGGGTAGGATGTCCCACTTTGTCTGCGTCTCGAAATATTTCCGACTTGGAGATTGTCCTTGATTCTGGTTATGACATCAGCATCATCATCTCTGAGCATGACCCGAACAGAGAGCCGAAACTCGGAATAAATGGTATTGGTGCAAGGTCTGGTGAAGACTACGATACACCCCTCCCCATCGAAAAGGCCGGAAAACCAATAAGCAAATCCACCATCAACGGACAATCTGCAAGGGATTCCCTTTTCTGCGATGCGACGCTTAAACGACTCCCAAATATCTATCTTGTAAACCAATCTGTTGCGCTCGGAAATGGATTTAATCCTTGCCCCAGTGATGACAGAAATTTCAAAATAGCTAAAGCCACGAGAGAGCAAATCGATCTCAGTTTCTCTGACTTCGGCGTTAATCTTACTTTCACTTGTGTATCCCATTTTTATGCCTCCAATAAGTATGGTAGTCTTATAAGTTACAACCAATTATACCACGAAACCGAGCAAAAAGCAAATGAAAATAAGGCAAAACAAGAATTAGGGATACCGGAAATGGTGAAAAGGGCGTTGATGCAAGACGGTTGGATTTGCAGACAAACAATTATATGGGCTAAACCTAATCCAATGCCGGAAAGCGTAACAGATAGATGTACTAAAAGTCATGAGTATATTTTTCTTCTTTCAAAATTACCACACTATTATTTTGATGCTGAGGCTATAGCCGAGTCGGTAGCTATTAGTACCGTTCAGAGATTATCACAAGATATTGACAGCCAAAAAGGCTCTGACAGGGTGCCAGGTAAGAGTAATGGAAACATGAAAGCATCTGCTCCTAGATATGGAGGGGATAAATATACCTTAAATCCTGATTTGTTTTACAGAACTAAGTCCGGTAATGCTTATGAACTGAGAGACAAGAGAAATAAAAGGGATGTATGGACAATATCAACCACTCCGTTCAAGGGAGCGCATTTCGCAACATTCCCCGAAGAATTAATTACCCCTTGTATTTTGGCAGGGTGTCCGGCAGGGGGAGTGGTTCTGGATATGTTCTTCGGAAGTGGTACAACAGGCCTTGTAGCCTTAAAAAACTTTAGAAATTATATAGGTATAGAACTTAACCCGGAATATGTAAAGATGGCTGATGGGCGTTTAAGCCCTTATAAGGAACAGGCTGATATATTTGCATATGGAGTAGAAAGGCGGTGATTAGATGGCAGAGGAAATTAAAGATAAAATCTATTATTGGTTGAGGCTTGACCGGAACTTCTTTAAACGCCACGACATTCGAATAATTGAGAACATGGAAAATGGTAAAGAATACGTTTTGTTCTACATGAAACTCCTGCTCGAAAGTATCGATCATGTTGGAAATTTAAGATTTAATGAACTTATTCCTTATAACGACTCAATGCTAGGCACTATTACAAACACCAATATAGACATTGTTAGGAGCGCTATAAAAGTATTTCAGCAATTAGACATGTTAGAAACATTGGATGACCAGACAATTTTTATCACCGACACTCAAAAAATGTTAGGTGAAGCAAAGTCAAATGAGCGAGTTAAGAGGTATAGGGAAAAGCAAAAAGTTATTGAAACTGATATGAAACGTTACAGTAACGTTACAGTAACGGAAAGTGTAACGAAGATAGAGATAGAGAAAGAGAAAGATATAGAGATAGATATAAAAACATATAGTGTGCTTTTTGAAATACTTTGGAATGAGTATCCAAGGAAAAAAGAAAAAGCAAAGGCTTATAAATGTTATCAGACTAGAATTAAGGATGGATATTCAGACGAAGAATTATTACAGGCTGCAAAGAATTACTCTGCTGATTGTAAGACAGATAAAACAGAAGACAGGTATATAAAATTATGTGCTACATTTTTAGGACCTAACACACCATTTATAGATTACCTTGATAAAAACTATAAACCTAGTAAGCCACAGGATAAGCCTAAGACTATTAATAAATTTAATCAGTATCCACAGCGAGAGTACACGGCAACGGATTATGCAGAGTTAGAAAAGAAATTAATTAATAAAGGATTATAGGAGGTAGATATGAAAAAATGGCAATTGCAACAGCTTCAAGGTTTACCTTTAGAAGTTAAAATCCGTAAGACGCAGGAACGCATCAAAGAGTGGTACGAACACTTTAACGGTCAAGTATATGTTTCCTTCTCTGGTGGCAAAGACAGCACAGTATTATTACATATAGCAAGGGAAATGTATCCAGAGATTGAAGCCGTATTTGTTGATACAGGGTTGGAATATCCAGAGATAAGGGAATTTGTTAAGGGGTTTGAAAATGTCACATGGTTGAAACCTAAGATGAATTTTAAGGAAGTGATTGAAAAATATGGATATCCTGTTATCAGTAAGGAAGTAAGCCAAGCCATTTATGAAGCCAGAAGTAAGCCAGACGGTGCACAAGCTAAAAAATTTGACCCGATAGGTTCTAATGATAATAAATACGGAGCGAGATACTGCCTTGAAAGGTACAGATATTTAAGAGATAGCGAGATACCAATTAGTCATAAATGTTGCAAGATAATTAAAAAAGAACCATGTAATAAATACAGTAAAGAAAGCGGAAAACATCCAATGATTGCAACAATGACGGATGAAAGTCAATTGCGAGAAAACACATGGTTAAGATATGGATGTAACGCATATGACGGCAAAGAACCCAAAACAACTCCAATGTCGTTTTGGATGGAGCAAGACATATTTCACTACTTGCAAAACAACATCCCTATGGCTTCATGCTACGGTGAAATAATCGAAGCCGACCAAATGGAAGGTCAATCATGTTTAGATGGGTGTATGAGCCACCTAACAACATCAAAATGTAAACGGACAGGCTGTATGTTCTGCATGTTTGGGGTTCATCTTGAAAAAGAACCCAACCGCTTCCAGATGATGAAAGAAACCCATCCAAAACAATACGATTATTGTATTAACAAATTAGGACTTGGAGAAGTATTAGATTATATCAAAGTGAAATATTAGGAGGCTCCCATGAAATTAATAATTGAATGTACCCCATCCGAGCAAACCCAATTCAAACAAAACTTAAAAATCAATGATAACGACACAGGAATAATAATTAAAATATCAGATAAGCCAGAGGATATGACTTCGGGGGAATATTTTCTATCTCTGGTGGAATGGAGGATAACATGAAACGCATATTTCTATACGATGTATTCGACGAGAAAAAGAAAGTTAAAATTCTCGAGAAAGTTGATAAAGAAACAGTAAGCGAGATAACCAAGCTAAGAGCTAATGCGGTAACTACATATGCACACACAGGCAAACCATATAAAGGGAGATTTTCTGTTACATGTGTTAATCGAGAAGAGTTTGAAAAGATGCTTGACGGTCAAGACAGAGTTACTATGAAGCGATTTGATAAGGCCATGAAGGGACTTAAAGAGAATTATACACCAAAGGAACTTAGGGCGATGGTGTTTGTTTGCAAGGAAGATAAGGTGAGTTGATGGTTAAATTATTTATAGGAGGAACCCAATGAAACGAACATCAGCTAAACCATATCTCCGCAGCGAAGGAGAACTAAAATTCAATTGTCGGAGGACATACGATCAAATGGTGAAGTCACCAAGCAATGTAAAACCAATATGGCTACAAGATAATTATGGAGTGGTGAAAGTTGAGGGTGAGAAATAGAAAAAGCCGACTAATTGTCAGCCTTCTCTAAGTATTCAATTATAAGTTTTTCGAGTATATCGGATACTGAACATTTTTCCTTAATTGCAATTATCTTTATTTGCTCCAACAAATCTACATCAACAGTGGTTGTAAATTTAACCTTAGACACAATATCACCTCCTAGCGAAGTATAACACATATACGTATAAACGTAAACAATTTCTTTACAAGAACAAATGTTTGTAGTATAATATACGTACAGCAGTAAATACGTATTTAAAGGAGAAAAAGGAATGGGCGAAACATGGACAGATATTAAGGGATATAAAAATCTATATGAAATAAGCAACAACGGAGATATAAAAAGTGTAGCAAGATACAGAAAAGGTAATGGAGATTCACAAGTTTTTATGAATGAAAAAATATTAAAGCAATCAAAAAACAATAAAGGATATTGTAGAGTAGAGTTATGCAAAGAAGGAATAAGAAAACCATTTAGTGTACATAGGCTTGTAGCGATTGCATTCGTGAAAAATTCAAATAGTAAGCCAGAAGTAAACCATATTGACGAAGACAAGGGCAATAACAAGGCAGATAATCTAGAGTGGTGTACTTCTAGGGAGAATATAAACCACGGAGCGCATAACCAAAAATCTTCAATAACCAGAGGTAGTAGAATACAAGAACTTAATGATGAAGGGGATATAATCAACGAATTTTACAGTATGTGCGAAGCACAAAGGCAAACAGGAATACCTCAACAAAATATTAGCAGATGTATTTCTGGAAAATGCAAGCAAGCCGGTGGTTACGCATGGAGACTAGTCAAGGAAGGAGCTGTCAAGGATGAATGAGATTGAAAAGGCTATTGAAACTTTGAAAGATTTTAATAAATGCGTAACAACAAAGGCTGATGGTTCATATTCCACAGTAGATTTTGTTGAAGCAAGAGTATTGGCAATATCCGCACTCCAACAGCAATTAACCAATGGATGGATAGCGACAAGTGAGAGATTGCCAGAAGGTAAAGAATTTGAAATTACTGATGAAGATGGAGAAACAATGTATCGACATGTTCTGTGTCAATTAACGAGAGGAACTAATACATTCGATATCGGATTTTATCAAGATGGCGATTGGTTTGATGCTTATGCATTTGGGAGCATGGATGTTATAGCGTGGCAACCACTACCATCTACTTGGAAAGGAGAAAATAATGATTAAGGATTTGGCAGGGAAGAAATACGGCAGGCTTACCGTAATAGAACATCATGGTTTTACCAAACTAAACAAATTTAGTCAAAGACATTCAATCTGGTATTGTAAATGCGATTGCGGAAATTATACCGAAAGAACCACAGATGTTTTGAAACGAGGAAAATCTTCTTGTGGTTGCAAACAAAAAGAGATACTCGGAGGAATGGCAAGAAATAACATAACGCACAATATGACACATACTAGATTGTACAGAATTTACAAGGGAATGATTGGCCGATGCTATTATCCTAGCGTAGATAGATATAATGCTTATGGAGGTAGGGGAATATCTGTTTGCGATGAATGGAAAAATGATAGAACAAAATTCTTTGAATGGGCACTAAATAATATATATGACGATGATTTAACCATTGAAAGAATAAACGTTAATGGCAATTACGAGCCTAGTAATTGTACTTGGATAACAATGGCAGAACAATATGAAAACAAACAATCTAATTCAAAACAACCACTACCAGAACAATATAAGGAGGGCGAGTAGATATGAAAAACAAAACAATGAACTTATGTAATACGTGTAGTAATTCATTTGCTGAATGCAATCCAGAAAATATTGAATTTGGAAATGGAGTCGGAAATGACAACGTAATATCGTGTGGTAACTATAAATTAAAAACCGTACTAAACGATGAAGGCTGTCCGAATTGTGGATGCGAAACATTTGCCAAACACGGTGATTGTGGTCAAATAATTTGTTGTAGATGTTTTGAGATATATTAATTAATTTATCAATGGTAAGTAACTGTAAATTAGATTTAGTGGAGGGAATTAAATGAAGTATGAGAAAGAATTATACATATATAGCGGATTTTACGGAGGGGACGAAGATATTCAGAACCACAAAGAAAAGTTAGTTAAATGTAGAAAGCCTCATAAATGTGCTGCTTGTGAAAAGGAAATAAAGGTAGGAGAACATGCATTATATGAAAGTGGATTTATGGATGGAGAGCCAGTATCAGTATATACGTGTACAGCATGCATAGAAGGATGGCTCGAAGAGTCTGGACAAGTCGAAACAGAAGAAGAAGCTGATTTAGTAACTATAAATTAGATTTAGCTGATAACAGCGGAAAGGAAAATGTATGGCAGATAATAATAGTACGTGGGTTTATCAATGTACCACGTGTAAGCATAATCATAACATCTATCATCACGATAATTTTCATAGTACTTGTCCTCAGGGACATTGTGTGTTGTGTATCTGGAAGCATGAGCGCACATGTGCTGACTATGAAGAAGGTGAAACTATAGAAATTTCGGATGACGAAGATTAATTTCACACAGATGTAGGAGTGACAGGCTTGTTGCTCCTACACCGGAAAAGAAGATTTAGTAACTGTAAATTAAGATAGGAGGTGCAAAATGGAAAATAATAAAAAACACGGATTAAGCAATACTCGATTGTACCACACATGGAATGCAATAAAGTTCAGATGTGACAATAAAAACAGTCATCGATACAAATCGTATGGCGGAAGAGGAATAAAATTATGTGATGAATGGCGTTACAATGTAAAAGAATTTTGTGATTGGGCAATTAAAAACGGATATACGGACAAACTCACCATAGACAGAATTGACGTAAACGGAAATTATGAGCCGTCAAATTGTAGGTGGGTATCCGTGACTGAAAATAATAGAAATAGGACTAATAATCGTTATATTACATACAAAGGCAAAACACAAATACTTGTATTATGGGCAGAAGAACTTGGGATAAGTCCCATTACGTTAACTACAAGATATAGGCTAGGGTGGAGCACTGAAAAAGCATTCAACCAAAAAGTAAGAAAAAGAAGCCCAAATAAACAATAATTTGATTTATCAAGAAGGGAGATAAAGCTATGGAAAGATTAGAATATGCAGTTATATCAGAAATGACCGATGATTTTGCAAGAGACCATATTTTAGAATTAATCAGAGCAGAGGAACAAGGGTTATTGATTAAGCTTCCACCATGCAAGTTGGGCGATATTATTTATGAAGTAGACTTGCCAGAATACGGAATCATCCATTGCGAAGTAGCGAGGATAACTTATACCGATGGATATATGTGCAATGTGAAAAGCAATGGAGAAAACAAAGGAATATTTGTAGAGGTAAAAGTAATCGAAGGGCATGGGAAAGGTTCGGGTTACAGTTTTGGATTAAGTGAATTTGGAAAGTCTGTATTCCTCACCCAAGCCGAAGCAGAGAAAGCCTTATTGAAAGGAAGTATATCAAATGCATAACTGGATCGGCTATCTAGCAATTATAGTAATACTAATCTTCGTTCTAACAATCACATATCTGAGAATGGACAAGCGAGAACGAAAAGAAAAGATGTGTCAGAATTGCCAAAAGAAACAATACGACGAATGGTTTGAGGTTGTATGCAAGAATAAGAAATCAAAATTTTATAACCATATGAGGGATGAATATTCTAGTTGTGATAAATGGAGGGGGTGAGCGAACTGCCAAATAAACGAGATTTAAAGCTAGATAAATACGGAATATCAGGACACCGATACGGAGAACTAAAAAACTACTGTCTGCAATATACGGAATGGAGAGATGAACTAACCTATAAAACAGATTCCATTAAAAGCAAAAGAATAACCGATATGCCTGTATCAACAAGCGGTGAAGATGCAACATTAACACTAGCACTCAGGAGAATAGAGTTAGAAGAAAAATGCAGGCTCATAGAACAAACCGCAATAGAAACCGATGCTAATTTATACCAATACATAATTAAGTCAGTAACCGAAGAAGTGCCTTGTTGGTATTTGGAGCAGATCATGGGAATGCCATATTGTAGAAAAGACTTTTATGCAGCGAGAAGATATTTCTTCTTTCTTCTCAATAAAAATAAAAGATGACCACCTAGAGGACGTCCATTTAAATTATAATAGTATTATTGAAATACCGACAAAGCAGAACCTTCATTTTCATATAACCTCCTAAGACTGTCAGACAGTCAAAACAAAAAAGCATTTCGACTATAACGGTGGAAGTGCTTTTTTATTGGCATATAGTACAACGGTTAGTGCATACGGCTTATATCCGTAGAATTACAGTTCAATTCTGTATATGCCGATTGATTTAATATAAGAAAGAACAATAAAACAAAATAAAATAATATTTGACAGCGTAAAATAGTTATGATAAGATAGGATTATCAAATTGATGGAGGTTGTTGAATATGAAAAGACATGAACTGGAAAGCAGCGAATATATAAAAAATGAATTGAGAATAAGATCGTTCCTAAAGTGCAGCTTGAAAAATAAAATAGTAGGGTATAGTGACACAGTTGGACACGACGGAAGAACGGAAGATATAACAGACACAGAAATAGAATTAGCAGACATGATTGATTATGTAGCAACGTTTGGCGGATATATCTACATAGAAAAAAACGGCGAAACTGTAAAAGAACTGGGGGTGGCATAAATGCTCGCTCCTAAAACAGGTAAACCAATAGCTTTTAAATGTACGGAGGAACTAAGACAGCAGACAGAAGCAACCGCAGACAGCTTAGGGAAGTCATTAAGCGATTATGTAAGGGAATCGGTAGAGATACAGAACAAGCAAATGCAAGCAAGCACAGGGCAGACAGAGACTAAAGAGATAATGAAACAGGTGGGCACAAATAAGCAAGAGTTTAAAACAAACTTTAAAAAGTAAGAATAGAATGAACACCAGGAAGTATGAATAAGTCATATGTCAACAGGAGGAAGTTGAAATGAGCAGAAAAACTTATAACAATATGGTAAAGGCAACTAGGATGATTGCAGATAAAGGGTATGAATGGAACGAAGCTAATCAAATGGCAATGAATTGCTTTGAAACATCCAAGCAAAACGGAATGTCTATTGAATGGCATATTAATAAAATTGCATCAATGGAGGAATACACATGTATGTAGAAGAGTTAATCGAATTCCTATCAAAACTACCAAAGAAAGATATTATATTGGCTGATATAGGTCAAGAAGAAAATGGAGAAATTACAGATGTATTGAACGGTAGCGGTACAAACAAAGGATTCTCATATTTAAAGGTTGAACCATATCAAGAATAGCAAACATACAAAATAGGAAGTATAAAGGGACCTCAATACGAGGCTCCTTTTTATTATATCAAGTAAGACGGAGGCAGAACATGAATTGTAAAGACTGTGTGCACAAGATAGTATGTAAACATAAAGATGAAGCGGATAGAATAGAGGAACAAATGCCAAAGACATCTATTCCGTTTAAGTCAACAGTACACTGCGAACACTATAGGATGGAAACAGCAAACATAAGAAACCCATATGCACCAAACCTTACAGGCAGACGAGAGTAGGTGACAGTATGAATACAACCAAGGAGCGCACAGGCAATATAGAGGGACAGACAGAGATACGGACATATAAGTATGATAGTCATGTTAAACCTCGTCTAAAGGATATATATGAATGGGTAAAACAAGGATATACGGATTATAGCATTGCTGAGCAACTTGGAGCTGCGTACGTGGAGATGATACCTGGATATAGATGCAAGCTAAGGGTTAACACATATGTCTAGAGCGTTCGCTAAATCATTCTACGGAGGCAAAGCATGGCGTAAGTGTAGAGCATCCTACATTGCATATAGAGTATCAATAGATGGTGGTGCATGCCAACGATGCAAAGAAGAGTTAGGCTACATAGTACATCATAAGGAATGGATTACACCAGAGAATATAAATGATATAAGCATAATACTTAACCATAGTAACCTAGAGTACGTGTGTCTTAACTGTCATAACAGAATAGAAGACGGGGAAAAAGAATTAGGTTATTACATAGGGGCAGACGGACAGATATATGGTACGCCCCCCTTAAATTAATAAGGTATCCGATATATTAAAGAC
>Ga0123336_10002609_pt1 | contig 15575 bp, 15 predicted proteins | sample SSSSmetaG_FD_96466 | JGI IMG/M metagenome (GOLD analysis project Ga0123336, IMG submission 96466) | Glacier valley bacterial and archeal communities from Borup Fiord, Nunavut, Canada, to study Microbial Dark Matter (Phase II) - ​SSSS metaG | ecosystem: Environmental > Aquatic > Freshwater > Ice... | reverse complement strand
TGCGGGCTACAGAGGGCGGGGTTGGTGTGGGGCCGCGGCGGGCCGAGTTGGGGGTGGTGGAGGGATTGGATCTTCATGCGCAGTATTATGCGGATCGGACGGGTGGGGATTTTTTCGATGCGGTGCGGGTGGGGTCGCGGGTGGCGTTTCTGCTGAGTGATATTGCCGGTCGGCGGGCGGAGACGGATCCGATTGCGCTGGCTACGCAGGAGGTTTTTCGGGCTCGGGCGGCGGCGTTGTTTGGGGCGGCAGATGCGAATTTGATGGATGGGACGGCGCTGCTGGTGCAGTCCGTGAATGCGGCGCTGATGGGGGCGGCGAAGGGGGTTCGGTTTGCGCCCACGTTTTTGGGTTGCTATGACTTGCAGCTTGGGTTGCTGGCTTACATCAACGGGGGCGGGCAGACGGCGGTGCTGAGTGATTCCGAAGGGACGCGTGCGCTGGGGCAGATGGCGATGCCGCTGGGGCTGTTTTCGCACCTGACGTATGAGCCGGCGATGCAGGCGTTTGAGCCGGGGGCTCGGCTGGTGGTGGTAACGAAGGGGGTGACGGAGAGCCGGCGGGGGCGAGCCAGGTTTGGGCCGGAGCGGGTGATGGAGGCGTTGCAGGGAGATTCCGCGGCGGCGGTTTGCGAGGGTGTGCTGGGGGCAGCGGCGGGGTTTCAGAAGAAGGGGTGGATGAGGTTGGGGCGGAAGTTGGTGGTGGAGGATATGACAGCGCTGGCGATGGTTCGACGAGCGTAGGAGCAGCAGGGCTCAGGGCTAAAGGCTCGGGAGCAGTTGTGGGGGATTAGCGGACCTGGGACTGGCGTGGTGGGTGGGCGTGGATGAGGCGCTGGTAGAGCATGTGGGCCAGTACCTTGTAGCGGTGAGAATCATGAAAGGGTCGATGGCGAATGGCAGCGGCCATCATGGCTAGAGCTCGTGGGTCGCCTTTATCGCGGAGGATATAGGCCGCGCCGGCCTCGTGGGTGCTGTAGAAGATGTTGGACTCGCGACGGCTGATGGCGGGGGGGAGGTGGGGATAGATGAGGAGGCGGTGGATCTCCATGCACTCGTCGAACCAGGAGAGGCTCATGGAAGTATTGTTGTCGTGGCGGCGGTAGAGGGTGAGGGGTTCAGTGCAGGCTGCGAACTGGGCGCCGTGGTGGCGGAGGCGGAGCCAGAGGTCATAGTCCTCGGTACCGAAGCGGTAGCGGGGATTGAAGCCGCCTACGGCTAGGAAGGCTGAGCGGCGGATGAGGACGGAACTGGGAAGGAAGGTGACTTCCTTGAGGAGGGCTTGGCGAATGTGAGATGCGGGCGGAGCGGGAAAGGCGGGGCCGAGAAAGTGGCGGTGCTTCCCTGCTGTACGAGCCAGGTGCGTCCGGTGTAACAGAGGTCGGCGTGGGGGTTGCGGGCTAGTTCGGCGAGCTGGCGCTCGATTTTGTGGGGTAGCCAAAGGTCATCTGCGTCGAGGAAGGCAATCCATTCGGAGGTGGCTTGGGAGACTCCGAAGTTGCGGGCGGCGGCCTGTCGAGCATCGGGCTGGCGGAAGACGCGGACGGATGCACCGAAGGATTCGGCGATGTCGGCGGTGTTGTCGGTGGAGCCGTCGTCGACAACGATGATGTCATTGACCGGGTACGTTTGGGCGAGGACGCTGCGGAGGGTTTCCGCGATGAAGAGGGACGCGTTATAGGCAGGGATGACTACTGAAATTGACACAGGGAACAGGCACCTGACCTGGACGGAATTATCTGTATCACTACGAATAGCACGATTCCCTGTACAGAGCCTGCTAAGAAGGTCACAGCCCGCCTAAATTGCGATGGGGGGGAGAAGGTGGGATTTTTGGGTATGAAATGGGGGAATGAGGCTGCTTAGAGGAGAACAAGCAACGACCAAGACCAATGCGGGGGGTCTTCGCTACGCTCAGAAGGATGAGCCTTTGAGGTTTGCGAAGTTCCCCCGTTTGGGTTGGCGCCTACTGGCCGCAGTTGATGGATTCGATGCCGAGGAATTCGGCGGACTGGCCTAATTCTTCTTCAATGCGGAGGAGCTGGTTGTACTTGGCGATGCGGTCGGTGCGGCTGGCGGAGCCGGTTTTGATCTGGCCTGCTCCGGTGCCTACCGCAAGGTCAGCGATGAAGGTATCTTCGGTCTCGCCGGAGCGGTGGGAGATGATGCTGGTGTAGCCGAAGCGGCGGGCGAGCTCGATGGCTTCGAGGGTTTCGGAGACGGTACCGATCTGGTTGACCTTGATAAGGATGGAGTTGCCGCACTTCTGCTCGATGCCCATCTGGAGGCGGCGGGTGTTGGTGACGAAGAGGTCGTCGCCAACGAGCTGGACTTTGTCTCCGATGGCTTCGGTGAGGAGGCGCCAGCCGTCCCAGTCGTCTTCGGCGAGACCGTCTTCGATGGAGACGATGGGGTATTTCTCGGTCCAGGACTGCCAGTAGGCGGCCATTTCGGCGGAGGAGAGCTCGCGCTTGTCGGACTTCTTGAAGACGTACTTGCCAGAGGACTTGTCATAGAACTCGGAGGAGGCGGGGTCGAGGGCGATGACGATGTCTTCGCCGGGCGTATAACCCGCCAGCTGTATGGCATCCAAGATGAGGTCGAGGGCTTCGTCGTTGGATTTGAGGGAGGGGGCGAATCCGCCTTCGTCACCCACGGCGGTGTTGTAGCCCTTCTTTTTGAGGACGCCCTTGAGGGTGTGGAAGACTTCGGTGCCCCAGCGGAGGGAGTCGGAGAAGGTTTCGGCGCCGACAGGCATGACCATGAACTCCTGAAAGTCGACGTTGGAATCGGCATGGGAGCCACCGTTGAGGATGTTCATCATGGGGGTGGGGAGGAGGCAGGCGTTGACGCCGCCGAGGTAGCGATAGAGAGGGAGCTTGAGCGCAAGGGCGGAGGCGCGGGCGCAGGCCATGGAGACGGCGAGGATGGCGTTGGCGCCAAGGCGGGCCTTGTTTTCGGTGCCGTCGATGGCGATCATGGTGGCATCGATGAGGCGCTGGTTGGAGGCGTCCATGCCGGTGAGCTCGGGAGCGAGGATGGATTCGACGTTTTCGACGGCGGAAAGGACACCCTTGCCGAGGTAATGGGACTTGTCGCCGTCACGGAGTTCGACGGCCTCGTGCTCGCCGGTGGAGGCTCCAGAGGGGACGGCGGCGCGTCCCTTGATGCCGCCCTCGAGGACAACGTCGGCTTCGACGGTGGGATTACCGCGGGAGTCGAGAATTTCACGGGCGTGGATGCTTACGATCTCTGTCATGTTGCTCCTATGGATAGATGGTGCGGAATTTTGGGAGACGACGCGGTGGTGCAGGCGGTCGTTGAGTTTGGGTCGCCGGTCGACCGTAAAGGAGGGGCCGCTGAGAGTCTGGATGGTGGTGACGAGTTCGATGTCTTTGGGCGGCACTGGGAGGATTCTAACAAAGGCAGGCGAGGTGTTGCCGGGGTGAGCAGGAGTTGCGCGGAAGATGGGCTGGTGCGTCGAAGGACTTATTAGCAGGGTCGATTCCCTGCCGGGGATTTTGTGGCGTGGGGTTATGGGGAGTTCTAACCTTTGGAGACTGGCCTGAGTTGGCTGGAAGTGTTTTTTGAGGTGATGCGATGAAGATTCATGCGATGCGTGCAGGTTTGATGTTTGCGGTACTTCCGGTTGCGGCGTTTGCGCAGAGTGGGCTGTCGGGGGTTTCGCATCCGGAGCCGGTGGTAATTACAGCGACGCCGGATGAGACTGTGATTGTGAAGCAGGCGAAGCCTTCGGCGGCTGTGGCGGGACCTGCTACCCAAGGTGAGGTGTATGGGGCTTATGTGCCTTATACCGGGCCAAAGCTGATGACGCGCACGAATGCCGTGACTACGGTTGCGTCGATGGCGGATCCGGATGCGGGGATTGTGACTTCGGTTCCGGAGCGGGCGGGTGAGCTACGCGAAGGGACACTGCTGAAGATGCGGATGAAGGAGATGCTTTCGACGACGAGCACGTTGGTTGGCGCTGCGTTTACGGCAGAGCTTTCGGAGGCGGTGGAGCGCGAAGGACGCGTGATTCTGCCGGTGGGTTCAATGGTGGATGGCCGGGTGACCGAAGTGCATAGCGGGAAGCGGATCTCCGGTGCGGCTTTGCTGCACTTGCAGCCGACAAGTGTGACGCTGCCGGATGGGACGCGATATATCCTTCATGCGCAGTTGATCGATACGAGCCAAGGGCACAACCTGCGGGTGGATCGTGAAGGAACTTTGAAGCGGCGTGACCATGCGAAAGAGACGCTAGCCGTAGTTGGTGGCGTGACCGGAGCGGGTGCGATTGCAGGCGGGATGATTGGCGGCGGCGTTGGCGCAGTTGTTGGCGCTGGAATTGGCGCGGGAGCAAGCACGGTGGTTTGGCTGCGTCAGGACCGGCAGGCGACATTGCAGGAGAATACGACGCTGGTGTTCAGCCTGACGGTGCCGATGATTCTGCGGCCCGTGGGTAGCGTTGGCGCCGCGGCAGGGTTGGCTGGCGGCAGCGAGTAAAAACGATAAGCGCGAAGAATCGCCGCCGCTTTGTTGCTGGGACATTGGCCAGCACGGCGGCGGTTTCTTCGTTAGGGCAAGCGTTTGCCGCGGATGGTAGGCGGCTGTTGATTGATGCGCATGTGCATGTGTGGAAGCACGACGCCCGGCTCCCTTTTGCGGCGGGGGCGAAGGTTACTGCGGAGGATGCTTCGGCGGAGATGCTGCTGGCGTTGATGAAGGCCAATGGCGTGGCGCGGACGGTGCTGATCCAGGTGATCCATTACAAGTGGGACAACTGGTATGTGGCGGATGTGCTGCGGCGGTACCCGAAGGTGTTTCGCGGGTCTGCCGGGTGAACCCTGAGGATGTGGCGTCTCCGGATACGTTGAGCAGGCTGACAGCGGAAGGGTTTCGCGGGGTGAGGTTGAGCCCGGCTGCGGGTGCTGCGGGGGATTGGATTCGGGACCGTTGATGCGGTCCTTATGGCGGCAGTGTGCGGAGCTAAAGGTTCCGATGACGCTGCTCGCTCCGGTGACGCGGATGCGGGACCTGATGCCGCTGATTGAGGCGAATCCGGAGCTGACGGTAGTGGTGGACCAGATGGCGGATTCTCCGCTGGAGCAGCCGAAGGAGCTGGAGAAGCTACTGGCGCTGGCGCGGTATTTGCGGGTGTTTGTGAAGATTTCGCACGCGTGGTCGCTCTCGAAAGTGGGGTATCCGTATGCAGATATGTTTGAGCAGGTGAAGCGGTTGCGGGATGGGTTTGGCGCGGAGCGGCTAATGTGGGGGACGGATTGGCCGGTGTCACTTCCCTATTTGGATTATGGGAAGGCTGTGGGGCTCTATCGGGATGGGATGGGGTGGATGACGGCGCGGGAGAAGGCGTGGGAGGTGGGTGGGACTGCTGCGGAGGTTTGGTGGTTTTAGAACAGGCAACGGCAAGACTGGTAAAACAGACAACGGCAGACTTAAGTTTGATCAGTTTTTCAGTTGGTGAGGTCTTCAGTTTTTCAGTAAGAACGGGCAACGACAAAAGCGGGTCCTTTGCTTTGCTCAGGATGACAATTTCAATGGATGGTGACCGAGCTAGTCGCGGACCTGGGCGAGGAGGCGTTTCCAGTTTTTCTGGTTGCGGCGGTAGGACTTTTTGAGATCTTCGAGGATGCGTTCGAAGTCGGCGTGGCCGGAGAGTTTTTTCCAGGCGGGATTCTTGGAGAACCAGGGGTAGTTTTCGTTGCCGAGGTAGATGGCGCGGCGTAGCCAGTGGAGGGCTTCGGACTCGTCTCCATCTACGGCAAAGTAGGTGGCGAGGCGGTATGCCATCTCGGAGTCGGCTTCGGCGGCGGAGAGGGTTTCGTCGACGATGAAGCTGGCGGCTTTTTCGCGGTCGCCGAGCTGGACGTAGCAGAGGGCGATGGTGGGGTAGACGATGCGGAGAGAGTTCTCGTCTCGGATGACGTTTTCAAGGGTGTCCACGGCCTTGGCGATGTCTCCGGTGCGCATCTGCTGGTAGCCGAGGGAGATGCGGAGGAGAGGCTGCCTGGGTTCGAGGGTGAGGCCTTTTTCAATCTCGTCGGCGGCGAGTTCCATCTGGTTCTGGTACTGGTAGACGCGGGCGCGATTGTTGTAGATGAGCGCGGCGTTGGCGGGGTTCATGCGGAGGGAGAGGTTGAACTGGTCGAGGGCGTCCTCGTACATGCCGTCGATGCGGAGGGTCTGGCCAGCGACGAGGTGGACGTTCCAATCGTTGCCAGCGGTCTGGAGGAGGTTCTCGATGCCGTGGCGGGCTGACTCTTTTTCACCACGCGAGAGGAGCATGTAGACGCGGTAGAGATTGGCTTCAACGGAGCCTGGGTCGAGCTGGAGAGATTTGTCGAAGGCGCGGCGGGCTTCGAGGACGTGCATCTGGCCTCCGAGGCCGTGGCGGGCGTACTGGATGTGGGTGATGCCGAGGCCGGACCAGGCAGGGGCATAGTTCTCGTCCTGGCGGAGGACGGATTCAAAGAGGGCGCGGGCACGGTCGAGGTCGTCGCGGCTACCGGTGCGGGAGATGAAGGAGGAGAGGACGGCGCGGGCCTGGAGGTACTCCTCGGAGACGTCCTGATTGAGGGAGTCGGTAGTGAGCGAGGTGTCAGCGGAGTTGCCGTTGCGGTGGTTGTCGGTGGGGCTCTGGAGATTGCCGAAGCCCTGCAGGGTGCTGAAGACTTCGTTGCAGATTTCTGTCTGGACAGAGACGAGATCGAAGGAGGCTACGTTGATGGAGCCACCGGCGCGGACCGATTGGCTCGGGACGTCGAGCAACTGCCAGTTGAGATCGAAACCCTGGTCGGAGCGAAGGAAGTTTCCGGCTAGGACGAACTGGACGAGGAGCTTCTTGCCGACGGAGAGGGGGTCGAGCTGCAAAGTGGAGACGGCCATGAGCGAGCTGGAGGGGCGGACGACCAGCGTGGGCATGCGGGCGAGGCGGGCGGCGATGGCGTCAGCAAGGGCATAGCCGTAGAGTGGGGCGACGTCGGCGGGGCCGAAGTTGTTGAAGGGGAGAACGACGATGGAGTTGTTGGGTTTTCCGGCGGAGGAGGTACCGGACTCGCGGAAGCGCTCGGCGAGCATGGAGAGGATTCCGGTGTTGCGTTTTTCTTCTTCCTGGGGCTCAAGCTGGAGGCGTCCCTGCGAGGGGAGGAGCGACATGGGGTCGCCTGGCATGTGGACGGAGTCGAGCTGAAGGGCCATCATGATGGTCTTGAGGGACTCGCGGAGATCCGCGGCGGAGGCGAAACGGGCGGAGGGCTGCTTTTCGAGGCAGCGGAGGATGACGGACTCAAGCTCGATGGGGAGATTGGGGGCGATCTCGCGTATTGAGGGTGGGTCGGCGTACTGGGTGGCGCGGATGGTCTGGAACTCGGGGGCGTCGGGGCGATGGAAGGGGGGGCGGCCGGTGGCGAGATCGGAGAGGATGAGGCCGAGGGCGAAGATGTCGGACTGGACGGAGGAGCGTCCGGTGACGAATTGCTCCGGGGCCATGTAGGCGATGGTGCCGCCGCGGGCGGTGTAGGTGGCGCCGGGTTCGGGGGGAGCGGCGACGCGGGAGGGGCCAGAGGGGTCGAAGTCGACGTCGGAGGTGTTGAGACGGCGGGCTAGGCCGAAGTCGAGGATCTTGATGAGGCCGCCGTCGGTGAGCATGACGTTGGCGGGCTTGAGGTCGCGATGGAAGATGCCGAGGTTGTGGGCGGCGGAGAGACCGTCGGAGGTCTGGATGCCGGCGGAGAGGACAAGCTGGAGGCTGGCGGGGCCCTCGTTGATGAGCTTGTCGAGGGATTTACCGGGGATGTACTGCATGGCGATGTAGGCTTCGCCGGGATCGCCGGATTCAGCAGCGTCGGCGGGGGCTTCGCCTACCTCGTAGATGGCGCAAACGTTGGGATGGTCGATGGCGGAGGCGAGGCGGGCTTCGCGGAGTTGGGTGGTGCGCATCTGCTCGGAGGTGAGGTTGCCGCGCTTGAGGAGCTTGATGACGACGGGCCGCTGGAGGAGGGTGTCCGTGGCGAGGTAGACCACGCCGCTGCCGCCGGCTCCGATCTTGCGGATGAATTCGTACTGCTTGATGACCCGGCGCTTCATGACTTGATTATTGCAGGGTGAGGGCGGTGGGAGGTTGGGGGGAGGTTATTTGCGGGGGAGATGGGTTTCAAAGAGGGAGCGACAGTTACTCCGTGCTGGATGGCTGCGAGCAAAACAGGAATGGAATCAGGGCGGGATAAAGAAGACAATGCCAAAATCAAAAACAACTGCAGATCCTTCGACTTCGTTGCTCGCAACGTGCGCGAGCAACTGCGCTCAGGATGACATATTTTGGGGAAATCGAGATTTCGTCGCGGTGATTTAGTGGCGGGGGGCTTTGTTTTCGCGTTCCCATGGGCGGTGGGTAACGGGGTCGTCTTGCCATTTCTGGCGGCGGCCTGCGATGAACATGATGGCGCCGAAGACGACCATGAGGATCCCCCAGATGAGATTGATATTGACGTCCATGGATTTGGCATAGAGGTCAGAGCCGCGGGTGAGGAGGCCGTAGACGGACATGATGCCGCCGATGATGAGGAAAATGAGGCCGAGGGGAACGCGGATGTCGAGACCCATGGTGTGTGCTCCTTTGGTACAGCTGGAGTTTACACGGGAGTGGGTGCGGTTTGCGCGCGCTAGATGATGTTGTCGGGGATGAGGCGGGAGACGGAGAGGTCGCCGGCGATCTGGACAAAGATCTGGTTGAGGCTGGAGGTGGGCTGGGAGGCGGGGATGCAGGATCCATTGTTGGCGGCGGCGGTGTAGTCGGAGTAGAAGTACTGCGATGCGGAGGCGATCTGCTGCATGGTCTGGCAGGGTGTGATGCCCGGTTGCTTGCCTTTGGTGTCCGAAGAGCAGCCGGAAGATCCGGCCCCTTAGGCTACCGCATAGATGCGAGTCCCTGCCGCCGTCGCGGCAGCAGCTGCGGCAACGGCCTGCTGGCACTGATTGACTACGGACGGATATAAGCCGCCGTTGTTGTTACTGGTCACCTGGGAGGAGCTGGCGGTGGAGTCGCCGTCACTGAGGAGAATCATGACGTTCTGCGTTCCGGAGACCTGAGCAGAGACGAATGAAGCCTGAGCTGCGTAGATGACGCCAGCGTAATAGGTTCCGTAGCCGCCGGGGTTTTGAAGGCCGGAGCAACCGGATTTACCTTCAGCGGCGTGGACCAGGCTGCGGTTCACTTCATTGGGTTTCGTGCCTGGCGAAGATTTGCCGTTTGATGAAGGCTCGTAGTCAGGCGACGACCCTTTGTCTGGCATTGACGATTCGTTAGGCGAAGACGAGGTTTAGGGCTACGAGGATGACAAGGACGGCGATGGCGAGGGTAGAGGGCTTCTGGTACCACTCGAGGTGGGATTCGATGGGTTTGGGGGTGAGGGAGTAGACGAGGCCAACGAGTTCGGGCTCCGGGCGCGGGATGGTGACGAGGGAGATGGCGATGGTGACGACCAAGTTGATGGAGAAGGCGAAGATGGCGGTCCAGAAGTTCTGGGCCATATCGCTGGGGTAGGTGTGGACGAGGGTGATCCAGCCGCCGTGGATGCCGGGGAGGGCATCAGCGGGTAGGGTGAGACCGTGGTGGAGGAGGGCACCGATGGTTCCGCAGAGCAGGCCGACGAAGGCTCCGTGGCCGGTGGTGCGCTTCCAGAACATGCCGAGGAGGAAGGTGGCGAAGAGGGGTGCGTTGACCAGCGAGAAGATGAGCTGGAGTGCGTCCATGATGTTGTTGAAGTTTTTGGCGGCGTAGGCTGCGGCGATGGATAAGACGATTCCACCGATGGTGGCCATGCGGCCCATCCAGAGATAGTGGGCGTCGGTACCCTTCTTGTTGATGTAGGCCTGGTAAATATCGTAGGTCCAGACGGTGTTGAAGGCAGTGACGTTGCCTGCCATTCCGGACATGAAGCTGGCGAGCAGCGCGGTGAGACCGAGGCCAAGGATGCCGGTGGGGAAGAAGCGGAGGAGCATGACGGGGATGGCGAGGTCGTAGTTGTAGACGGGGTTGCCGTTGGTGTCGAGAACGGGTTTGCCGGAGATGGGGTCGGTCTTTTCGGGGATGATTCCGTGGGGGTGCTGCTCGTCGAGTGGGAGAGGCTTGCCCTGGGCGTTGACCGTGGCGGAGACGGTGGCCTGGTTTCCGGTTCCCTGTCCGGCGCCAGCCATGTTGCTGGTGACGGTTACGGCGATAAGGCCGGGGAGGATGACGAGGAACGGGAAAAACATCTTGGGGATGGCGGCGATGAGAGGGACGCGGCGTGCTGAGACCTCAGAGTCGGCGGCCATAGCGCGCTGGATGACGAGGAAGTCTGTACACCAGTAGCCGAAGGAGAGGACGAAGCCGAGGCCCATGGCGAGGCCGACCCATTCGACGCCGAGGGAGTTGGTAGAGGCGTGAGCCATGCCTTTCCAGGAGTGGGTCATGGTTTCGGGGAGAGTGTGCTTGATTCCCTGCCATCCGCCTACATTTTTGAGGCCGATCCAGACGAGCGGGGCGAAGCCGGCGACGATGAGGAAGAACTGGAGAACCTCATTATAGATGGCCGAGGTGAGTCCGCCGAGGAAGATGTAGCCGAGGACGATGACGGCCGACAGGACGATGGAGACGTGGAAGATGTAGGGGTCGGGGATGATGCCGTGGAAGAGACCGAGGGTCTGGATGAGGAGCGCCATGGCGTACATGGAGATGCCGGAGGAGAACACGGTCATGATGGCGAAGGAGAAGGCGTTAAGAGCGCGAGTCTTCTCGTCGAAGCGGAGGCGGAGGAACTCCGGGACGGAGCGGGCCTTGGAGCCGTAGTAGAAGGGCATCATGAAGATGCCGACGAAGACCATGGCGGGGATGGCGCCGATCCAATAGAAATGGGAGGTAATGATGCCGTACTTGGCACCGGAGGCACCCATGCCGATGACTTCCTGGGCTCCGAGGTTGGCGGAGATGAAGGCGAGTCCGCAGACCCAGGCGGGGATGGAACGCCCGGCGAGGAAAAAGTCGTTGGAGGTGCGCATGTAGCGCTTGAGGGCGAAGCCGATGCCCAGAACGAAGACGAAGTAGACCAGCATGATGAGCCAGTCAATGAGCGAAAGATTCACGGGACGCCTTTGCTAACGAGCAGTTTGGAAGCTAGCTGCTGGGGGAAACTGTACTTGGTTTAGGAGAGTGAGTCCAGCGTTACGGCAACGGATACCGCGAAGTGGGGATTGCAATCGTTCCGGCTTTTCTTATGATGGGATAGCGTCTGAAACGGGTCGGTTAGGAAGTTTTACTCGTAGAGATGGTTTTCTGCATCCTACAGGTTTTGGTAAATTTACGGCGGGCGCGCTTGCGGTTGTAATGAGCCGACCAGGAGACGATGGAACGGATGACACCAGCAATTGTTTTAATTGACGATAATGCCGTGCAGGCGGCGACACGTCAGACGATTTTAAAGCGCGCGGGATATTTTGTGATTGCGGTGTTGAGTCCGCAGCGGGCGCTGGAACAGTTCAGGGATGGGGAGTTTCCGGCGGAGATCAAGCTGGTGATTACAGACCACATGATGCCAGGGATGAGTGGGTCAGAGTTTGTGAAGGAGTTGCGCAAGACACATCCGACGATGCCTGTGCTGGTAATCAGCGGGCTGGAAGAGGCGGCGGATGAGTATGCCGGGCTGGATGTGACGTTTCGGTTGAAGCCTCTACAGCCGGACTATTTGCTGGCGAGTGTGCATACGCTAGTGGCGCAGGTGGGGAGCGGGATGCGGAAGAACGCGTTCAACCTTTAGGGTGGAAAGGGCAAGGCGGAACGGGGATACAAGAGTATCGCTGATAAAAGTTGGGTGGATGTTTTGGGTGATCCGTATTTTTAGCGGCTGATTCGCAAAAACCAGTACAGGGCTTGTGCGCTTCGCTAAAGTAAATCTCCGCTCCGCTAAATCCGATCTCCGCTTCGCTTTGCTAAACCCGATCTCAGCTTTGCTTGCCAGTTGAGTGGATGAGCCTTTGTGTGGTGTTGTGACAGGGCTTCCGGTTGAAAATTTGTAGCAGGGTGACAACTCTGCGCCATGGGTGGGCGGTTAGCGGTGAGGCTGATTGCTGGAATGGGTGGGAGTTGAGAGAATAAGGAGGAGGAATTATGCCCCTGCATCCGATGCCTGAGTTTGGAAGTTTTACGCTGCTTTTGGCGTTAGCTTTAAGTGTTTACGCAGTGCTGGCGGGTGGGGTTGCGCTCTACAGATCAAATGGGACGGCGGCGGCGCGTGCGAATGGGCTGGATGGCGGTGCGGGGCGGCTGGGTGAGACGGCTCGGCGGGCGGGGATTGCGAGTTTTGCGGCGTTGACGGGTGCCGCGTTTGCGCTAGTGTGGGCTTCGTTTACGAATGACTATTCGGTGGCTTACATCCTGCACCATACGAATCGTGAGTTGAGTACGGCGTACAAGTTTTCGGCGCTTTGGAGCGGGCAGGAGGGCTCCCTGCTTCTTTGGGCGTGGCTGCTGAGTGCGTATGGGTTTGTGCTGCGGATGCGGCACCGGGTGGATGTGCGGCTGAGTGCGTTTGCGGGAACGATCCTCGCGGCGATTCAAGTGTTCTTCCTGATGCTGCTGACGTTCGCGGCTCCACCGTTTGCGATTCAGCCGGGGCCGGTGGCGCTGGATGGGTTTGGGTTAAATCCGCTGCTGCAGTATCCGGAGATGGTGATCCATCCTCCGATGCTTTACCTGGGATACGTGGGATTCTCGGTGCCGTTTGCGTTTGCGCTGGGTGCGCTGATGATGCGGTATCCGGGGGAGAAGTGGATTCACATTACGCGGCGGTGGACCATGGTGACGTGGCTCTTTCTGACGTGCGGGATTTTTCTGGGCGCGCACTGGGCGTACAGCGTGCTGGGCTGGGGCGGCTACTGGGGTTGGGATCCGGTGGAGAATGCCAGCCTGATGCCCTGGCTGACGGGAACTGCGTTTCTGCATAGCGTGATGATGCAGGAGAAGCGCGGGATGATGAAGACGTGGAACGTGTGGCTCATCTTTTCTACGTTCATGCTGACGATTCTGGGGACGCTGCTAACGCGGTCCGGCATTGTGAGCTCGGTGCATGCGTTTGCGCAATCGAACATCGGGTACTGGTTCTACGGATTCATCCTATTTGTGTTTTCGGTATGTTTGTTTACGTTCTTCAAGCAGAAGGACCACCTGGTTTCGGAGAACAAGCTGGAGTCGCTGGTGAGCCGAGAGTCGAGCTTCCTATTCAACAACCTGGTTCTGCTGGCGGCGTGCTTTACGGTGCTTTGGGGGACGCTGTTCCCGGTGCTGAGCGAGTATGTGCAAGGCAACAAGGTGACGGTGGGTGCGCCGTTCTATAACCGCGTGAATCTGCCGATTGGGTTGTTTCTACTTTTTCTGACGGGGATTGGGCCGCTGCTGGCGTGGCGATCAACTTCGTTGCGGTCGATTCGGAAGAACTTTGTGATGCCCGGGATTGCGATGGGCGTGGCCCTGGTGGGTTTGATGATTGCCGGGGTTCGACCATGGGGTGCGGGGGACGATCTGCAGGCGCAGTTGTTCTCGCTGGTGACGTTTACGCTGGCGGCGGGTGTGATTACGGCGATTTCGGCGGAGTTTCTGCGCGGGGCTGGCGTAGTGGCGCGGCAGGCAGTGGAGCGCGGGGAGAAGATGAATCTGCTCTCGGCGACGGTGCTGCTGGTGCGGCGGAATACGCGGCGGTATGGCGGGTACGTTGTTCACTTCGGGATTGTGGTGATGTTTATCGGGATTGCGGGCGGCGCGTTCAACCAATCGCACGAGCAGGAGATGGGGTTTGGCGACACGATGTCGCTGGGGCCGTACCGGCTGGTGTGCCAGAGCTATACGCAGGACAGCAACAAGAATTTCGACACCGAATATGCACTGCTGGACGTCTATAAGGGGAGCAAGAAGATTACACAGCTTGCGCCGGAGCGACGGTTCTACCATGCGAGCCAGACGACCTCGACGATGGTGGCGCTGCACTCGACGCTGGCGAGTGATCTGTATGTGATTTATGAGGGGAAGGACCTGGATAACGAGAAGCCGATTATCAAGGTATTTATCAATCCGCTGATGAACTGGATTTGGATTGGGGTGCTGATTGTGGTTTTCGGAACGTTCCTAGCGCTGGTGCCTAATATGACGCGTGGGGTGGTGCGAGTGAAGTCTGAAGTCGAGGTGCCGGTGGGCGTGCGGGTGCGGCATGTTTAGGCGCTGGATGTCGGCTGTGGTGGTTTGTCTGCTGTCTGTGGTGATGCTGGGGGCGGACGAGTCGGGGTCGCGGTTCAACCGGATTGGGCACAACATGATGTGTGCTTGCTCGTGCGGGCAAGTGCTGCTGGAGTGCAACCATGTGGGGTGCCCGGACTCTGACCGGATGATTGGGGAGTTGCGGACGCAGATGATGGCGGGTGGGGCCGACGATACGATCCTAGGATGGTTTACGGCGAAGTATGGGCCGATTATTCTGGCGGCTCCGATTCGGGGCGGGTTTGATCGGGTGGCGTGGATTGTGCCACTGGCGCTGTTCTTCCTCGGGACGGTTGGGACGGGACTTTTGATCGTGCTCTGGAAGCGGCGGAGCGGAGCGTTGGGCGGGTTGACGCCTTCGGGGATGCCTTCGCTGGGCGATGATGCGGTGCGGGAACGGATTCGGCGGGAGACGGAGTACTGATGGGATTGCTTGCAGGATGTGTACTGGCGCTGGGACTGTTCGGGTTTATCTTCTGGCCGGAGAAGAATCCGTTTGTGCAGGCGGATAAGACGCGCCTGGACTATCTGCGGGAACGTAAGGACGTTATCTACGAGAATCTGCGGGACCTGAACTTTGAGTACCAGGCCGGGAAGTATCCGGAGCCGGATTACGTGGAGCAGCGGACGGGGCTGGAAGATGAAGCTGCGCGAGTGATGGCGGAGATGGATGTGCTGGGACGGAAGGCTTAAAACGGATTGCACGGACAAGAAAAGATAACGGCAACGGCCTAACACCGATTTGCACTGATTGCATCGATTTTAAAGACAAAGACTGATACGGATTTTCAAAGCAAGTACGAATGAAGGGCAAAATGCGGGTTTGCTCGCTGCGCTCAGAAGGAGGCACGCGGAGTTTGGGGCTGCTCCGTGGTAAATTTACGATATCCGTTGAAAATCTGCTGCTGTGAGGACCGCTGACAATGAGCCTTCGCCGTTTGGTTGCTGCTTCCCTACTGTTTGGAATGAGTCTGCCGGCTTTGGGTGCGGCGTGTAAGCCGACGAAGGGGACGGAGATTCTTTGGGATAAGTGGGGCGTTCCGCATGTGTATGCGAAGTCTGTCCCGGATATGTTCTGGGCATATGGCTGGGCGCAGATGCAGGCGCATGGGAACCTGCTGCTGAAGGTGTACGGCGAGGCGCGGGGGCGGGCGGCGGAATACTGGGGCGATGAGAGCGCGGCCAAGGGGACGGCGGAGACCGCGAATGTTCGGGTGCGGGGCAGCAACCTGGCGAATGATCGATGGGTTTGGGTGAATGATATTCCGGGGCGG
>Ga0123336_10002605_pt1 | contig 15589 bp, 15 predicted proteins | sample SSSSmetaG_FD_96466 | JGI IMG/M metagenome (GOLD analysis project Ga0123336, IMG submission 96466) | Glacier valley bacterial and archeal communities from Borup Fiord, Nunavut, Canada, to study Microbial Dark Matter (Phase II) - ​SSSS metaG | ecosystem: Environmental > Aquatic > Freshwater > Ice... | reverse complement strand
GTGCAGCAGGCCGTCCACGCCGCCGAGGTCGATGAACACGCCGAAGTTGGTCATGTTCTTGATGTTGCCTTCCAGAATCTGGCCTTTCTCCAGGTTGTTGAGGATGGCTTCGCGCTGCTGCTCGAGGTCCTTCTCGATGAGGACTTTGTGCGAGACAACAACGTTATCAAAAGCGGCGTTGATTTTCACCACTTTCACTTCCATGCGGCGACCGACGTAGATGTCGAAGTCGCGGATGGGCTTCACGTCGATTTGCGAGCCGGGCAGGAAGGCTTCCACGCCGTCCATTTCCATGATGAGGCCGCCTTTGGTGCGGCGCTTAACCACGCCTTCGAGGATGGTATCGTTTTCGAGGGCGCTGTAAATCGAGGTCCAGGCCTGCTTGATTTTGGCCTTTTTGCGGCTCAGGATGAGCTGCCCGTTGGCATCTTCCTGGTCTTCGATGAAGACGACCACCTCGTCGCCGATTTTCAGGTCGGGCAGGTCGCGGAATTCGCTCAGCGGCACCAGCCCGTCGGACTTAAAGCCGATGTTCAAAATCACGTCGCGGTCGGTGATGCCCACCACGGTGCCCGTAATGACTTCTTCCTCCTGCACGGTGGTGAGGGTGTCGCCGTACATTTTTTCCAGCTCAGCGCGCTGGTCGGCCGAGTAGCCGCCCCCAAACCCACCGGCATCGACATTGTCCCAGTCGAAGTTATCAACCAATTCTGCCATAATAATTTCAGGCTTCTAAGCTACTGAACACCACGGCCGAAACCCAAAGCCAGGGCGCACTTTACGTGAATGCTGGAGAGGTTACTTTCCAGCCCGCCACCTTGACGGGGCCGCAAAGGTACGGGATTTTGGGCGGGGTTGAAAGTCTGGTTTCTTAAACTACATGGGGACTTACGGCTCACTTGGCTACTTTCGCCGTTATGAGACCTACTACCCGGGATAATTTAGCGGCTAAAACGCTTCTGTTTACAAGTGTGGCGGGCTATGTTCTCAACTATTTTACCAGCACAGGTGCGTTTGATACTAATCTAAAACCCGGCTTACGCTGGTTGATTGCAATCGTGAGCTTGACTTTCAGCGTCGTATTCTTTTATTATATTCGCCGTGGAAGGAAATGGGTCAAGTACAGTTTCTTGCTTCTTCTCACATCCAACGTCTTGTTTGGAGTTCTCGACTTTAACGGAATACGTCTTAGGCAACTCAATACGGTACCCAGGAGCGTGAACTATGCTCTGCAATGGATACTAAACCTGGCAACAGCCGGCGCAGTGCTATACAGTTTGAGAAAACCTCGTGAAGACTGGAACGCACAGATGCGTACCGATACCAGCAACCATGTGTGAGCCAAGTTCTTTTAGGTTGTACTCAACTGCTGCTAATGACCAAGTCCATGAACGCCTCAGCTGACACCACCCGCACCGCCGGAAACCTGGCCGATAATACGCTCCGAAAGTGCCGGTCGTCGGTTACCAGATAATCAGCTTGGCCGGCCACGTAAGCATTCACAAATTTGTCGTCGTCCGGGTCTTGCTCCACCAAGCGAAAGTCGAAGCTGACGCGCTGACGAACTAAACTATCAAGCGAGAGAATGGCGGCCAACGTGGCGTTGGTTACGAACTCCCCGTTACGCTCAGTCAATACTTCCTCGTATTCCAGCAGAATGCTGGTGCTGATTATCAGCGTGTAGTCGCCGCGTAGCAGGGCGTTGAAAATAGGCCGGAACGCTGATTTGAAGCCGATGGATTTCAGCAGCACGTTGGTGTCGAGGACGACCCTCACGCGGCCGGGCGCAAGTGCTGGTCGAGCCAGTCGCGCATGACCACCGACTCCACCGAGCCTGACGCGGCTTGCGCGTCCACGGCGCGGCCAGCCAACTCGCCAAAATACAGACCCAGCAACTGGCGAATCTGCGCCGTTTCGGCCGGGTCAAACGTCTTGCCCGTCAGCGCCGCCACGTCAATTTCGGCGTACACGCGGTCGCGTTGCACCAGCGCGAACACGTCGCGGGCCAACTGCTCAAATTCGGCGGGCGACAGGCCGGGGGGCAGTGTTACGGGGTGATGTAGTTGCATGAAACAAAAATAAGTCGTTCTGCTCAATCACTCAGTAGCCGCATGAACTCCGCCGCCGACACCACCCGCACGGCCGGAAACCCGGCCGCCGCCAGCTCGTCAAAGTGGCGGTCGTGGCTGACGAGATAGTCGGCCTGACCGGCTACGTAGGTGTCCACGAATTTCTGGTCGTCCGGGTCGGCGTAAGGCAAGCGCCAGAAGTAGCGTACTTCGTGACGGCTTGCGTTGCGTAGGGTTCCTAAGGCATCGAGCACGTTTCGCGCCACCACCTGACCGTTGCGCTGAGCGAGAATCTCTTCGTATTACAGCAAAATGCTGGTGCTGACCAGCAGCGTGAAGCGTTGCCGAAGTAGCGCGTCGTAGATGGGTCGGAAAGGACTTTGCCGACCAATACTGACCAGCAACACGTTCGTGTCGAGTACGACTCTCACGTGGTGGGCCGGCCGTGGCTCGTGCGCAAGTGCTCGCGTAGCCATTCGTGCATGGTTTCAGCCGTCCAGCCTTCCTCCACCCATTGGGCATCCACCAGGTCGGCGGCCCGCTCAGCGTAATAGAGGCCGATGAGATGCCGAATGTCCGCCAATTCTTCCGCCGAAACGGGCCGTCCCAGCCAGGTAGCCAGCTCGCCCGTGGTGGACGGGGCCGCTGACTGCTGAGCTGCTGCCCGTTCCAACACCAGGGCTTCAACATCCTGCTGGCTCATTTGCACTGAGTCGGGGAGCGTGATGGTTAGCTGTTTCATGAGCGTAAATTACGCATCAAATCGCCGCCGCCATAAACCCCTCGGCCGATACCACCCGCACAGCCAGTAACCTGCCCGCCACCAGGCCATTGAAGTGACGGTCGTGGCTGACGAGGTAATCAGCTTAGCCAGCCGCCGCAAATCTTTCCTAACTGGTTGTCATATAAAGCCAACCAGCCCTCCCCCGCCCTACAGCCGATTAGCCCGCGCGCGCAGCAGCAAATCGGCCAGCACGAGCTGGGTCATGGCCTCCACGATGGGCACGGCGCGGGGCAGCACGCAGGCATCGTGGCGACCGCGGCCGACCAGCTCCACGGCTTCGCCCTGCTGGTTGATGGTGGTTTGGGGCTGCAGCAGGGTGGCGACGGGCTTGAAGGCGACCCGGAAAAACACGTCCTGCCCGTTGGAAATACCGCCCTGGCTGCCACCCGAGTGGTTGGTACGGGTCCGCACCCGGCCGGCCTCGTCGGTGTAGAACTCGTCGTTGTGTTCGGAGCCGGGCAGGAGCGTGCCGGCGAAGCCCGAGCCGAACTCGAAGCCTTTGACGGCGTTGATGCTCAGCAGCGCGTGGCCGAGCACGGCGGGCAGCTTGTCGAACACCGGCTCGCCGAGGCCCGGCGGCAGGCCCGTGGCCACGCCCGTAATGACGCCGCCCACCGTGTCGTGAGCGGCCTGGGCGGCGCGGATGCGGGCTTCCATGCGGGTGGCCGCTTCCGGGTCGGGGCAGCGCACGGGGTTGGTGTCGATGAGGCTCAGGTCGAGCGCGTCGTAGGTTTTTCCGACTTCGACCTCGCCCACGGCCGACACGTAGGCCCGCACCTCGACCCCGAAATGGGCCAGCAGCGCGGCCGCCACCGCGCCCGCCGCCACGCGGGCCGCCGTTTCGCGGGCGCTCGACCGGCCCCCGCCGCGGTGGTCGCGCCGGCCGTACTTGGCGTCGTAAGTGTAATCGGCGTGGCTGGGCCGGTAGGCCGTGGCCAGGTGCGAGTAGTCGTCGGAGCGCTGGTCGGCGTTGGCGATGAACAAGCTGATGGGCGTGCCCGTGGTCAGCCCCTCGAACGTGCCCGACTGCACCCGCACCCGGTCGGCTTCCTGGCGCGGGGTCGTCAGGGCCGACTGGCCCGGCCGCCGCCGGTCGAGCGCCCGCTGAATGGCCGCCTCGTCGAGCGTCAGCCCGGCCGGGCAGCCGTCAATAATGACGCCGATGCCCACCCCGTGCGACTCGCCGAAGGTAGTGATGCGAAACAGGGTACCGAAGGAGTTGGACACGGGCGGTGGAGCGGCGAGATGGTGAACTGGTGAGATGGTGGCTGACGTCGCGCGACGCCTGCGCCGGTTTGCTACAGAGAACCTTTGATTACCTCCGCGAAGGCTGCTTTCAGCGTTTCGAGGCAAGTACCGTGTACCATCAATTAGTGCGATGGCTCGTCGCGGCGTTGTTGCTCGAACCCGGCGGCTTTTTACAACAATTTCAGGGTAAAGCAACGGAGACTACAAAAGTCTGGGAAAGACCCTCGTAATCTGCGTGCTTTACCCTGAAACGGCAACTTTTTCTGAGATTGACGAACGGCTGAACCTCGGCCAACGCGCTAGTTTTCTGACTTCTAACTCGGATAGTCAGCGCTGTCGCCCGTGGCGGCGTGCTCGCTTATTTCCTGGAGAATACCCTCGAATTTCTCGCGCGCGCCCTTCACGGCGGCTTTGCCCAGGGGCAGGTGCAGCGGCGGGTTTTCCTGGCGCACGAGGTCAAACATGATGCGGGCGGCGCGCACGGGGTCGCCGGGCTGGCGGCCGCTGTAGTCTTGGATGCCGCGCAGGTTGGCCCCCACCGTGGGGCGGTAATCCTCAATCTGGGTATCCACGAACGTAGCCGAGCGCCCGGCCCAATCGGTACGAAAGCCGCTGGGTTCGATGTTAGTGACGTGGATGCCGAGCGGCCCGACCTGCTGGCTCAGGCTTTCGCCGAGGGCTTCGAGGGCGAACTTGCTGGCGTTGTAGATGCCCACGCCGGGGAAGGTTTTCAGCCCGCCGATGCTGGTGATGTTGAGCACGTGGCCGCTTTTGCGCGCGCGCAGATGGGGCAGCACGGCCCGCAGCACGTGCAGCGGCCCGAACACGTTCACGTCGAACTGCCGCCGCACCTCGTCGGCCGTCACTTCCTCCAGGCTGCCCATCGCGCCGTAGCCGGCGTTATTCACCACCACGTCGAGGTGGCCAAGCCGGGCAATGGCCTGGTGAACAGCTTGTTTGACCTGGGCTTCGTCGGTGACATCGGCCAGCAGCCCGATGCCGTTGTCGCCGGCTTGCTGGGTGAACTCATCGGCCTGCGCCTGGTGGCGGAAGGTGGCCGCCACGCGGTCGCCGTGTTCGAGGCAGTAGGCGGCCAGCTCCTTGCCGAAACCGGTGCTGACCCCGGTGATAAACCAATTTTTAGTCATGAGAAAAGGGGGAAATAGAATGCCGCTAAGACGGGCAGCGGCGAAGTAATGTTCAGGCGGAGCTTACTTGCTGACTAGCTGACCAGGGATGTGGTCAGCTATTTATTTAATCAGCAACAACTAACGCAAACGGTGATGTTTGTGCTGACATCATCTATTTTGTGCTGACAAAACGTCTTTTGTGCTGACAAATAAAATCTAGGACGCTCGACCCCGCTCTACGCCTCACCCAGGCGCTTTTTGGTCAGCCGCGTCGGCACGTGCTTCATTGGCTCGTCGGGCCACGGGTGTTTTGGGTAGCGGCCGCGCAGGTCTTTGCGCACCTCAAAGTAGCCGCGCTCCCAGAATGAGCGCAAATCTTTCGTCACCTGGGCAGGGCGGCCACCCGGCGAAAGCAGGTGCAGCAGCAGCGGCACCCGGCCGCCGCCCACGGCGGGCGTTTCAGTCAGGCCGAACAGCTCTTGCAGCTTCACGGCCAGCACCGGCTGGGTGGGGTCCGAGTAATCGAGCGATACGAGCGAGCCGCTGGGCACTTCGAGCGCGGCCGGGGCGAGGCGGTCCAGCGCCTGGCGCTGCTTATAGCCGCCGGGCAGGCGCGCGAGCAGCGGCTCCATTAGGTCGAGGCGCTGAAGTTGGTCGAGCGTGCGCAGGCCGGCCAGGTGCGGGCCGAGCCAGGTGAGCAGCTCGGCGAGGAGCGTGGCGTCGTCGAAAGCGGGCCAGGTTGGAGTTTCCTGTTTCTCGTTTCTTGCTTCTTGTTTTTGGCTGCCATTTGTCGATGGCTGACAGGCTTCCGAATCAACAGCCAGCAAGGAGATGTCGGCAAACTCATCGTTATGGAGCTGATGCAGAAACTCCAGGCGCTGCTGAAGCTGGCGGGCGGCGGGCATCCAGGCGAGCAGGCTCAGGCCGGCTTGCTGCAAATGGGCCAATAGAGCCGCCGTGACCAGCGCCGGGTCGGGTTGGCTGATGAGAGCTTCCCCCAGCAGCAGCGCGCCCAGGCGGCGGGTGCGGCGGCCCACCACGCGACCGGCGGCGGGGTCGTAGCGCACCTCGTCGGCGCTCATAATCTGCTCGCTGAAAGCGGTTTCCAGCTCCTCGCGGCTGAGCGGGGCGGCCAGCGTGGCGCGGGGCGCGCCGGCCAATCCGGCCAGGTGGGCCACGGCAAAAAACTCCGCTCGCGGGTCCACGTCCTCGGTACGCAGGCTCACGCGCTGGCCCGTGACGAGCCGCAGCCGGTCCGGGGCCTCGCGCTGGGCCAGGCGGTCGGGATAGGCCAGAGCGGTTAGTAAGCCAATGGGTGAGGAGGTGATGGGGTGAGGAGGTGAACAGGTTTTAGCCGTGGTGCTCAAGCGGCTTTGCAGGTGGCGGGCGACGTCGCCGGCGCGCTGCAATGTGGCCGGGTGCAGGGCCAGGCCGGGCAGTGGCGGGCGGGCGGTGGCGAAGGCTTCGAGGCGCAGACGCAGGTCGGGCGGCAGCGGGCGCGGGTCGGCGGGGTCGGCCCAGCGCAGCAGGTCGCGCTCGGCTAGCAGGGCGGCCAGCGCGGCGGCGGCCGGCCCGTGGCCTAGCTCGGTGCCGCGCACTACGAGGTGCCCCAGGCGCGGCGGCAAGCCCAGCCGGACCAGCGCGCGGCCGTGAGCGGTGGGTTTTAGGACAGGAAGGGTTTTTAGGGTATGAGGGTGTGAGGGTAGGAGGGCAGGAGTTGCTTCTTGCGCTTCGGCAGCAGGCACCTCATGCCCTCCTACCCCCCTACCCTCATACCCTGTGAAACCCTCTTGCCCTATTATCGCGCCCAGCCGCACCAGCAGCTCGCGCGCCTGGGCCACGGCGGCCGGGGGCGGCGCGTCGAGCCAGCGCAGGCTGGCCGGGTCCGAAGCGCCCCATAGGGCCAGCTCCAGCACGAGGCCGCTCAGGTCGGCGGTCTGGATTTCGGGCGGGCGGTGGCCGGGCAGCTGCTCGTGCTCGGCGGCGGTCCAGAGGCGGTAGCAGGTGCCGGGCGCGAGGCGGCCGGCGCGGCCCCGGCGCTGGTCGGCGGCGGCGCGGGCCACGGGCACGGTTTCGAGGGTGGTGAAGCCGGTGCGCGGCCGGAAGCGCGGCACCCGCGCGAAGCCGCCGTCCACGACGACGCGCACGCCCTCGATGGTGAGGCTGGTTTCGGCGATGCTCGTGGCCAGAATGACCTTGCGGCGGCCAGCCGCGGCCGGGCGCAGAGCCGCGTTCTGGACTTCAATCGGCAGCTCGCCGTGCAGCAGGTGCAAGGCGGTGTGCGCGGGCAGGGTACCGGTCAACTTCCTTTCAACGCGCTGCAAATCAGCCACGCCCGGCAAAAACACGAGCACGTCGTCGCCGTGAGCGGCCAGCGCCGCGCGCACCTGGGCCGGCACCAGCTCGGCCAGCCGCTCCGACGGCCGGTTGGGCAGCGCGGCCGCCCGGCGCGGGTCGAGGTAGTGAGTTTCGACCGGGTACAAAAACCCCGCGCTCGACACCACCGGCGCGGGCAGCCACGTGCCCAGCCGCCCGGCTTCGAGCGTGGCCGACATGAGCAAAATCCGCAATTCGGGCCGCAACACGGCCTGCGCGTCCAGGGCCAGGGCCAGGCCGAGGTCGGCGTTCAGGCTGCGCTCGTGAAACTCATCGAACACCACGCAGGCGACGTCTTCCAGGGCCGGGTCATCTTGCAGCATCCGGGTTAGAATGCCCTCCGTGATGACTTCGACGCGGGTTTTGGCCGAGACCCGGCTGTCGAGCCGGACGCGGTAGCCCACGGTTTCGCCCACTTTTTCGTCCAGCAATTCGGCCAGGCGGGCGGCGGCGGCGCGGGCCGCGAGCTGGCGCGGCTCCAGCACGAGAATTTTACCGTCGCCCCGCCACGGGGCCATCAGCAGTGCCAGCGGCACGACGGTCGTTTTGCCCGCGCCCGGCGGGGCTTCGAGCACCGCCCGCGAGTTGGCTTCGAGCGCCGCCAGCAGCGCGGGCAGCGCTTCGACGACGGGTAAATCGGGCAGGTTGAGGAGTGAAGGCAAGCGGAAAGGAGCGGACATTGGCCCGAAATTACACCCGCCGCAGCTGCCACAAATCCACGCTCAGCGGGCCGCCCGCGTGCAGCACCGGTGCGCCCACCGGCACGGGCAGCCCATGCTGCTCAATCAAATCTGACTGAAAATTCAGTAGTTCGATTTCCCGCAACGGCCAGGGCGCGTGCGCGATGCGGCCCCGATAGAGCCGCTCGCCCTGGCCGGGGGCCGCCCCGCCCGCCGCCGCGTAGAGGCAGTAGCGCTCGGTGAGGAAAAACGTCAGCGACCCCGGCTCAACCGGGGGCAGGGCCGCGCCCAGCTGCCAGGTGGCGGTGAAGTGGGCATCGGGCGCGCCGTTGTGCACGCGGTGGCCCACGTAGCGGAGCTGGTCGGGCGCGGGGCGTTCCAGGCTGAGGCGGGCGCGGAAATAGGGCAAGTGAAAGAACGTGCGCGCCGCCCACACGGCCAGCGCGTTGGTGGCATCGAGCGAGAAAAACCACACGCCGGGCACGCCGTCCAGGTGCACGTAGGTGCGCACGTTCAGCTCCAAAAACTCGCGCACGCCCGGCACCGGCGGTGTCACGCGCGAGCGCACGTCCCACATCCGAAACGGCACTATCGCCAGCCACGCCTGGCCGTCGTGCGTGTCCACGCGCAGGCGCGGCGGCAGGTAGGGCTGAATGACCTCGGCCGGCACCGGCCAGTGCATAAAGAGCAAATCGCCCCACTGCTGGTGCATGAGCGGCGAGCCGCTGGGCCGCTCGCGCAGGGCCAGGCGGTCGGCCAGAGTGGGAGGATTAAGGATTGGGGACACCGGATTAAGAACTTTGGATTGGAACAAGGGACACGGGATAAACGGAATTGACGAGCGTTTGTCTCTAATCCCCAATCCGGTGCCCTGTTTCCCTAATCTCCAATCCAACTCAATACCGCGGAAAATCAGCGTCCACTTCCCGGCTCCAGGCATGGAGGCCGCCGCGTAGGTTCAGCAGGTTTTGGTGGCCGAGGAGCTGGCGCAAGTAGCTCAGGGCCTGGGCCGAGCGTACGCCGTGGTGGCAGATGAGCACGACCGGCCCCGTAGCGCGGATTTCGGCGGCGCGGCGCGGCAGCTCGTCCAACGGAATGAGCCGGCTACCCGGCAAGTGACAGTAATCGAACTCGAAGTCCTCGCGCACGTCCACCAGCTGCACGTCGTCGCCGGCCGCGAGGCGGGCGCGCAAGTCGGCGGGGCTGATGAGGTCTGAGGTGGGCGTGGGCGACATGGGGCGAGCAGGAGATTGGCAAAAATACCCCGCCCGGCGGCTACCTTGCGCCGCCCTCAATTTCGCTTCTGGCCCCGCTCCTGGCCTCATTCATGCTGCTTTCCGACCTTACTAACCTGCCCGCCCGGGTGCTGACCGAGCTGCGCGCCACCACTCCGCTGGAGCTGGCCGCCGCCCTCACCGGCGCGGCCGGCGTGTGGCTGGCGGCCCGCAACCGGATTGCCAATTTCCCGGTCGGCATCGTGTGCTGCGCGCTCTACATCGCCGTGTTCATTCGGGCACGGCTTTATTCCGATGCCGGTTTGCAAGTCGCCTTTATTGCCCTGAATGCCTACGGCTGGGCCGAGTGGCGACGGCGCGGCGCGGCCGTCGGGACGGAGACCGCACCGACCGTGCCCATCAGCCGCACCGGCCCCGGCCTGGCGCTGGGCCTGGCCGGGGCCGGGTTGCTCTACGCCGGGGGCGGGGGCTACTATTTTGCCCAGCACACCGATGCCGCCCTACCTTACTACGACAGCGCCACCACCGCCGTGAGCCTGGTGGCCCAGTACCTGCTCTCGCACCGCAAGCTCGAAAACTGGCTCCTCTGGATAGCCGTCGACGTAGTCTACGTGGGCATGTACTGGCACCGCGGCCTGGCCCTGACGAGCCTGCTCTACGCCGTGTTTCTGGGCCTGGCCGCGTACGGGTTCTGGCAGTGGCGGCGGGAGATGGTGAGGTGGTGAACTGGTGAGGTGGTGAGTTTTTCTCGCCGCTTTTCCCTGCTGTAGCCTAAAGAAAAAACTCGCCACCTCACCAGTTCACCACCTCACCATATGCGCATCTCGCTCACCGGCCCCGAATCGAGCGGCAAATCGTCGCTGGCCGCCGCGCTGGCGGCGCACTTCGGCGCGCCCTGGGTGCCGGAGTTCGCCCGCCACTACCTCGAAACGAACGGCCCCACCTACACGCTGGCCGACCTGGAACTCATCGCGCGTGGTCAGCTCGCCGCCGAGGACACGGCCGCCACCAAAACGCCGGGCCTGCTGTTTTGCGACACCGACTTGCTGGTCGTAAAAATCTGGGCGGAGCATGCCTTTGGCACCTGCCCGGCCTGGATTCTGGCCGAGCTGAACCGCTCGCGCTACGCGCTGACCCTGCTGCTGGCCCCCGACCTGCCCTGGACTCCCGACCCCTTGCGCGAACACCCCGACCCGGCCGACCGCTGGCGATTTTATGAGCTGTATCGGCAGGAGCTGCGGGCGCGCGGCTGGCCGTTTATAGAGCTTGGTGGGCTGCCTGTAGAACGGCTGCGGACGGCGGTAGCGGCAGTACGTAGGGTAAGCTTTAGCTTGCCACTTTAACGCCCGACTGAGCAATGCCGGGCCCTGCGGTGCCAGTTGAAGCCTACCCTACATCCCATGCCCACCCTCGAAAACGCCCGCTGCCGCGTTCAGGTCAGCCCCCGCGGCGCGGAGCTGACCAGCTTTCAACTCGATGGCCTCGAATACCTCTGGCAAGCCGACCCCGCGCACTGGGGCCGCCACGCGCCGCTGCTGTTCCCGATAGTGGGCCGGCTGCCCGATGACACCTATCTGCATCAGGGTCAAAGCTATAAGCTGCCGCAGCACGGCTTCGCCCGCGACCAGGAGTTTCAACTCATCCACGCGGACGCGCGCCGGCTGGAGTTTCTGCTCCTGGCCAGCGAGGCCACGCGGGCGGTGTTTCCGTTCGAGTTCGATTTGCGGGTCGGCTACGAGCTGCGCGGTACGGAGCTGACGGTGCGTTGGCGGGTGCGCAACCCCGCCGCGTCGGGCCGCGAGCTGCTGTTCAGCATCGGCGCGCACCCCGCCTTTCGCTGCCCGCTCGAAGCCGACGAGCAGTTTGAGGAGTATTATTTCGAGTTCGACCATCCCGTACAGTTGCGCCGCCACCTGTTGCGTGGCGGCCGGCGCACGGGCGAAACCCAACCCGTGCCGCTCGAAAACAACGGCACTGAGCTGCCGTTTTCGGCCGCGCTCTTCGCCGACGATGCGCTCGTTTTCAGCCACTACGACTTCACCTGCCTCACGCTGCGCGCCCGCCGCTCGGCCCGCGCCGTGCGCCTGCGCTTCGATGGCTTCCCCTACCTCGGCCTCTGGACCAAGAGCGCCGCGGCGGGCTTCGTCTGCGTCGAACCCTGGCACGGGGTGGCGAGCGCCGTGGGGCCGCCCCAGGAGCTGGCCGACAAGGAAGGCATTTTGGCCCTCGCGCCGGGGGCGGAGTTCGTGGCCAGCTATTCTTTGGCTATCAGCTGATGGCTTGAGGCCGCTGGCTTTTGGCTGCGCCGGGACGGGGCTGGTTCCCGGTCGTCCTGGTGTGCTTTGTGCGGAAAGCCAACAGCCTACGAAACCGGTACGCGCGGGCGGTTGTAGTCCGGCTCCCAGTCGTTGATAGGGCGCGAGATGCCAGGCGGCAGGTCGAGGTCGGGCAGGCCGGGGTCGTGCGGCTCGCCGCCGCCGTCGTCGCCGCTACCGGGCGGCGGCGGCGGTGGGGGCAGCGCCCGGCGCTTGGGCATCACCAAAAAAAACGTGAACAAAGCCAGCACGAACAAGGCATACAGGAGCTGTTGCATAACGAAACAAGGCAAAAACGACTAGACCAAACCGGCTCCGCGCCGGGCGCGAGCATTCGGCTAAGATAACAGCCGGTTTCGGAATTTGATGTGAACGACGCGGGCGAATGGCTTTCGGTGGCCGCCCGCGCGCATTAGTTGGCATGGCCCGACCACGCTGGCTGCCGCGCCGGCCGCAGCAGACGGATGGCCGCGGTTGGCGCGCTCGTCCGCATACGCTACCTTTGCCCGCATGTTTAGGGGTGCTGACCGGGATTCTTCCCGGCCGGCTGAGATTAAACCCATTGAACCTGAACCGGGTAATGCCGGCGCAGGGAACAAACAATCCGCGAGCGTTTCCGCCCTCTCCCCGACCCCTGGGGCCTGGGCGCGTTCCACTTTTGGCGAGATGGTGAACTGGTGAGATGGTGAGTTTTTTCTCACCCATCTGCCTACTCACCACCTCACCAGTTCACCATCTCACCACTTGACAACTACCCACTTGCTGGGGGCGGCGCTGCTGCTCCTGGCCGGGCCAGCCGAAACCCGGGCGCAAACCGCGCCCGCCGCCCGCCCCGACACCACGAACCGGATGCGCCGCATCCTCACGGCCGAGGCCGTCGTGACGGCCACCCGCGCCACCGACAAAACCGGCACCACCTACCAAAACCTGCGCCGCGAGCAAATCCAGGTCCGCAACTTCGGCCAGGACCTGCCTTACCTGCTCGACCAGACCCCGAGCGTGGTCACGACTTCGGACGCGGGCACGGGCATCGGCTACACCGGCTTGCGGATTCGGGGCACCGACGGCACCCGCATCAACGTCACGCTCAACGGGGTGCCCGTGAACGAGGCCGAGAGCCACAGCGTTTATTTCGTGGATTTGCCCGATTTGGCTTCCTCGCTGCAAAGCGTCCAGGTTCAGCGCGGGGCCGGGCCGAGCACGAATGGCGCGTCGTCGTTCGGGGCGAGTTTGAGCCTGGAAACGATGGGCCTGCGGCCGAAAGCCTACGCCGAGGTCAATAATTCGGCCGGCTCGTTCGGCACCTGGAAAACGACCGTCGCGGCCGGCACCGGGCTGCTGGGCGGCCACTTCGCGCTCGACGTGCGCGCCTCGCGCCTGCAAAGCGAGGGCTACGTGGACCGGGCTTTCTCGCGCCTGCGCTCGCTCTACCTGACGGGCACGTACTCGGACGAAAAAATGCTGTTGCGGGCGCTCGTGCTGACTGGCTACGAAAGCACCTACCAGGCGTACTACGGCCTGGCCGACTCGCTGCTGACCAAAAATCGCCGCTATAATGAGGCCGGCACCGACGGTGGCCAGCACTTGCCGGCGTATAAGAATCAGACCGACAACTACCAGCAGGATTACTACCAGTTCCTGATTTCGCGTCAACTCCGGCCCGACCTCAACCTGAGCGTTACGCCCTTTTGGACGCGCGGCGGCGGCTACTACGAGGAGTACAAGGCTAACCAGGCGATGGCTGACTACGGCATCGGCGGCCCCGTATTCCAGCCCCGGCCGGGCGGCGGCTTCGACACGCTCCGCACGACGGACGTGGTGCGTCGCCGCTGGCTGAAAACCGACCTCTACGGCGCGACTTACGCCCTGCAAAAAACCTTCACTCACTCACGCATTCGCTCCTTCACCGTGGGCGGGGCCGTGGTAAATTACCGGGGTCAGCACTACGACGAGCTGACCTGGGCGCAGCGTGGCACGGGCATTCCCGAAACGGGGACGCCCTACGCCCAGGAGCCGAACGCGCGCAAGCTCGATTTTAACACCTACGCCCGCGCCACGCTGGCCCTGACCGAGCGCCTGGGTGGCTTCGTGGATGGGCAGTTTCGGTACGTGAACTACCAGCTCTTCGCGCCCGACGCGGCGGCTCCCGGCGGCCGGAGCCAGCAGACGCTGCGCTTCAATTTCTTCAACCCCAAAGCCGGCCTCACTTATGAATTGGGTGAGGGCCTGAGCGCCTACGCCTCCTACGCCCTGGCCCAGCGCGAGCCGACCCGCACCGACTACACCAACACGCCCGCCGAGCGCCAGCCCACGGCCGAGCGCCTGCATAATTTCGAGCTGGGCGTGCGCCGCACCACTGGCCCGCGGCAGTGGTCGGTGAACTACTACCTGATGCGCTACCGCGACCAGCTCGTGCTTTCGGGCCGCCTCGACGACGTGGGTAACCCGCTGCACACCAACGTGCGCGACTCATACCGCACCGGCCTGGAGCTGCAAGCCAACCTGGCCCTGACCAAGCGCCTAAGCTTCGCCCCCACCGCCACGCTCAGCCGCAACGTCATCCAGAACTACACCGACTTTCTGTTCGATTACGACCAGAACGCCGAACGCGGCACCGCTTACCAGCGGACCACCAGCGCGTTCTCGCCCAGCCTGACGGCCGCCTACACCGTCGAGTACGAGCTGCGGCCCGGCCTGCGCCTGGCCACGCTGGCCCGCTACGTGAGCCGCCAATACCTCGACAACACGGCCACCGACAGCCGGAGCATCCCGGCCTACTACGTGCAAGACCTGCGCCTGCGCTACCTCTGGCAGCCCCAGCGATTACAGCTTCTAGGCTTGCGCGAGGTGGAGTTGGCCGGGGTGCTCAACAACGTGTTCGGGGCCGAATACGTGAACAACGGCTACACCTACGGCTTCGTCAGCGGCGGGCAGGCGCGGTATTTTACCTATTTCTACCCCCAGGCGCGGGCCAATTTTCTGGCCTCGGTCAATGTGCGCTGGTAGGGGCTGGAGACGTATATTTGGGCCAGCCTCACTTGATTTTACTTTATGGAAACCGTCATTGAAGTCGAGCGCGTGGAGCGCGAAATGACCCCCTATGAACTAGAGCGCGGAAAACCTGTGCCTGATGCCAAACACGCCGCCGTGCAAATGACGCTCGGAGCTGAGCTGGTCGTGCGCTATCGCCAGCAGTACCGCGTTTACTCGGAGTTATCGCTCGATACCCAACCCAAAGGCACTACCCCCGACTTGGCAATTTATCCAATGGTCGCCGTTGATTTTCAGGCACCAGTCCCGGCACGGCGGGCCGACCCACCCTTGTGCTGCATCGAAATTCAGTCGGCCTCACAGGGCACGGAGGAAATGATTGAGAAAGTCAAAACTTACTTTGCTTTCGGCGTAAAATCATGCTGGCTGGTGCAGCCCTTGTTGCAGGGAATATTTGTGTTTGACCAACCTCACCACTATGAGTTTTACCACGGCGACGACACCCTGCGCGATGAAATTCTGGGGATAGAACTGCCGGTAGCCGCCGCTTTCGCCTGAGCCGCCAGAAACCCCGCGCCCCACCCTGGGGTTATCTTCGCGTTCTGAAAATCAGCCCCTATCCCACCACCGCCCACCACTTCCTATGTCTTCCATCGCCGACGTTCTCGCCCCCGAAGTTCACGCGCACTCCGCCCAAAAAGGCAGCACCAACGCCAACGGCTTCACCGACTACTTCGACCTCGACGGGCTGCTCACCGAAG